>Ga0256914_1004756_pt1 | contig 10044 bp, 5 predicted proteins | sample HulkmetaG_FD_191571 | JGI IMG/M metagenome (GOLD analysis project Ga0256914, IMG submission 191571) | Hydrothermal chimney microbial communities from Main Endeavour vent field at the Juan de Fuca Ridge, Pacific Ocean - Hulk | ecosystem: Environmental > Aquatic > Marine > Hydrothermal vents ...
GGAGTTTGATAATAAAAATGCCGAGGCGCTCAAGGTTTACGGGAGATATACGGAGATAGCGAAATTCTCACCCTGGCGAAGAAAAATGGAAGGACGATATCGATGGCTCACCCGTCAGATGATTATGCAGGAAATGCGCGCGTTGTTGCAAAAGGAAGCTCAATTGGGCACAGAGAGGATTTCCTCCCGAGCGGTGGCAGTATTTCCTTTTTCTTACACCGGAAAAAATAAAAAATACGCTCCGTTAGGGAAAGGTCTGGCGGAGATGATGATTACTGATTTGAGCCAGGTGCGTGACCTGAAAGTAATTGAGCGGGTTCGCTTGCAGGCGTTGCTGGAGGAAATGGCACTGGGGCAGAGTGTGGTCGTGGAACCCCGAACTGCGCCGCGGTTTGGGAAACTTCTGGGCGCCGGGAAAATAGTGCGCGGTAGCTACAACGTGCTGGGTCAAAACCGGGTGCGCCTGGATGTGGCTTTCTGGGATGTGCTGAATCACCAATTTCCTGCCGCCACCAGCCAGAGTGACGACCTGAATAATCTATTTAAGCTGGAGAAAGACATTGTGTTAAAAGTGATTGACGAAATGGGGATTGAGCTTACCCCCCAGGAGCGGGAGCGCATCCAGCGCATTCCCACCAAAAATATGCAGGCGTTTCTGGCCTATTGCCTGGGTCTGGAGCAGGAAGATGCCGGTAATTTTGAGGCGGCTTCCCGATTTTACCAGAAGGCGGCGACTTTAGACCCTGAATTTAAAATAGCGGAAAAGAAAGCCGAAGAAGTGAGCGCGGTTAACGAAGCCAGCGGCAGCAAAGAACAGCTTGCAGCACAAATGGAACCGCCTGCCGGAAAACAACCTTCCCGAACCACGGACCTGGTGACCAACCGATTGCAGAATTTAAATACCAGCATTGGTTCCACTTTTATTCCCGGGCAGGACAGCCGGGAACCGGCGGAGGACGTGAGCATAAGCAGCGGAGGGCAAATCGGGGCACAGGTACTACCGGAACCGCCCCAACCGCCGGGTGGGAGGTGAAAGATAAAAGACAAAAGAAAAAAATTGATTAAAATGAATGAGGAAATGGAAATGAAAAAGAGTCTTTACTTGATGTTCGGAATATTCCTCTGGATTGTCACCACTATCTATGCCCAGCAAAGTTGGAATGTGGATTATATCGGGGGCTATCATCAATATGGTGATGCATATGATGTCTTTGTGGTGGGGAATTATGTTTACCTGGCCAATGGTTTCGGTGGTTTAAGGATTGTGGATGTGAGTAATCCTGCGAGTCCACAGGAAGTGGGTTATTACGATACGGTAGATAAGGCTGTGGGAGTCTATGTCAGCGGCAGTTATGCCTATGTGGCGAATTATTGGGATGGACTTCGCATCATTGATGTGAGCAATCCTTCCAGTCCGCAGGAAGTGGGCTATTATGATACGAGAAATTATGCCATGAGTGTCCATGTCAGCGGGGGTTATGCTTATGTGGCTGATGGGATGGAAGGCCTTCGCATCATTGATGTGAGTAATCCGTCCAGTCCGCAGGAAGTGGGTTATTATGATATGGTTTATTTGGCTATGGATGTCTATGTCAGCGGTAGCTATGCCTATGTGGCGGATAGGGATTATGGTCTTCGCATCATCGATGTGAGCAATCCGTCCAGTCCGCAGGAGGTGGGCCATTTTAATACAGGAAGTTGTCTCTGGGGTGTCTATGTCACCGGCAGTTATGCCTATGTGGCGAATGATTATGATGGTCTTCGCATTATCGATGTGAGCAACCCGTCCAGTCCGCAGGAGGTGGGCTATTATGATACGGGAGATGCGGCCCTGGGTGTCTATGTCAGCGGGGGTTATGCTTTTGTGGCGGATGATTATGATGGTCTTCGCATTATCGATGTGAGCAACCCGTCCAGTCCGCAGGAAGTGGGCTATTATGATACGAGAGATGAGGCCGTGGGTGTCTATGTTAGCGGCAGTTATGCCTATGTGGCGGATCTTAATGATGGACTTTACATCATCGATGTGAGCAATCCGTCCAGTCCGCAGGAGGTGGGCTATTATGATACGGGAGATGCGGCCCTGGGTGTCTATGTCAGCAGCGGTTATGCTTATGTGGCTGATTGGATGGATGGTCTTCGCATCATCGATGTGAGCAACCCGTCCAGTCCGCAGGAGGTGGGCTATTATGATACGGGAAATGAGGCCTTGGGAGTCTATGTCAGCGGCAGTTATGCCTATGTGGCGGATGGGTATGATGGTCTTCGCGTCATCGATGTGAGCAATCCGTCCAGTCCGCAGGAGGTGGGCTATTATAATACAATAAGTTATGCCCGGGGTGTCTATGTCACCGGCAGTTATGCTTATGTAGCGGATAGGTTGGATGGTCTTCGCATCATCGATGTGAGCAATCCGTCCAGTCCGCAGGAGGTGGGCTATTATGATACGGGAGATGAGGCCATGGGTGTCTATGTCAACGGCAGTTATGCCTATGTAGCGGATTGGTATGATGGTTTGTATATTCTGCAATATAATCCCACAGGCCAGTTAGCATTTTCCCACACGCAGCTGAATTTCGGGAATGTTGATATTGGTACCTCCAACCAGAAAACCGTTACCATTACCAATAATGGGGTGGAGAATATTACGGTAAATCAAACATTTATCAGCGGTGTCAATGCGTTCGAATTCAGCATTACTTCCGGTGGAGGGGCGTTTACTTTAACCCCTTCTCAATTCCACAATATCACGGTATCGTTTATTCCACAGACTCCTGGTAGTAAACAGGCTTATCTTATCATTCAAAGCAACGCTCCCACCAGTCCGGATACGGTGCTGCTTACTGGAGTAGGAACAACCACAGGTAATTTGGGTCTGCCATTTTTTGATGATTTCTCCGATAATGACGACAGCGACTGGGAGTGGCTGTTTACCGATAACAATGCCAGTTCCGATCCTTCTCACAGTGTCGTCAATGGACAGGAAGTAATTTACACCTACGATCGCCAGCAGACCATGCTTCTTAACGGTTCGGATACCCTTGCCAATTATACCATCGAAGCGGATGTGACCATAACGCGAGGGTTAGACGACAACAATTTAAAATTCTTTATTTATGCGTATGTTTCCAATGGGTTAAACGGAAGTTACTATCTGTTCAGTACAGAGGAGAATAGTTCGGAATGGAGTATTATCCGGGCTGAAAACGGGAGTAGTCAAACACTGGCAAGTGGTTCTTTCTCGGTGGTGATGAATCATACCTATCATGTTAAATGGATTATCAATGGGAATCAAATGAAAGTTAATGTGGATGGCAACTTGCTGGGCGAAGCATTTGATCCCAATCCGTTAACCGGCGGCAAATTTGGTATCGGTGGTTCGGATGATGTTACCGTTTGGGATAACATTTCAGTTTACCGCAGTGAAAGTTTGGTACGGATTGATGAGACTGCGCGTCTAGGCAAATCTCTGGAGATTACCGTAATTCCACCAGCCAATTTTAACCCAACCGTCCGTCGTCTTTATTACCGACCAGCGGGTTATATTTATTGGGATTACAAAAATTTAATTAAATACGGAGATAATTATATTGGAACAATTCCTGGGAATTTTATGGATTTGCAAGGAGTGGAATATTATGTGTATTTGTCCGACGGTCAAACGGTGATCACCTATCCGGAAGTTGATCCGGAGAATCATCCTGAATTCATTCCAGTCCAGGTTGGAATATTGGAAGCTCCGATTAGTTTACCCAAAGCAAAATACAAAATGGTATCCATTCCCCTGCAGCTGCAAAATTCGTTACTGGAAAATATATTCGAAGATGACTATGATGATTATGATGTTTATTACTGGAGACTTTTTTATTGGATGGCATCATACCAGACATATTATGAATATGATGATGGGATTGCACAAAGTTTGGAATTAACACCGGGAATGAGTATTTGGTTAATAGTGCGTGATGGTTCTAGTTTTAATATATGGAATGCCACATCCGTGGATGCCCGACATCCATATGAAATTAATCTTTCACCTGGCTGGAACCAGATCGGCAATCCCTTTGCTTTCCCGGTGGCGTGGGATAGCATTGGCGGCAGCGAGCTGGTGCAGGCCCCGGTGTGGTGGAACGGCAGTGAGTACAAATACAACCAGAGCACTCTGCAACCCTGGGAAGGCTATTTTGTGTATAATCCTACCGGACAGACGGTACAGTTAAGCGTTCCGCCGCGGGAGAGTTACGGTAAGCTGAAAAAGTCCGGTACTTTCCTGGCTTTGAAGAACGGAGAATGCGCATTGCAACTGGAGATTGAGGAAATGCAATCGCACCACCGGGATACGGAAAACTATGTGGGAATGCTGCATACGGCAGCAGACGGTCTGGATGCCCGGGATTTTCTGGCGGCACCTCCCATCGAAAATAAATTAACGCTGGACATTGTGCAAGAAGGGAACTCCTATGCCGGGAATTTCAAAGCGGTGAATGGCAACGGAGCAACCTGGGACCTGGTCATTACCGACAACAGAGAGAATGAAACCGTGCGGTTCAGCATTAATGAATTATCGACTTTACCGGAAGGATTTCAAGTCTGGTTAATGGATACAGATCGCCGCTGCGTCTTATCATTGAATAATAATGAAACAGAAATTCAAATGGATAATAAAAATACTCCCCGGCACCTGAAACTGATTTTAGGCACCGAGGAGTTTGCCGAGCAAAACAATCAGGGTATTCCTCTGGTGCCGCTGGGTTTTTCGTTGCAGCAAAACTATCCCAATCCCTTCAACCCGAAAACCCACATCACTTACCAATTGTCCGAAGCGTGCCAGGTGCGGCTGGATGTTTACAATCCGGTGGGTCAGAAGGTGCGCACCCTGGTGAATCAGATACAGGATACCGGCATTCACACTGTGGTATGGGATGGACGGGACGATCGGGGCCTACCGGTTGCCAGTGGAGTATATCTCTACCGCATCGAAGCGGGGAATTTCAGTAGAACCCGAAAAATGGTTCTTTTAAGATAAAGAAAAAAATTGGTTGTGAGAAAAACAATGAGCGAAAATTAAGGAGAATAAAATGCGTATTACAGGCTTTTTACTTCTAATATTATTTCCTATTCTTCTTTTCTCTCAAGGAAACGATCCGTATGTAATCAGTCAGCAGGGATGGGTAAAAATGGGGGTAGTGTATCAAGGCTGGTATGATAAGTATAATTACAAATTAAATGAAACAAGTGTTCCATACCAGGTATATTTCCCGTTCAATCGTTCTGTGGCCCTTTCTTTGCGAGGCAGTCATGCCAGTGTCCAGGGTACGGGCTTAGCCACTCTAAGGGGACTGAGTGATACCCAGCTTATTTTGACCACTCATATGGAATCGGCTCATCTGGTATTCAATCTGGGAGTGAATATTCCTAACGGCAAAACCGAATTGAGTGCGGAAGAGTTTGATACTTCAACACTTATAAGCTTGAATATTTTAAATTTTTACACTCCAAATCTGGGACAGGGGTTGAATATCGCTCCCAGCCTGACCTGGGCTATGCCTATTAGCGACAATTTTGTCTTGGGATTGGGCGCTTCTTATCAGATAAAAGGAAAATACAAACCGATTGAATGGATGGAAGAAGATTACCATCCGGGTAATGAGCTTTCGGTAACTGCGGGTTTCGACCTTCGTCTGGCGGAAACAAGGACATTTTCCGGCGATGTGTTGTGGACGAAATATGGTGAAGATAGAATCGGTTCGGAAACAGTCTTTCGTTCGGGAGATAGACTGGTCGCAACTGTACAATACCGCCAATATTTTGGATACAACCAACTTTGGATATTAGGACGGTATCGTACACGGGCGAAAAATAGTCTGGCGGTTGCCGGTAAACTGGTACCGGAGGAGTACAAAACCATACCAGATCAGATCGAACTATTTACTCGCTACCGAATGCGTCTGGGTCGGAATTTGAATTTAGAGATTGTGGGAGAATACTTTAAGATTAATAAGACCATGGTTTTTGTTAATGCAAATGTGTATGGTTTAGGATTGGCACCTGAGGTGCGATTGTCTAAGAGAGTCGCCTTGCCAATTGATTTCCTTTATCGCATCGAAAAAGATGAGGACGAAGGTTCAGAACCTTTCTTCTGTCTGGAGGTACAGGCGGGATTGCAGATATATTTTTAATTATGTCTTCATAAAATGAGTCTCCTATGGATCAAACATGAGAATATAAAACACAGGAGTCGGTTTTTTCTAATAATGAATGCATATTTATGAGAATTAATTTAGGAACAGAACAGGGGAAGGCTTCGGAGAAGATGTTACCTGAGGCGCTGCATATTCATCCGGAAAAGCACGCGGTAACCTAAGGGAATAGATTTCATCAACGGGATTTGCTCCTTTGCTGTGACCCGTTGTTTGACTTTCCCCAACCGATAGAATGAACGAGTGAAAGTTTGAAAATTAAAAAATTAAAAGATTGAAAAATTGTTTTTAGACAGGATAAACAAGATTATGCAGGATAAGAAAGATTTTAAATATTCGATTTTCAATTTCCCTCCAATCTTCTAATCTTCTAACCTTCAAAACCCAGAATTCATCAGAAAAACACCCGATCAGTTAATAAAACAGCTTCATCACATCAATAATAAAGCGGGGATTGCTTTTGAAGGCAATTTTAAACAGGTTCATCAAATTGCGTTTGTTCTCTTCTAATTTCAGATATTCAGAGGCGATGGTGTTGAACTGTTCATCGGTAAATTTCATCAGTGCTTCTTTCAGCCGGTAATAACGCTGATGACTTTTTCCTACCCGGCTATGCCATTGTTTAACGTAGGGTCGAAGTGCTTTTTCACTAACATTATTGTTGCGAATCGCATTTGCGGCAACTTCCCCGGCAATTTTGCCAGCAATCATCCCCGAAATGATGCCACCACCCGATATGGGATTGACCTGGTGAGCAGCATCCCCCACAATCATGAATCCATCGGCGGTAATTTGCTTGAGTGTACGATCTACAGGAACACCACCCACCGTCTTATGGATCAGGGACGCCCTGGGGAAGTAGCGATTCAGGAAAATTTCCAGGTACTCTTCCGGCGATTTATGGCGAGCATAATTGCCAGCAATTCCCAATCCCACATTGGCGGTGCCGTCACCTTTAGGGAAAACCCAGGCATACCCGCCGGGAGCAAAATCGCGGGAGAAATAAAAATCACATGTGGTGGGATCGATATCCAGCCCCGCCAGGGTGTATTGAGAGCAGGTTTCCATATCTTTCACTTTCACAGTGGAATCGATACCTGCCCACCGCGCGACACGGGATTCTACTCCGTCCGCAGCAATGACAATTTTTCCGTAGATTTCTACTTTCTCACCGTCCAGGTCCACCTGAACCCCAACTACCTGACCATTTTCCTTCAATACACCGTACACGTAGGCATGGGTTAGCAGTTGAGCACCTGCCTGGGTGGCGCGCAGCGCCAGATCGTAATCGAACAATCGGCGATGGAGCACATAGCCCACTTCGTCTATGTTTACCGAAACCGGCGTCCCATCCGGAGCAATCAGTCGAAAATTCTCAATGACCGAAGCAATCCAGTGAGACGGTGCGGGACCTTCAATCAGTTCCTCCAGCGCATTTTGGGCGACCCCTTCTGCGCAACGCACCGGGGTACCTACTTCGCGATCTTTCTCCAGCAAAATCACCCTGGCTCCCTTGCGAGCAGCCTGCCAGGCAGCCATGGAACCAGAAGGACCGGCTCCCACAACCACGACATCGTAAGGGTTATCTATTTGTTGAGTCAGGTACATGCTTATTCTCCTCGAAAATTCGGATAGTCAAACTGAAATCGTTCCCGATAGTAATACCGGGTTAAAAAGAAAATGCTGGCAACCAGCACAAAATAGAGCGGGAATTTAAAACAAATTAAAATGGAAAAAAAGAAAATAGCCATCTTTACTGTTTTGATCACAGCGGTTAAATCGCGTCGGATGGCCAGCATAATCATCCAGGGAAGGCTTAAAAGATCAATGGTTAATATCAGCGCATCCCGATTCCACCATGCCAGAATTAGCGAAAGGAAAAAGGAAATCTCGCAGGCCAGTATGGTGGTGGGAATCCCAAATCGCACCGGAAAGGTATGCTTCCCGGTGGAACGGTCACCGTCCATATCCGGAATAGTGGTTAAAAAATAAAGGCCGGTATTCAGAGTTAGATAAGGCAGGGAAAAGCGGAGAAACTCCAGGTTTAGCGGTTGAACCAGCACCCAGCCCAGAGCAAAGGCAATCCAGCCCATCAGCATGTTCAGGATAAGGCCCATGATGGCGGTGTTTTTATACTGGAAGGGCGGGTAATTGTATAGGTAACCTGTGATCAGAATAAAAAATGCAAGCAAAAAGAATGTGGACCAATTTAGTAAACTTCCCAGAATCAGTGCCAGTCCGATTAAAAAGAAGCTCTCTTTTATTGCATTGGACAGGGGAATGTGTTCTTCACCAATCAGAAACAGCTTGCGGTTTTTCCGATCCGATTCGACATCCTGTAGCTGATTTAAAATAAAACTGGCACCCATGGCTGCCATAAAAGCGAACATGGAAACAACAATTGCGCTGTTCCACCAGTGAAACTGAAAGAAAGTTTCGCTGTGCCACCAGGGCCATCGTGTTTCCCGGGTGCTCACCAGGAATCCTGCCAGCAGCGTGCTCCATCCCGGAAAAAACAAAATGGGACGGGTTACAAAAAAATAATCCAGATATTTAATCCAGTTTGTCGCCATCGTTTTCAATACGAATATGGTTTGAGATAATCCAGATGCGTCCTTTTCGATACACTTCCATTCGATAGATACCTGGTTCTTCGATGTCGAATTCGGCTCGTTTACCCTCCCGTTCGGCCGTAGGCCGTCCGTTGTGGATCAATCTCATCCGTGCCCGAACGGGAAGTTGAACCACCATGTTAGTTGGCTCAGAAAAAGGGAGCTGTTCCCCGATGTGAGCAATTCCCTGTTGGTTGATTGCTTTCATAGTGAATCCTCTGGCATCTCCCAGCGCATAATTGGACACAAAAGCTCTGGCCTGCCGGAGTGCCTGGTAAATCTGCTCCTGAGATTGGTGCTTTTTCTCACCCGGTTTCAGCGGGTGGGAGAGTAAAAGATGCGTTCGGATTGTTTTGAACAGCACTTTGTAGGGAAACACCGTCACCTGAACCAGTCCTCCTATCAGCCGATGTTTGTGCGCATGCGCATCCACACCGCCGATTCCCACTACCCGACGATGCAGATTCGCTTCATCCCAGCGCTTCAGGGTACGCAAGTTGGGTCCTTCCACCGACCGTCTGGGATGAATGAAGCGCCAGAGCTGGTTCCATGGTTTTAGCCCTTCCATCCATTCGGACATCTGATTCCAGATTTCTATCCCCTGGTAATCATTGATATTCCAGGCCGTCCAGGGGTAGGGAGGGTGTTCGGGCATCACATCGCGCCGTTCGTCCGGATGAGCAATGATCCCCACACCACCTGCCTGTTTTACTGCACGGACATATTCCGGAGCACTCAGATGTCGCGGAACTTCTTCGCTCAGTCCCAGTGCCAGGTAGTGGTTGGCATTATCCACATCGTTGATTTCGTAACCTATGCAGACCAGTACCTTTCCGTACCAGCCATCTTCTTCATTTTGTAGAGCACGAAGATTATTATGGTCGGTAATGATAATATAGTTCAGTCCTACATCCTCAGCTGCCCGGGCAATTTCGGCAATACTCCCACTGCCATCTGAATAAGTGGAGTGAATATGAATGCAGCCGGTGATTTCATGGTAATGTGTATCGTTCATAAAATGATAGTTTTCGACAGATTCCGGGAACTCATTTTTTGAATATGTTAAAATAGAAACGCGTGGATTACAAGCGGATTTTTTTGTGGTGGCAGACAGGAACACCGGGTTATTGGGGACCGGTTGATTTTGCTTCAGAAGAATTACCTGTGAGCGAATTTCATTACGTTTTTTTGGGGAAATGTTTTTTTTACAGGATGAATAGAATATATCGGAG
>Ga0256914_1004757_pt1 | contig 10043 bp, 8 predicted proteins | sample HulkmetaG_FD_191571 | JGI IMG/M metagenome (GOLD analysis project Ga0256914, IMG submission 191571) | Hydrothermal chimney microbial communities from Main Endeavour vent field at the Juan de Fuca Ridge, Pacific Ocean - Hulk | ecosystem: Environmental > Aquatic > Marine > Hydrothermal vents ...
CCAAATAGCAATAAGAAATTTCGTTCATCTTTTTCCCGCTCGCTTCTTCCATCGTCATGAAATCGGCGAGTATTTGCGTGGGATGAAATTCGTCGGTCAAACCGTTCCAAACTGGCACGCCGGCGTATTCCGCAAGTTCTTCCACGATTTTCTGTCCGAACCCTCGGTACTCGATGCCGTCGTACATTCTTCCCAAAACTCGCGCGGTGTCCTTCATCGATTCTTTGTGTCCGATTTGCGAGCCGCCGGGACCGAGATAAGTGACATTCGCGCCTTGGTCGTGCGCCGCAACTTCAAAAGCGCAGCGCGTGCGCGTGGAAGTCTTTTCGAAAATCAAAGCGATGTTTTTCCCTTTTAATTTCGGTTCTTCGTAACCGCCGTATTTTGCGGCTTTCAGATTTTTCGCAAGTTCGAGCAAAAAACGAATTTCGCTCTCGTTGAAATCCAATAATTTTAAGAAGTTTCTGTTTTTAAGATTCACGGGCATTTTATTTTCCTTCCGATTTGTTAAAAATTGTCACTAAACGTCGCGAAAAACTCTTAATTCTCGGCGTTTTTACTTTCTTCCCAAAATTTATCCATCGTTTGCAAATTCGTATTTGTAATATCAATTCCTTCTTCGCGCAAACGCTTTTCCACATAGGCGAAACGTTTTGTGAATTTTTCATTCGCCTTGCGCAAAGCGTTTTCGGGATTGATTTTCAGAAAGCGCGAATAATTAACGAGCGCAAAAAGCAAATCGCCGAGTTCTTCTTCCGTTTTTTCGATGTCGCCGCTTTTTTCGGCTTCCTTAAATTCGTGCAATTCCTCTTCCACTTTTTCCCAAACGTCGGATTTTTTCTCCCAATCGAAACCTACTTTCGAAACTTTCTCCTGAATTCGATACGCTCGTAAAAGCGCGGAAAGGCTTTTCGGTATTCCGTCGAGAACCGATTTGCGCCCTTTTTCTTTGAGTTTTATCGCTTCCCAATTTTTTTCGATTTCCTTGCTGTCTTTCACTTTTACGTCGCCGAAAATGTGCGGATGACGGCGAATAAGTTTTTCGGTAATTCCGTCAATAACTTCGACAAGCGTAAATTCATCGGCTTCTTCGGCAATCGCGGAGTGAAAAACAATGTGCAAAAGCAAGTCGCCGAGTTCGCCTTTAAGCGCCTCGTAATCTTTTTCGTCGATTGCCTCGACCGCTTCGTAGGCTTCTTCGAGCGTTGCGGCTTTTATGGAATCGTGCGTTTGCTCTTTGTCCCACGGACACTCTTTGCGCAAACGCTTCATCACTTGCCAAAGTTTGTCGAAATATTCTTTTTCCATATCGCGATATTATTAGAATTTCAAAAGCGAAAAATAACTCAACGAAAGGGGAATTCAAAGATATTAAATTAACGTTCGCATATTTGCCGAAAGTATGAATTTCAAATCGAAAAGAAACACGAAAGTTCGTTTACACACGTACGAATACGCAAACGAAAGTGATAAAACTACGGTTCGAAGATTTTGGGAATACGTTTTATCGAAACCCGAATGGAATAAAATTCGTAATTTTTACAATGTGAAAAAACCGCTTGTGAAATGAACGAAACGCTTGAAAATAAAATCGGAAATTTGCCCGCGAAACCCGGCGTTTATCAATTCAAAGATAAAAACGGAAAAATTATTTATGTGGGTAAAGCGAAAAATTTGCGCAATCGCGTCCGTTCGTATTTTCGCGAAAAACTCGATTCGCCCAAAACCGCGGCGCTGGTGCGGAAAATAGCGGACTTGGAAATTATCGTAACCGACAACGAAATCGAAGCCCTTGTGCTTGAAAACAATTTGATTAAAAAATTCAAGCCGCGCTACAATATAAATCTGAAAGACGACAAGTCTTATCCTTACATCAGAATTACAAACGAGCCTTATCCGCGTGTTTTCGCCACGCGCGACGTTCTCCGCGACGGCTCGAAATACTTCGGTCCTTACACCGACGTTAAAGCGATGAAAAACTCGCTGCGGTTAATCAATAAGATTTTCCGCATCAGAAGTTGCAAGTATTACATCGATGCCGAAGTGATTAGGCAAAAGAAAATAAAACTGTGTCTCGATTACCACATCAAAAAATGCGACGGCGTTTGCGAAGGCTTGATTTCCGAAGAAGATTACGGCAAGATGGTTCGCCAAGTGGAAAAAGTCTTGCGCGGGAAAACCGGCGAACTGATTGCGGAACTTGAAAAGGAAATGCGACAAGCCGCGGCGGAATTAAAATTCGAACTTGCCGCCGATTTGCGCGATAAAATCGAGCAATTGCAAGTTTACACTTCGCGACAAAAAGTCGTGGCGAGCGATTTCGAAGACCGCGATATTTTCGCCGTTGCAAGCGAAGACAAGGACGCGGCGTTCGTTGTTTTCAATATTCGCGGCGGAAAACTTTCGGCGAAACACGAGCATAAACTCACCGTGTCGCTCGACGAAACGCCCGGCAAAATTCTTTCCGAAGCGCTTCGTTTTTATTACAACGAGTACGTCGAACTTCCCCGCGAAATCATTATGGAAACCGAGCCCGACGATGCGGAAACCCTTGTGAAATGGCTTTCGGAAAAACGAGGGGGAAAGGTGACGTTTACGATTCCGAAAAGGAAGAGCGAAAAAAAATCGCTTTTGAACATGTGCAAGCAAAACGCAATTTTGTTGCTGAAAGAAATACAATTGCAACGAATGAAAAAAGAAGGAAGCGTGCCGCATGTGCTTGCCGCGTTAAAGCGCGATTTGCACTTGCGCAAAATTCCGCGTAAAATCGAGTGCTTCGACATTTCGCATATTCAAGGAAGCGACACGGTGGCGAGCATGGTCGTTTTCGTTGACGGCAAGCCGAAAAAATCGCTTTACAGAAAATTCATAATTCGCTCGGTCGAAGGCGTTGACGATTTCGAAAGCATGCGCGAAGTTATCGAGCGTCGTTATTCCAAACTTCTTGAGGAGAACGAACCGTTTCCCGAACTGATAATGGTTGACGGCGGCAAGGGACAGCTTTCCGCCGCGGTTTCGGTTCTGAAAAAACTCGGCGTGAAAAATCAAGACATCATCGGTTTGGCGAAACGCTTGGAAGAAATTTTTCTGCCCGGAATTTCCGAAGCGCAAACCGTTCCGAAAACCTCGTCGAGTTTGAAACTGTTGCAAGCCGTTCGGGACGAAGCACACCGTTTTGCAATTACTTTCCACCGCGAGCGCCGAGCGAAAAGAACGCTGACGTCGGAACTGCTTGAAATCAAAGGCGTAGGCGAAAAAATAGCGACGAAATTACTGAGCGATTTCGAAAGCGTGGAAGAGATAAAAAAAGCGACGCTCGAAGATTTGGAAAAATCAATCGGAAAATCGAAGGCGAAAATCGTTTACGAGCATTTTAAGTCGAATAAATAAAAACGACAAATCAATTCCCGATTAAATCGCTCGAAAGTGTTATATTTCAAGGTTGTTTTAAAATAAATACGGAGAAACATATGGAAAGATGGTCTTGGGAGATTGAGAACGAAGAATATTTGCGTAAAACGATTGAACGCGCGCGCGAAAAAAATATCATACTTCCCACGTTCGAGCAATTGAAACACCCCGAAAATATTCCCGCCGAAATTAAGGAAAAACTTCCGAGCGTTGATATGCAGGAAATCAATCCGCTCAATTTGTTCAGAATTAATTGGCGTAATGATCCCGAAAACGGCGGAATAAACGGAATAAATTATCTTGAAATTCCGAAAGAAATTACAGGCGTCAAAGCGCGAATTATCGGACTTGTCGGAAAATTTTTCCCGACAGGCGCACACAAAGTCGGCGCCACCTACGGTTGCCTTGCGCCTTATCTCGTAACGGGAAAATTCAATCCTGAATATCACAAGGCGGTTTGGCCCTCCACGGGAAATTACTGCCGCGGCGGCGCTTTCAATTCGGCTTTGCTCGATGTTCACGCGGTCGCAATTTTGCCCGAGGAAATGAGTCAAGAGCGTTTCGATTGGTTAAGAAATATCGGCGCGGAAGTTTACGCCACGCCCGGTTGCGAAAGCAACGTTAAAGAGATTTACGACAAGTGTCACGAACTCGAAGCGGAAAGCGACGAATATTTGATTTTTAATCAATTCGACCAATTCGGCAACGCCGTTTGGCATTACGAAATCACAGGCTCGACTATCGAGGAATTGTTCGATCAAATTCGTGAAGGAAAGCAAAGACTTTCCGCATACATAAGCGCAACGGGTTCCGCCGGCACAATAGCCGCGGGCGATTACTTGCGCAAGGTGTATCCCGAAATCAAAGTCGTCGCCTCCGAAGCGCTCCAATGCCCGACTCTATTGATGAACGGCTTCGGCGGACACAGAATAGAAGGCATTGGTGACAAACACGTGCCGTGGATACATAATGTCAAAAACACCGACGCGGTTACCGCGATTGACGACGAAGATCCGCTCCGCGTTCTTCGTTTGTTCAACGAGCCGACGGGACACAAATTTCTTATCGACGAACTCGGCGTTTCGGAAGAAATCGTTTCGAAACTTCCTTATCTCGGAATTTCTTCGGCGAGCAATTTGTTAAGCGCAATCAAGCATGCAAAATATTTCGAACTGAACGAAAACGATGTGATTTTCACCGTCTTTACCGATTCGGCGGAAATGTATCTTTCGCGTCTGAAAGAAATGAACGAAAATTGGGGAGCGTATTCCGAACGCCAAGCGGCAATCGATTGGAACGCAATCGTGAAAGAACAAACCGTCGATTATTACAAAGAATTGACTTACTACGATAAAAAAGCGATTCACAATTTGAAATATTTCACTTGGATTGAACAACAAGGCAAGGACGTCGAAGAATTGAACGCGCAATGGTACGACGAAAAATATTGGGAAGAACGTTTTACGATTGCGCCCGTCTGGGATAAATTGATCGAAGAATTTAACAAAAAGGTTAAAGCCGAATAACCCTACAATCAATTTCATTATTCTAAAAAGAAAGGCGCTTTTCAAAAGCGCCTTTTTTATTGCTCGAAACTCTTTCGGTTATTTATTTAATACCCGCGCCAAGTTCTTTTAATAATGCATTCGCATTCGAAACTTTTTCCAGCGTCCACAAAATATAGCGAATATCGACGCCGATGGAACGACTGTAACTTTCGTCCCAAGCGAAGTCGTTAATTGTCGCTTCGAACGCGCGGTCGAAGTTCAATCCTACAAGTTCGCCTTTTGCGTTAAGCACGGGACTTCCCGAATTGCCGCCGGTTGTGTCGGTGTCGTACAAAATATCGACCGGAACGGAATTTAAATCGGCGTCGAAGAACGAGCCGTAATCGGGTGAGGAATAAATTTCGGCAAGTCGCTCCGGCAGTTTGTAATCGCCTCCGAGCGCGCTTTTTTCAATAATGCCGCGCAATGTGGTTATCGGCGAATTCCACACGGCGTCCGCGGGCGAGTATCCCTTGATTCTTCCGTAAGTCAAACGTAAAGTTGAATTGGCGTCGGGAATAAAACTTTCCCCTTTCCAAGCGCTTTTCGCATCGATGAACTTCGCATAAAGTTCATTCAATTTCCCGTTTATCGCATCGTTCTTTTCTTGCATTTGCTCGTTCAATTCGTAAAGCGCGCGTGTAAATTCGTAAAATTTTTCATTCTTTTTAAGAACCGAAATTTCGGCATCGATTTTATCCTTTGAAATAGTGTGTTTCCCGATTTCCGTCGCGTCTATCACTTCATTAATAAAGTCGGAGAAACTTTTGCGGTCGAACTTTCGCCAAATGTCAAGTCCGTATTTTCGGGAAATATCAAAAAGATAAAGCAAATAATCCCGCTCGAATTTCTTATCGTAAACGGCAAGCACGGAGTTCAAACGCGAAAGGGTTTTAGCGATTTTTCTTTTCGAATAAGCGGGATTACGTTCGCTTTCGTCTTTTTTCATCTCGTTTTCGTAATCGAGCAAAAAGTTTGCGGCGGCAAGCGTCGGAGCGAATCGCAAAGCGCCGTAAAGCCAAAGTTTCAAATGCGCTGATGAATCCACTTGCGCGAACACGGAATCGATTTGCTCGAATAGGTCGCCGTATTTCTTCGCAAGATTTTCGTCCGCTTTAATAAATGCGGCAAGTTCTTTTTCTTCCGCTCTTTTCTTTTCAAGCAAGCGAGTGCGTTTAAGTCCGAGCATCTTTCCGCGATAATTTTTCTCGGTGTTCGAAAGCCTTTTCACCATAGTCGCGAATTTTAATCGTAATTCGGGATTTCCTTCTCCGAGCGAAAGATATTCGTCAATCATCCAAGCGTAGAGTTTCTGAATAAACGGCATCTGATAATTTTGCATAAAATCGAGAAAAGCCGACGGACGATTACGATATGTTCTGCCCGGATAACCGAGAATAAAAACAAAGTCGTTTTCTCTTACGCCGTTTGCGTTTATCCTTAAAAATTTTTTCGGAACGTAGGGGACATTCTCCTCCGAATATTCCGCGGACGAACCGTCCGGCGCAACGTAAGCGCGCATCAAAGCGAAATCGCCCGAATGACGCGGCCAAATCCAATTATCGCTTTCGCCGCCGAACTCGCCGATTGCGCGCGGCGGAGCGTACACAAGCCTAACGTCCTTAATTACTTTGTATTTGAATAACACGTAAGTTTTCCCTTTGAACATTTCCGCGACTTCCGCCGTTACGGAGTTTTTCTCGTCGCTCGCTTCTTCCGCAAGTTCGTTCATGATTTTTTTCAACGCTTTCGCTCGTTCGGCGTAGTCGTCAATCCCTTGAAGCGCGCTTAAAACTTTGTCGGAAACATCTTCGTAAGATTCGGTGATTCTGCACGAATACCCTTTCGCTGGATATTCATCTCGGCGCGTTTTTGCGTAAAATCCGTTTTCGAGATAATTGTTTTCGATTGTGCTTGCGTTTTTCACCGCGGCGAAAGCGCAATGGTGATTGGTTAAAATCAATCCTTCAGGAGAAACGAACGAGCCCGTGCAACCGTTAACCTTTACGAGTGCGTCTATCAAACTTACGCCGTCGGGATTGTAAATTTCCTTTCCCGAAATTTCAAAACCGAGTTTTGCGAAATCGAGTTTTTTTAATTCGCTTAAAGGATACATTCCTTCGCCCGCACTCACCGTGTGCGCAAAGAAGACCAAAATTATAGACGCTAACGAAATTATCGCTCTTTTCATATCTCTCCTTTCGTCTGTTGGATTTAAATTCTCACCGCAATGTAATTTCTTCTTCGGCGTAAGAAGTCGAAGTTTCGAAAATCTTGACTTTCAGCGCGGTAACGTGCGGCGGCAAGCCTTTCGAAGTGATTTTTTCGATAAAATATTTGCAGAGATTTTCCGCCGTCGTCTCGAAGTTCACGATCACGGTTTTTGTTTTCAGTTCTTCGGCGGCTTTCAATAGCAGTTCGTCGTTTTTGTTCACAATAAAACAATGGTCGAGTTCATCGACGTAAGGTTGCACGATATTTTTCAAATCGTAATAATCCATTACCATTCCGTTGGTGAGTTCGTCGCTCGTAATTTCCACTTGCATTCGATACGAGTGTCCGTGCAAATTTTTACACTTGCCCGTATGGCAAAGCAAACGATGTCCCATTTCCCATCTGAATTCTTTCGCAATTTTCATCATACGCCTCTTCTATCGTGTTCCCAAATATATTTGTGCATTTGCAATAAAAATCTCGCTTTCAGTTTGTCGCGTAAAATTCTCTCGACAATTTCCCGCGGTTCGATTACGCCGAAAACAGGCGAAAAAACAACGTTCGTTTTTTCTTCGAGCGCATATTCTTCGATTTTCTTTTTCGCCCATTCGTAATCTTCCGCGGAGCCCACGACGAATTTCACCTCGTCTTTTTTATCGAGAAATTCAATATTTTCGTATAAATTTTTATCCGCCATTCCGCTCGAAGGCGTTTTCAAATCCATTATTATTTTAACGCGTTTATCCACTTTTGCAATCGAGACGCTTCCGCTTGTTTCGAGTAAAACGTCAAAACCCTTGTCGGCAAGGCGTTTCATGAGTTCGAGCGATTCTTTCTGCAATAACGGCTCGCCGCCCGTAATCTCCACGGTTTTGCATTCGTATTTTCCCACTTCCGCGATTGTTTCGTCCAGCGTCATTTTTTCACCTTCGTAAAATGCGTATTCGGTGTCGCAATAAACACACCGCAAATTACATCCGGTCAACCGCACGAATACCGTCGGCGTGCCGACGCTCGTTCCTTCTCCCTGAACGGAGTAAAATATTTCGTTTACAATTAACATTTGCAAATCTTTTCCAATTAGGAATTGCAATTTACGACTTAAAAATTCTCGTTCAAAAACGTAATTGACAGCGGCAAACAAACATTCGGTAATAAGAAGGTGATTAGCCAATGCGAACCCGTTAAGAAGAGTTAAATTTTTCGTAATTTTTGAAACGTAATTAAATCAATCTGCGGAGGAAAAATGAAAATCGGAAATTTTAACGTAACGACGCTTGAAACGGGAACTCTCGGAATAGACGGCGGCGCAATGTTCGGCGTTGTTCCCAAACCGCTTTGGACGCGCACTAATCCTGCGGACGAACAAAATCGCATAACGCTTTCGGGACGCGTTCTTTTTCTTGAAAATGAAAATCAAAAAATCATCGTCGATACCGGAACGGGCGTCGGTTGGAAAGAAAAATTCGCAAACATTTTCAGAATCGAGCATTCCAGCGGTTCGCTTTACGATTCGCTTGCAAAGCGCGGAATAAAGCCCGAAGAGATTACCGACGTGATTATCACTCACTTGCATTTCGACCACATCGGCGGCGCCGTGAATTTCGACGAGGACGGAAACACTTATCCCGCTTTTCCGAACGCAAAATATCACGTAAACAAGAAACAATTCGATTGGGCTAAAAATCCGAGCCGCCGCGATAGAGCGAGTTATTTCGAAAACCGTTTTATGCCGATGTACGAAACCGGTCAATACGTTTTTCACGAAGGCGATACGCAACTTGCCGACGAATTGGAAATCATAGAAATTAACGGACACACGCCCGGACAACAACTCGTTAAAGTTTCGGACGGCGAAAATACGATTTTGTATTGCGCCGATTTAATTCCGACGGCGGGACACGTTCCGCTTCCTTTTATAATGGGCTTCGATTTGTTTCCGCTGACCACTCTCGTAGAAAAATTGAAATTCTTGCCGAAAGCGGCGGAAGAAAATTGGTTGCTTGTTTTCGAGCACGACCCCGAAAACGTTGCGGTTACGGTGCGCCATACGGAAAAAGACGATTACGCCGTGGACAAACGCTTTCTCGAAATTTAATTAATGAAACGCGCCGAGAATAAACCGATTACGCTCGATAACGAACTTGTTGAAAAACTTGCGCGCGAAATCGGTTTCGATTTGGTCGGTTTCGCGGCTGTGGAAAAATTGGACGATGAGGCGACGACGCTTGAAAATTGGATTGCACGCGGTTACCACGGCGGAATGAGTTATATGTCCGATGCCGAAAACATCGCAAAACGCAAAGACGTAAGACTTATTTTACCGAACGCCGAAACCGTAATCTCGCTTGGCGTGAATTACTACCACGGCGAAAAACACGAAAACAAACCAGGCTACGGAAAAGTTTCGCGTTACGCTTGGGGCAAGGATTATCACCGTTTGATTTGGAATATGCTCGAAAAGTTCGAAGCGCGATTGCGCGAGTTCGACCCGCAAATCGAAACGAAAAGTTACACCGATACGGGTCCCGTAATGGATGCGATTTGGGCTTATCGCGCGGGCTTGGGTTGGATCGGGAAAAACACGACGGTGATTAATCCCGAATACGGCAGTTGGTTTTTTATCGCAAACGTAATTACGAACCGTAAATTCACGCCTTCCGTACCGCTTGCGGAACGTTGCGGAACTTGCACCGCTTGCATTGACGCGTGTCCGACAAACGCTTTGCTCGCGCCGCGCGAACTCGACGCTACGAAGTGCATTTCTTATCTTACGATTGAAAACAAAGGTGAAATCCCCGATGAATTTTACGGCAAATTCGAAGGCTGGATTTTCGGATGCGACATTTGTCAGGACGTCTGTCCGTGGAA
>Ga0256914_1004758_pt1 | contig 10043 bp, 8 predicted proteins | sample HulkmetaG_FD_191571 | JGI IMG/M metagenome (GOLD analysis project Ga0256914, IMG submission 191571) | Hydrothermal chimney microbial communities from Main Endeavour vent field at the Juan de Fuca Ridge, Pacific Ocean - Hulk | ecosystem: Environmental > Aquatic > Marine > Hydrothermal vents ...
GGCTGGGGCGACTTTCTCATGGCAGAGCTGATGATTTTCATCCTTTTTCTGCTGCCCCCACTGGTTTTGCTCTGGCGCCGCCAACGCGTCCTCGACCAGACTTGAATCACTCCCCCCTTGCGATAACGTCTCACAAGTTAGTGACGGGCGGACGCAGGCGGGCCTGCGGCGCGTAGCGCCCAAAAGTTCTGACTTCAGTCGGTCGGCGCAGCCGGGCCGCCGATTCGAAGTCGGACTATCGAGCCCTACGGCGAAAGAGCGGGTTGGGCTGAGGCGGCTGACAGGTTGACGATGGACGTCCGGCGAGGCCATTGGCGCCCGGCCGGGGTTTCATCGCACATCGCTCCACGGGCGACTCTCCACGCTCCGAGGAGTGTTTTGCCGCCACCCGAATTACAGATGCGCTTTGCTTTCTGGTATAATGCCATCTTGTGGCTGCCGTCCGAAACCTTTTCTCAAGCGGCGCCCAAGCTATTTTCAAAGTAACTACTCAGGCGGCGTGCTTGACCGTGATTGACGCCATGAAATGAGCATTTCTGACCGCCCAGGCGTCAAACGCAAAACGTCAAGCGTGGGATTTTGTATTGCGACGCCCGCGTAGCGTGGGTTTATTGACGTTTGACGCAGGACCTTTGACGACATGCTGCAAAAGGCGACGCGCCCTCGGCAGCATCCATGGCAGAGACCTGAGTAGTTACTATTTTTGCCTTTTTCCTTTTACATTTTCAAAGCAGGCCGTGAAATCTCTCGACGTTCAAGTTGGCGACATCGTTCGCTTCCGCAAACAGCATCCGTGCGGCGGCTGGACCTGGCGCGTCGTGCGCACAGGAGCGGATATCGGCGTGGTCTGCACCACCTGCCAGCGCCGTATCCTGCTGCCCAGAGACAAGTTCCGACGCGCGGCGAAGTCCATCGTCTCAAGGGCGCCTCAGGAAGAAGCCAGAAGTTGAAAACCGCCCGGCCGACCTCCCGATCAAATTCATGTCATCCACCTTTTCCGAATTCAAGCCAGTTCTCAAAATCCCTGCATTCAGACGGATTTGGATAGCACAACTGCTTTCTCTGACCGCACAGAACGGCATTCATTTTGTGCAGTTGGTTCTCATCGAGAGGTTGACGGGGCACAGCTTGCAAATCGGGTTGATGATCGCCGCGTTTAGTTTGCCGCCGGTCATCTTTTCTTTTGTGGCGGGCACAGTGGTGGATCTCATCCCCAAGAAGTGGATCATCGTCTTCTCGAATCTGTTTCGGGCGCTGCTGGCTTTCAGTTACATCTTCACATTGCGATGGTTTGCAGATTTCCCCACAGCCCTGTTGCTCATCGTCTACACCATCACCTTCCTGGGTTCTTCCATCGGCTCTTTTTACAACCCTGCGGTGCTGGCAAAACTGCCCCTGCTGGTGGAAGAAGATCAGCTCATCGTCGCCAACTCGCTATTCAACGTCACGGCCGCGTTGGCGCAGATGGCGGGATTGCTCATCATCGCCCCGGCCGCGGTCAAGCTGCTGAGCCTGCCGGGCGCATTCGGTTTGATGGGCGCATTCTATCTCATCGCTTTCGTGCTGGTGCAGAAACTCCCCCGAGACAAAGGGCGAGCCGTCGATCGGCGCAGCATGGCCTCGGCCAGGAAGATGTGGCAGGAGGTGCGCGAAGGATGGCAATTCGTCATCCGCAACAAGGCCATCTACACCGCTGTGATTCAGCTCACCCTGGTGGCCTCGCTGATGATGATTCTCGCTATGATAGCGCCCGGTTTCAGCGCCCGCGTGCTGGGACTGGCGCCCGAAGATGCGGTCGTCGTCTTTGCGCCCGCGGGCGTGGGCATGATCGTGGCCATTCTGGTGCTGGGGCGATTCGGCAAACTATTCTCCACCCAGTGGGCGCAGGCGGGCATGTTGATCATCACGGCGCTCGCCTTTGGCTTGCTCTCCCTCATCAGCTTCGACTTTACGGCGCTGCATCTGCCCGATGTACAGGTTTCTCAACATATCACCACCACTACGATCCTGGTGGCCCTCACAGTCATGCCCATGGGCTTTGGACTTTATGTCATCAACACCGTCTCCCAAACGACATTGCAGCGCATGACGCCCGAAGATCTGCGCGGCCGCGTCTTCACCGTGCAATTTATGATGGCGTCGTTGGTGGGCCTGGCGCCCTTGCTAATGGCCGCCACCCTGGCCGACGTCATCGGCATCCCTGCCATGCTCTTCTGGATTTTTGTGGGATGCCTGCTCATCGGCGCCTTCCAGCTTTACGACGCCGCCCGACCACACTGAGCAGTCCGTCAGCCAGCGCAATTCGGCTGACGGCCCATGCCCTCTCCGCACCTTCCGAACGCCTTCCTTGCCTATGAACATCCTGGCAGAAAAACGCATCCTAGTCGGCGTCACCGGCGGCATCGCCGTCTACAAATCCGTCGAGATCGTCTCTCGACTGGTCAAGGCCCAGGCTGATGTCCGGGTGTTGATGACCGAAGCGGCCCAGAAATTCGTCTCGCCCCTGACATTCGGCGCCATGAGCGGCCATGCGCCCATCACCAATTTGTGGCAGCTCTACCAAGGCGAGAAGATCGGGCATGTGACGCTGGCGCACGAGGCAGATCTCTTCATCATCGCCCCCCTCACCGCCAACACCTTGGCCCGTCTGGCCCAGGGCATGGCCGACGATCCCATCACCGCCACCGCGTTGAGCTCCAAAGCGCCCCTGCTTCTGGCTCCGGCCATGGAGACCAACATGTGGGAGCATCCCGCCACCCAGGCCAATTTGGCGACGATGCAGACCCGAGGCGCGACGATCATCGGGCCCGAGGCGGGACGGCTGGCCTCGGGAGCAATGGGCATGGGACGCATGTCGGAGCCCGCGACCATCGTCGAGCACGCCCGCCTGCTTTTAGGACGCACGGGCCCGCTGTCGGGACTGCGCATCACCATCACCTCAGGCGGAACTCGCGAATGGGTGGACCCGGTGCGATTCATGGGCAATCGGGCCAGCGGCAAGATGGGCGTGGCCCTGGCTCAAGTCGCCCGCGACCTGGGCGCAGAGGTGAATCTGGTGTACGGCGCCATGACCGTACAGCCTCCCATAGGCGTCAAGCTGGCGCCGGCTGAGCGGGCCGAAGACATGTTACGCGAGGTGATGCGCCTGCTGCCCGAAACCGACGTGCTCATCTCGGCCGCAGCCATCGCCGATTTTCGTCCCGTCATCACCCACGGACAAAAATTGAAAAAGGGAGCGGGAGATGAGATCCGCCTGGAGCGCACGCCCGATGTGCTCAAGGCCGTAGGCCAGCGACGCGAGGCGCTGGGGCGTCCCAGGCTGGTGGTGGGATTCGCCGCAGAGACCACCGATCTCGTCGCCAATGCCCAGGCCAAGATGAAGAAAAAGAACCTGGATATGATCGTGGCCAATGACGTGACCGCGACGGACGCGGGCTTTGGCGCCGACGCCAATCGGGTGCTCATCATCACCCGAGATGGAGCGGTGGACCGTCTGCCCCTGATGAGCAAGGAGGATGTGGCGTTCAACATCCTGCACCGCATCCGGGGCCTGTTGGGCACGCCCAGCATCGGCTGGGATCCGGGCATGGGCAGCGTTTTGTCATAAGTCCGAAGTCCGAGGTCCGAAGTCCAAGGTCGTGCTATTGAGCCGGCTTGAAAAGCGCGACTTCGCCTCGTTTCAATTGTTTTCTGAATACTGAGCCATCAGGCCAAAGGCGACAGAATTACTTCTTTGGCCATTTTCCCACGGAGATTGATGTTATGACACAGCCAGTCCTACTATTTCCCGGCCAGGGTTCGCAGGAAGTAGGCATGGGCGCGGATATCGTCGCCCATTCGCCCGCGGCCGCGTCCATCTTCCAGCAAGCCGACGACATCCTGGGCTTTCCCCTTTCTCGACTCTGCTTCGAAGGCCCGGAAGACACCCTCACCGACACCATCAACGTGCAACCCGCGCTGCTCACCGCCGGCATCGCCGCGCTACGCGCGGTGGAGGAACAGTTGGGGCGCCGGATCGAGGCCGCGGCCGTCGCGGGCCACAGCTTGGGCGAGTATAGCGCGCTGGTGGCTGCGGGCGCGCTCAGCTTCGAGGATGCGCTACGGTTGGTGCGGGAACGCGGCCGCTTGATGAAGCTGGCCGGAGAGATCGCGCCCGGCGGCATGGCCGCCATCATCGCGCTGGACACCGACAAAATCGAGGCCATCTGCCAGGAGGCCAGCGCACAGAGCCAGGGCCCGGTGGTCATCGCCAATGACAATTGTCCGGGCCAGGTGGTCATCTCGGGCGATGAGGAGGCGTTGAATCGGGCCATGACCATGGCCACCGAAGCCAAGGCCCGCAAGGTGGTGCGCCTGGCCGTCTCCATCGCCGCGCACAGCCCGCTGATGGGGGCGGTGCAGGAGGCGTTCGCGGCAGCGGTGGCTCAGGCCGACATCCGTCCGCCCCAGTTCCCAGTCATCGCCAACATCACAGCTCTGCCCCTGACCGATGCGGACGCCATCCGCCAGGAGCTGGTGGGACAGCTGCAGAATTCGGTGCAATGGACCCAATCCATGCAATATCTCATCAGTGAGGGCCATGATACGTTCATCGAATTCGGGCCGGGCAAAGTGCTGGCGGGCTTGATGAAGCGCATCGACCGCCGCTTCCGCAAGATGCCCGCGGTGGTGACCTGGGAAGATGTACAGGCTGTCGCGGCCACGCTGGCGGAAGCGTCGTAAGCGCATGCTAACCGACAATCTGTATCAGCGCACGCTGGACAATGGTCTGACGCTGCTGGTCAGAGAGACCTACGCCGCGCCGGTGGCCAGTTTTTGGCTGTGGTATCGGGTGGGAAGCCGCAATGAACAGCCTGGGCTGACGGGCGTCTCGCACTGGGTGGAGCACATGCTGTTCAAGGGCACCTCCACCTGGCCGCAGGGCGAAGTGGATCGTCTGTTTCAGCGGGAGGGCGGGCATTTCAACGGCATGACCTGGTTGGACTGGACCGCCTACTATGCCACCCTGCCCGCAGAACGCATCGGTCTGGCCCTGGAGATCGAGGCGGATCGGATGCAGAACGCGCTGTTCGATCCCGAATCCACCGAAAACGAACGCACGGTCATCATCTCCGAGCGAGAGGGGCATGAGAATCGTCCCGGCTACATGTTGGGCGAACAGGTCCAGGCCGCGAGTTTCCTGGTCCACCCTTACCGGCACATGGTCATCGGTTGGAAGGAGGACCTGCGCCGCATTACCCGGGACGAGCTGTATCAGCACTATCGCACTTTCTACACGCCCAACAATGCCGTGGCAGTGGCTGTGGGCGCGTTTCGGGCCGAAGAGATGGCGGATGACATCGAAGCTGCGTTGGGCCATATCCCCCGCGGAGCGCCTCCGCCGCCCGTGCCGATTACAGAACCCAAACCACGCGCCGAACGACGCGTGAAGCTGTTCGGGCCCGGCGGCGCGCATTATCTACGCATCACGTATCAGATGCCCCCGGCCCAAGATCCCGATTTCTTCCCCATGGCGGCGCTGAACGCGGTATTGGATGGCGCAACCGGCCTGCCTCCTTTTGGCAGCGGCGGATTGGGACGGGCCGCCCGCTTGTATCGAGCGCTGGTCAACACGAATCTGGCCGTTTCGGTCAACGCATCGGTGGCTGCAACCATCGATCCATTTCTGTTTTCCATCAACGCCACGGTGCGGCAGGATGGCGGCCGCGAGCCAGTCGAGCAAGGGATTTTGGCCGAACTGGAGAGATTGAAAACAGAGCCGGTCAGCCAGAGCGAGCTAGATCGGGCCATCAAGGGCACGCGGGCGATGTTCGCTTATGGCAGCGAGAGCGTCACCAATCAGGCCATGTGGCTGGGATTCGCCAGTATGGTGGCGGACGCGGCCTGGCTGGCCGATTTTCTGAATCGCGTCGCTCAGGTCACGCCCGAGGACATCCAACGCGTGGCCCAACGTTATCTTACTCCCGAAAACCGCGTCATCGGCTGGTATGTGAGCGAGGATGTCCATGTCTGATTTCCTGCACGCCATTCCTGGCCCCCACAACATCATCCCTGGCAGGCTCAGCAATGGCCTGCGGGTGTGGATATATGAGAATTTCGGGACGCAGACAGTCTCGCTGCGAGGTTATGCGCCGGGCGGCAGCATCAACGAAACGTCTGCACAGGCGGGCCTGGCCAACCTCACAGCCATCATGCTGCGCCGGGGCACGCTCAAACATGATTTCGATGCACTCAATGAGGCGGTGGAGTCGATGGGCGCTTCCTTCGGCTTCGATACTGGCCGCCACTCCTTTGGCTTCGACGCCCACTCGCTGGCCGAGGATTTCGGTGACGTGTTGGAGCTGCTGGCCGAAAGCCTCATCGTTCCATCCTTTCCGGAAGAAGAACTCGCCAAAAGCCGCTCCCGCATCCTGACCCGGCTGGATGAGCAGAAGCACAGCACGCGCGCCATGGCAAACCTGACCTTTCGCAAGCATCTGTATCCTCCGGGACACCCGTATCGCGATACTCTGCTCGGAAAGTCCGAGACGGTGGAGCGTCTCTCCCGGGGCGATCTCCTGCGATTTTACGAGGAGAAGATCGATCCAGCCGGAGGCGTGGTCGTGGTCGTTGGCGCCATCTCCGCGGATGAGGTTTTGATGAAGCTGGAGCGAGCCTTGGGCGGCTGGCGACATCCGCAGGCCCGCCCCAATCGCGCGATTCCTCCGCGGCCTGTCATCTCTGGCAAGATGGAGGTGGCGGTGACCGTACGCGGCAAAAGTCAGAGTGATATCATCATGGGCTGGCCCGGAATCTCCCGCTCCGATCCCGATTATTACCCCATACTGGCGTGCAACGCCATCCTGGGACGATTTGGCACAGGGGGGCGGCTGGGACGCCGCATCCGCAAGGAATTGGGGCTGGCCTATTACGCTTACAGCGCGTTCAGCGTCAATTTCGGCGCAGGCAACTGGCGCGTCGCCGCGGGCGTGAATCCCGCCAATATCGAAAAGGCGGTGGCGGGCATATTGGAGGAAGTCGCCCGCATCATCACAGAGCCCGTTTCCGCAGAGGAGCTGGCCGATGTGCAGAGCAGCCTCACGGGGTCTCTCCCCCTGCGCTTGGAGACCAACGGCGGCATCGGGGGGAATCTGCTGAGCATGGCCTGGTACGGGCTGGGTATGGATTATCTCATGCGCTATGGCGATCGCATCCGGGCTGTGGGGGTGGAGGATGTGCTACGCGTGGCCCGGACTTATCTCAGTGTGGATGAATATGTGATGAGCATTGCAGGTCCGCCCGCGGAGGAGGGGTGATGCTGCGGTCGGGCGTGGACATGATCGAGATCCAGCGCTTGGAGCGGGCGCTGACGCGTCATGGCAACGCGTTCTTGCGACGCATCTATACACAGGCCGAGATCGAGCGCTACCGCGCGCGGCCTCAATCGTTGGCCGCTCGTTGGGCGGCTAAGGAGGCCGTGGCCAAAGCCTTGGGCACGGGCATCGGCGAGGTTGGCTGGACCGAGATCGAGGTGCTGGAGGATGAACGGCGAGCGCCGACGCTGCGCCTGAGCGGTCGAGCGGCCGCGTTGGCCAGGGAGCTGGGGCTGACTGAATGGGCCATTAGTCTTTCGCACACAGACGAGCTGGCCATCGCTTTTGTGGTGGCAATGACGGCGCGGACATAAACGCCCCCTTCACTTCCGCCCCAACGCCTCCTCATCCAGACGACGGAAGAAGTCCATCATGTAGGCGTGACGCTCTCGGGCGAGCTGACGCCCGGTTTCCGTGTACATGCTCTCCGCCAGGCCCGACAGCTTGCACAGCAGCTCATGTCCGGGCGTGTAATCACGGCCGCCGCCATGCGCCCGGCGATAGGCCGCGCGGTCGGGACCAATAATCCGTTCCAGTTCGGGCAGAGGATGCGTCCATAATCGGTTGCCATGAGACGCAGCGAACGCGAAGGCCCGGGCCACGCCAACGGCCCCTATCGCATCCAGCTTGTCGGCATCGTTCAGACATTGGGCTTCCAGCGTGATAGGGGCGGGAGGCTGGCTGAAGCGATGGGATTCGATGCAATGGGCCACCGCGTCCACAAAATCGGGCGCGGCGTCGGCCAGAAATCGCCGGGCCATCTCTGCGCCCGCCAGATGGTGCGCCTCTCGATCATCGGCCACATCGTGCAGCAGCGCCGCGGTGCGGACTACGGCCACCTTCGCGCCCTCCATCTCGGCGATGTGTACGGCCATCCGCGTCACCCGCAGCACATGATCGAAGGCGTGGGCAGCGTCCGCATTCTCGTAAAGCGTCCGGGCGAAGTCAGAGGTGATTTCGGACATGAATGGGAGAGTGATTGAGGTGCGTTTCAATTTTGGGGCAACTTGTTTAATGGAGCCTTGGCCAAGTGAATTCGAATTCCGCAGGCGCTGCCCCCGCCTTTGCTTCCCCCCTCCGAGACGGACAGAGGAGTTGGGGAAAGGTATCCAGATAGGCGCCCTGGATGGCAGAGGCCGCCCCCTGGCCGCAGGCCAGAATCGCCTGACTTGAGTCGGCCAGAAACGCAAAAAAGCGCCCCATTTCGAAACGCACCCATTGCGTTAGATTGCTTTGCCAAGAGGGCTACTTTAGAGTACCATTGACCTGCAACATCCGCCAACCAAACGCTCCCAGCATTTTGTCCTCATCATGTCCAACATTCTGCTAAAAAACGCCACCATCGTCACCCTCAACGATCAAAATGACATTCTCTCCCGCGCGTCGCTGGCCATTAGCGAAGACCGCATCGTGGCCGTGGGCGAGACGCCTGCGGATTTTCATGCCGATGCGATCATCGATCTCTCGGGCAAGATCGTGACGCCGGGCCTCTACAACGCTCATGCGCATGCGGCCATGGTTTTCGCCCGGGGGTATGCCGAGGACATGCCTTTGGAGCGCTGGTTCAATGAGGGCATCTGGAAGTTGGAATCGGCGCTGAGCCGGGAGATGGTGCGTTGGGGCGTGCGTCTGGCCATGATCGAGATGATTCGCGGGGGCGTCATCGGCTTCGCCGATCATTATTTCTACATGGATGAGGTGGCGCAAGCGGTGGTGGAAAGCGGCATGAGGGCTAATCTGGCCTGGGCTGTGTTCGGACATGAGGGAGGCGAGGTCGGGATCACCGTGCCCGAGACGGTGGACTTCGTCAAACGCTGGCAGGGCGCAGCCAATGGCCGGCTGCGGGCGATGTTCGGACCGCATTCCCCTTATCTTTGCAGCGATGAGTTTTTGGCCCGCACCGCGTCGGTGGCGGTGCGAGAAGGCATTGGCGTCCACATTCACGCGTCGGAAACCGCCCATCAGGTGCAGACATCGTTGGCCGAGTATGACATGACGCCCATCGAGCTGCTGCACGACCGGGGTTTATTCGAGACGCACACCATCGTAGCCCATGCTATTCATACAACGCCGGTCGATATTGCCATTTTGGCTCAATCGGATGTAAATGTGGCCCATTGTCCCAGCACGCATCTACGCTATGCCATGGGCGTGACGCCTGTGCCCGAGATGTTGGCCGAGGGCGTGAACGTAGCCTTGGGCGCCGATGGCGCGGGCAGCAGCGTGGCTTACAATCTGTGGCGGGAGATGCGGCTGGCGGTGGTCATGCAGCGTCAGGCCCGCAACGATCCCACAATTCTGGGCGGGCTGGCGCCTTTGCACATGGCTGCTCGCAACGGCGCTCGGGCGCTCGACTTTCGTTCGAGCGGCATTCTGGCTCCGGGCTACCAGGCCGATCTCATCATCATCGACGCGACCCAGGCGCACTATCAGCCCCTCCACAGCGTTGCTGCGGCACTGGTGTGGAACACCGAGCCCGCGGACGTGCAGGATGTGATGGTGGCCGGGCGTTGGCTCATGCGAGATCGGCAGCTATTGACGCTGGACGAGGCGGCCATTCTGGAAGGATTCAGCGCAGCCATGGCCGAAATGATGTCGAAGCCGCTGGGGCAGTTCAAGAAGTATGATGTGGGCGGCGCAACAGATCAGTAAACCATAATTTTTGACACAGGGGGATGTTTGCCTTACAAT
>Ga0256914_1004759_pt1 | contig 10041 bp, 8 predicted proteins | sample HulkmetaG_FD_191571 | JGI IMG/M metagenome (GOLD analysis project Ga0256914, IMG submission 191571) | Hydrothermal chimney microbial communities from Main Endeavour vent field at the Juan de Fuca Ridge, Pacific Ocean - Hulk | ecosystem: Environmental > Aquatic > Marine > Hydrothermal vents ...
TGTGTTCGTGGGCTGCTGCAAGTTTGTTGAGCCAACACCCCGTACAAGGGAGTCGTATCTTCGTGGAAGAGTGGAAAGGGAGAACAGCCTTTTCCGTTGGAAGCGAACATGACACCCACCTGAGTTATCTCAGGTTCAATAAGCCCAGCAGACACGGCACGGCGGGGTTTATTGAGGCTATAACCCCGTCTGGGTTTTATATATACGGATTTTGGCAAAGAAGGTTTAAGATGAGCAATTCTGCCCCAGGCAGATCGTGATATACTTAGGAATACTTCGCAGGACAACGAAACAAATCAATAGTTGTGGGACCAGAACGGTTTTTTCCTCGAAAACCCTTGATTTCCTTTGTTTCGGAGGCAGACAGGTACGTAAAAAGTATCCAAGCATTAATTGAGGGACAAAAATCTTAAGCCTTTCTTTCTGAACCACTATCCGTTTTATCCATATCGTTGAGATGGGGTGTGGCACAATATCCATCACGGAGGAGCCACACATGGATCTACTCACTGTATTCTTGCTTATTGGCTTTGCTGCTGCCGGCGTTGCTGCAGGTTATGTCATGGCCAAGGCAATGATTTCCAAAAAACATGCCGTTGAGAAGGCGGATGCCGAAAAGATCAGGGCGGATGCCGAGGCAGAGGCGCGCCGTATCCTCAAGGAGGCCCAGGTCCAGGCCCAGGAAGAGGCCCTGAAATTGAAGAGGCGGGCTGAAGACGAGATTTCGGAAAGAAAGGGGGAACTCAGAAGCCAGGAAAAACGCCTGCTTCACCGTGAGCAACAGGTCGACAAGAAAAAGGAGCTGGTTGATCTCAAGGAGATAGAGCTCCTGGAGAAGGAAAAGAACCTCAAGGCCACGGAGTCAGGCCTGCTGGAACGCCAGAAGGAAATAGAAAGGCTGGTTACGGAACAGAGAACCATGCTGGAGAAGATATCCGGCATGTCCGGTAACGAGGCCAGGGAACACCTGTTAAAGAGTTTCGAGGCAGAAATTCGCCAGGAAGCGGGGAAGATGCTCAGAAAGCTGGAGACCGAGACCAAGGAACTGGCTGACAAAAAGGCCCGGGAAATAATAGCGTTGGCAATAGCACGTTACGCTGGTGAATATGTGGCTGACCGCACCGTTTCAGTGGTTCCCTTGCCCAACGAGGAGATGAAGGGCCGGATCATTGGCAGGGAAGGCAGGAATATCAGGGCCATAGAGGCAGCCACTGGAATTGACATCATCATCGATGACACACCCGAGGCAGTGCTGCTTTCCGGATTCAACCCGGTTAGGAGGGAGGTGGCCAGGGTGGCCCTTGAAAGGCTCGTTCTGGACGGGCGAATCCATCCGGCCAGGATCGAGGAAGTTGTAAAAAAGGTGGAAAAGGAGATCGATACCACCGTTCGGGAGGCGGGGGAGCAGGCCACGTTTGACGTGGGAGTCTACGGTATCCATCACGAACTGGTAAAGCTCCTGGGTAAACTGAAGTTTCGTACCAGCTATGCGCAAAATGTGCTTCAGCACTCCGTGGAGGTGGCCTTCCTGTGCGGGATCATGGCGGCCGAGCTTGGTATAAATGTCAAAAAGGCCAAAAGAGCCGGGTTGCTTCACGATATAGGCAAGGCAGTGGATCATGAAGTAGAAGGATCTCATGCCATAATCGGGGCGGACCTTGCGAAGAAATATGGGGAATCACGGGACGTGGTCCATGCCATCGCTGCTCACCACGAAGACGTAAAACCTGAAACCATTCTGGCAGTTTTGGTCCAGGCCGCGGATGCACTTTCTGGTGCTAGGCCGGGTGCCCGAAGGGAGATGCTGGAAAGTTATGTAAAACGGCTGGAGGACCTGGAGAGAATAGCAACTTCCTTTACCGGGGTGGAAAAATCCTTTGCCATACAGGCCGGACGGGAGATCAGGATAGTGGTGAACAGTGAAAAACTCACTGACGCTGAAGCCGCCATGCTGTGCAGGGATATAACCAAAAAGATAGAGAGCGAGCTTACCTATCCCGGCCAGATCAAGGTCACTGTAATCAGGGAGACCAGGGCGGTTGATTATGCCAAGTAGGTTTGCGCTTTGTTCGAAGGACCAACAGGAAAGGGCAAAAGAAAAGGGAATTTCCCGCTGTCATGCAATCCGTGAGAGCGTAGAGGCGGCGGATTGAATGTCGAAAGACGGAGACTTGGACAGGCTGACATGGAAAAGGACATAGAAAAATCCCTGGAGGTTATCGGGCGGGGATCAGTAGACATCATCAACAAGGAAGAGCTCAAAAAAAAGCTCGAGCGTGCCATTTCTTCCGGTAAGCCTCTGAGGGTGAAGGCCGGATTCGACCCCACTGCCCCGGACCTTCACCTGGGGCACACCGTGCTCATTCAGAAGATGAAACATTTTCAGGACCTTGGCCATCAGGTGATCTTTCTCATCGGGGATTTCACCGGCCTTATTGGCGACCCCACCGGGAAATCCGACACCAGGCCCCCTCTTACCCCTGAACAGGTACAGGAGAATGCTGCCACGTACAAGGAACAGATATTCAAGATCCTTGACCCCGAAAAGACGGAGGTGGCATTTAACAGTACCTGGATGAACGAAATGCGTTCCATCGACATGATAAGGCTATGTGCCAAGTACACAGTGGCCAGGATGCTGGAAAGGGAGGATTTCAAGCAGCGCTTTCAGAATCAGAAGTCCATTGCCGTCCACGAATTTATCTATCCGCTCATACAGGGGTACGATTCAGTTGCCTTAAAGGCCGACGTGGAGCTTGGAGGCACGGACCAGACCTTCAACCTCCTGGTTGGCCGCCATATCCAAAAAGAGTACGGCCAGGAGCCCCAGATCGTACTGACCATGCCGCTTCTCGAAGGACTCGACGGCGTCAACAAGATGAGCAAGTCCCTTGGAAACTACGTGGGGATTACCGAAGAACCCTTTCAGATGTTTGGTAAGCTGATGTCCATTTCCGACCAGCTCATGTTCCGCTACTATGAACTCCTGAGTTCCCTGTCCATGAAAGACATAACCGGGCTCCAGGAGGCGGTTGAGCAGGGCAGCATCCATCCCAAGGAGGTCAAGGCCAGATTGGCCATGGAGCTGGTGACGAGATTCCACGGCAGGGAGGCAGCAGACAAGGCCAGGGCCCGTTTTGAGGCCCAGTTTGCCAGGAAGGAGATCCCGGAGGATATTCCGGAGTATGTCCTTGGAGGAGACGTGGACAGGTCCAGTGTTTTTCTGCCCAGAGTGTTAAAGGAAGCAGGGCTGGTCAAGAGCACGTCTGAAGCCAGAAGACTCATAAAGCAGGGCGCTGTCACCATTGACGGAGAAAAGGTTTCCTCGGACGAGGTGGCCGTTTCCGGGCAGGGGGCAGTTCTAAAGGTAGGAAAGAGACGATTTCTGAGGCTCCTCTAGCCCTATCAAGATGATGACAGACTGGCTGGCAAATGCCCTGGCTGCCCTTTTGTGCTGGGGATTGTGGGCGTTTTTTCCAAAGCTTGCCCTCAGGACCATAACCCCTGCAACTTCTGTCTTTTACGAGGCTGTAGGAGTGATGCTGACCAGCGTCGCAGTGGTCTGGCTTCTTGGGCCAAGGCTTGCCGGAAATTTCCAGGGCATAATGTACGCGTTATTGACAGGAATTTTCGGTACCATCGGCCTGTATTTCTTTTTCACTGCAGTAAAGACCGGCCCCATTTCGGTGATTTCCTCCCTGACCGCCATGTATCCGCTGGTGACCGTGGTCCTGGCCGTGGTCATATTGCATGAGTCCATCAGGCCCAGACAGGTCCTGGGCATTGTTCTGGCCCTGGTTGCAGCCGGGCTCCTGGCCTGGCATCCTGAATGATCCGTTTGGGAAAGGGTTGGTAAGCAAAAGAAATGGTGCCGAAGGGGAGATTCGAACTCCCACGGGAATAACTCCCACTAGATCCTGAATCTAGCGCGTCTACCAATTCCGCCACTTCGGCACGAACGTCCGTATTAAATATGGAGGTATTGCCATTGTCAAGGGTGCATATTACCCTCTGCCAGAATGCTTCGTATTCCTTTGAACCATTCAGCCCGGCCGGAGAGGCGCCACAGGCCGACATGGAACGGAAATAACCATGAAAATATACTCTGAATTGAGCGAGATTGAAAGACCATTTTACAAGGCGGCCCTTACCATCGGAAACTTTGACGGTGTGCATCTCGGGCACCAGGCCCTTTTCAGAAAGGTGGTGGAAATATCCGCTGAAACCGGGGGAGACAAGGTGGCCCTGACATTCCATCCCCACCCCATGAAGGTCTTGAGGCCGGATAATCCACCAAAACTCATCTCCACCCTGGAGCAGAAGGTGGAGCTGATAATGGCGGCAGGCATAGATCATCTGGTATGCCTTCCCTTTACCAGGGAGTTTGCCAGTACAACTGCCACGGAGTTCGTGGAAGATATCCTCTGGCGAAGGCTCGGGGTCCTGGACCTGGTGGTGGGTTACGATTATGCCTGCGGAAAGGGCAGGGAGGGGGATATCAGGTTTCTCGAGAAGATGGGGTCAAGGCTGGGATTCAGGGTTCACGTGGTCCCTCCTGTTAAGGTTGATGGGAAAATTGTCAGCAGCACCGTAATAAGGGAGCTCGTGAAAAAGGGGGAGATGGGGGAAGTAAGGAAGATGCTTGGAAGGTATTACCAGATAAGAGGGGTGGTCAGAAAGGGCAAGAAGAGAGGAGGCCCGGTGGTTGGGTTTCCAACAGCCAACCTTTCAATCAACCGGGAAGACCTCTGTCCGAAGCCCGGGGTATATGCGGTACAGGTGCTTCACGGGGAATCCTGCTACAGCGGCGTGATTAATATCGGCTACAATCCCACCTTTGGAGATAACAAGCTTGGAGCCGAGGTGCATATCTTTGATTTCAACAAGGATATCTATGGCCATGAGATAAAGGTGAATCTGGTGGCAAGAATCCGTGATGAAAAAAGGTTTTCAGGCCCGGAAGAGCTGGCAAGCCAGATAACGGCAGATATTGAAAAGGCCAGGGTATTGCTTTCTGATCTGGATTGTTGAATGGAGAAGCTTGGAAGGCAATAAAAAAAAGGGGAGGCGCCAGGCCTCCCTTTTTTATTCAAAAACCGTGATTTCTTAGACTTCTTCTACTGTGATTGCACCTACAGGGCAAACCTCGACACAGGTCTCACATCCCAGGCAGTCATCAGGCCTTGCAATAACAGGCTTGTCATCCTCAAAATCATAAACCTCTGATGGACAAGCGTTCACGCATTCCTCATCGCCCTGGCATTTGTCAAAATCGATTTCGATCTGAAACATGGCTTCCTCCTTTTTTATTAATTTGCGGGGTAACTATTTCCCCTTTTACTTGACCTGTCTATAATCGACAGATTTCATATAGACGATAGCCCTTCGGGTTGTCAAGCCTATTTCGATATTTTGCTCAAAATGGTTGAGCGCCGTGCTTTCTGCTCTCCTCGGCTTTCAGCTTGTATTCCAGTGCTGCCCTTGCCATGTTCTGGCCCCATTGACTGTTGCCAAGGGCATGAATGTGGGTATATGTGCCAAATACGTTCCTGTAGCAGATCCCGTCCACTTTGCCGTCGAAGCCGTGCCCACGCTTCACCCTGCAGCAGAATGAGGCCCCGCCCTGGCTTGCAGCCGGGACGGGCAGGGAATAGTGGAACTCGTGACCCCTGATCTCATCATCCTTTCTGAAAAAGGGAGAATCCCTATGAAACGAAAGAATGCTGTAGCCATGGCCAACAGGACGCCTTTTCAGCACGAAATCCCAGTCAAGGACTCCCAGCATGGAAAAGCTCCTGTCTTTCCACATAAGATTCCTGCCGAGATACATGAGCCCCCCGCACTCTGCGTAAACCGGAAGGCCGGATTCAATCAAGGCGCGAAGTTCCTCCTTGAAGGCAATGTTCGAAGCCAGGCCCTCTGCCTGGGTTTCAGGAAATCCTCCGCCGATATAAAGCCCGTGGATACCGGGAATGCCCGAGTCCGTTAATGCGTTCAAAAAGATTAGTTCGGCACCCTGTTTTTCCAGGGCCTCGAGGTTTTCCGGATAATAGAACTGAAAGGATGCATCCCGGATCACCCCTATTTTTACAGGCTCTGCCAGGAAGGGATCTTTATCCTCAGTGGTTTGAGCCAATGAAGGCCTTTTTGAGCTGATAAACCGTGATGCAAGTTCCTCCAGGCGTTCAAGCTGGATATTTTCCTCTGCGATTCCTGCCAGGAGATCCAGGGCCTCATCAGGACCGGTGTATTCAAATGCTGGAGTCACTCCAAGGTGTCTCATGGGCAGGGGGTCTTCTTTCAGCCTGGGAATAGATCCCAGGACAGGAAGTCCTGTATATTCTTCTATAGCCCCCTTCAGTATTCCTTCATGCCTTTTGCCGGCAACTTTGTTAAGTATGACGCCTGCGATAGTTAGATCCCTTTCGAAATCGATACAGCCCCTTATCATGGCCGCAGCGGTCCTGGTTACCTTGGTGCAGTCAACTACAAGGATTACCGGAGACCCTATCATCCTAGCCAGCTGGCATGTACTGAAGGCCCCCTTGATATCAACGCCGTCAAAAAGCCCGCGGTTGCCCTCGATGACTGCCAGGTCGCATCCGGTTGTCCTTTCCAGGAAGGAGCCGGTAATGGCGTCCCTGCTCATGAGAAAGGCATCAAGGTTGTAACAGGCATTTCCTGCCGCCTGAGAAAGCCATGCGGCATCTATATAATCCGGACCCTTTTTGAAGACTGCTATCTTCCTCCCTCTCCTGGCCAGGGCCCTTATCACCCCGAGAGATGCAATGGTCTTTCCTGAACCACCCCTGAGGGCGGCAAATGTTAGCCTTGGTACTGCCTGGTGTCTGTTTTCGTTCACACGTTTGTCCTTGTGAAATGTTTTTTTAAGTTGGCCACGAGGTGTTGTCAACTTTAAATTTTAAGAGGGCCATTGGTGCCTGCGCAGGTGCTGCCATTTTTGTCACGGGTGTCAGGGGCCGGAAAGGGCCTGAAGTTTGTACAGGATGTCCCTGGCCAGCGCGTGTTTACCCAGGGCCTGGGCACAATATCCGGCATACTGAAGGGCCTGTCTGTCCGGGGTGTTTTTCAGGAAGATGTCCAGGGCTTCCTCGTGCCGGCCCGTATTCATGAGGCTTACGCCCCTGCACATCTGGAGTTCACGGGAAGACGGAAAGTGCCTTAATGCCTTGTCCAGGAGTTTCAGGACATCTTCGTGCAGGCCCTTTCTCTGGAGCAGCATGGAAAGGCCAAGATAGGCCCTGTGGTCAGGGCAGAACCCAAGCGCCCTTTTAAAAAGCCGTTCTGCAGTGGACTGGGGAGAGGGGATATCCTTGATGCTGGCATAGTCTCCGAACCCGAAGGTCATGCCAAGCCTTGAAAGGAAATCGGCATGAAGGGGGTAGAGCTCCTTTTTGTCCACCAGGCTGAGTGAATCGGCAAACCTGGGCAGTTTTTTGTAAAAGGCCTTCCTGAGCCTTTTTCCAAAATCCAGGACGGATTCCTTTGAAAGTGAGGAGTCTGTTTCAAAATACATGATATCTTCGATCCGTTTCAGCCAAATTTCATCACCGGTTCCGGTACGCTTCTTGAATTGGTCATAGAGGGCAGTACCGGGGAAGATATCCAGGATGTAAAATATGGCGCTCAGAGGCCGGATGCGTTCCATCAGCCTGATGCTTTCGTCTATGGTTTTTTTTGTTTCTCCCGGGGAGCCATAGATGAAATAGGCCCTGGGCATCAAGCCAAAGGAGGAGGCCATTTCAAATGCCTTCTGAATTTGGCTGTTGGAAAGTTTCTTGTTGAGCGCCTTTCTGATCTTGGGAGAGCCGCTTTCCACCCCGAAGCTTATCTGCATGCACCCGGCCCTCCGCATCCAGTAAAGGATTTCTTCATCAACATGGTTTACCCTTGATATTGCTGCCCAGGTGATGTCAAGGCCTCGTTCCAGGATCAGTCGGCAGATCCGGATCACCCGTTCCCTCTGGAGGGTGAAGGTGTCATCGGAAACGTAAAAGAAGGTTATGCCCGACTTCCTGAGATTTTCCAGCTGCCCGACAAAGTATTCAGGGCTGTGAAATCTTACCTTTCTCTTCCATATCCGTGGAGAGCCGCAAAAGGCGCAGTTCCAGGGACATCCCCTGGAGGAGACAACGTGCTGGAATGTGAAGTAGCGAGAAGGATCAGGCAGGCTGTCAAGGGGCTGAATGAAGGGGGGCGGATCGTTCCTTGTGACCTTGCCGCCTTTCCTGTAGGCGACACCGGGAAGCGTCGGGATGTCGCCGGCAGCATCGGCATCCAGGAGCCTGACCATGGAGAGCATGGTCTTTTCTCCCTCCCCGATAACCACGTAATCAACTTCAGGAAAGTGGGTGAGCAGATGATGCCAGAGAAACGAGGCTCCCGGCCCTCCGAATACTACAGGTACACGGGGAAGGACTGATTTGCTTATCTGCGCAATGTCAATTCCCCCCCAGCGGTTGGCGTGCAGTATGGATATGCCTACCAGGTCCGGAGCAAAGGATTTAATCTCATCCTTTATCATCTGGCCCTTCCCCTGCATGTTGTAGAAATTTAGAATCTTGCAGGCATGACCTTCCGCCATCAGGGCAGCACCTATGAAATAAAGACCTATGGGTGGAACCCTGATGTCATAATCCTGGATTCTGGGGTCCAGGCAGTACGGGTTTATAAGAAGTATTTTCATCTTGAATTAGAACAGTTTTTACGGCATGCAGTGGCCAGTCAATAGTCCCCGAAATGGTGCCAGCAGGCTTGAGTAAATAAATTCACTTGGTCCTGGTGATTTGTAACCTACTATAAATTCAGAAAAAAAGGAATATGATAGAATATAATTCCTGCAAAATCAGGCTGATAATTTTAATTAGTGACTTGACACACAAGCTGTTTTTGTCTATAGATACTCTATCCTGGCTGAATGGTCATTCATTATGAATTTTTGCCGGGGAGGGGAGTAAAACTCGTTACAATTAAGGCCCCCAGCATCTTTAAAAAGAGGAGGATTCAGTGGGGAATACCTTGGATTCAAAGCTAAAGCAGGTCTTAAACCGGTTAAATCCCCTGGATTTTCAGCATGAAAAGGACGCCAGGAGAGAAGAGCAAAACCTAAGGCTTTCAGATCTTCTTCAGCAGAAGAAGGAGGTCATAGTAAAAAGCTGGATCGACGTAATTCGCAGGACCTATCCCCCGGAAACAGCACAGTTCCTTAAAACCCAGAAAAACAGGTTTGCCAATCCCATTGGCGCATCCATTGAAGACTCGGTCTGGCCTCTTTATGACCAGCTCATCGGAGAGCCCGACCCGGAAACCACCAAAAAACACCTGGACGTCCTGATTCGAGTCCGTGCAGTTCAGGACTTCAGCCCGGCAGCGGCGGTACAGGTAATCTTCGCCCTCAAGCAGATCATCAGGGAAGAGCTCATGGAGGAGATCTTCGAATTCGATCTGCTGGAAAGATATCTGGAATTCGAATCCACTATCGACCGTTTTGCGCTTCTTGCCTTTGATGTATTCATGGAATGCAGGGAAATGGTATGGCAGATAAAGCGCAACGATCTACTTAAAAGACCCTATATCCTGCAAGGAGGTATGTGTCCTTCATATATGTTGCGTCGCGGCAAGCAGCATCTTGAAAAACTGGAAAAGGAAAAAACTCAACATTAATTAAGAGGAGTAGAGATGATAACGCGTATCATTGTGGCATTCGGGGCAGTTGTGGCAATCGTGGTGGCGGCCTGGATGGGCGGATCAGTGCCCGGGCTTCAACCTTTGTTCGGGGTGGCCCTACCTTACGTGGCCTTTGCTATCTTTCTCATAGGATTTATTGCAAAGGTGGTCAAGTGGGCCAAGTCTCCAGTGCCGTTTCGGATTCCGACAACGGCGGGCCAGCAGATAACCCTGCCGTGGATCAAGTGGTCAAAGATTGAAAACCCAAGCACCACGGGTGGTGTAGTCATCAGGATGTTCCTGGAGATCTGCTGCTTCCGGTCTCTGTTCAGGAACATGCGCTCTGACCTGAGA
>Ga0256914_1004760_pt1 | contig 10039 bp, 8 predicted proteins | sample HulkmetaG_FD_191571 | JGI IMG/M metagenome (GOLD analysis project Ga0256914, IMG submission 191571) | Hydrothermal chimney microbial communities from Main Endeavour vent field at the Juan de Fuca Ridge, Pacific Ocean - Hulk | ecosystem: Environmental > Aquatic > Marine > Hydrothermal vents ...
GGTTGGGACTGTCATGGTGTTCCTATCGAGAACATGATCGAAAAGGAGCTCGGCTTAAAGGGTGGTAAAAAAGGTATTGAAAAACTAGGTATAGATAAATTCAATCAAGCTTGTCGTTCTGCCATTCTGCGTTTTGATAAAGAATGGGAACGCATTATTCGTCGTATTGGTCGTTGGGTTGATTTCAAAAACTCCTATAAAACTATGGACAATTCTTACATGGAATCAGTTTGGTGGGCTTTTAAAACTCTTTATGATAAAGGTTTAGTTTATGAGGGTCGCAAAGTTATTCTTTACTGTCCTCGTTGCTCTACTCCTCTCTCAAATTTCGAAATTGCTATGGATAATTCTTATGAAGATGTCGAGGATAATTCTATCTATGTTGCTTTTGAACTTAAAAATCAACCTAAAACTTATTTTCTAGCTTGGACTACTACACCTTGGACTTTAATCCAAAATGTAGCTTTGGTTCTTCATCCCCAAGCTGTTTATGTCAAAGTTAAACAAGGAGATCGTTTTTATTGGTTAGCTAAAAAAAGATTAGAAGTTTTAGACGGCGATTATCAAATTATCGAAGAAAAAACTGGTCAAGAATTAACCAATCTTGAATACAAACCTCTTTACACTTTCATTAAACAAAGTGGTAAAGCTTACTATACTTTAACAGCTGATTTTGTTTCTCTTGATGATGGAACTGGTATTGTTCATACAGCTTCTGTTTATGGTGAAGATGATTATCAATTAGCTCTTAAACATGGCCTACCTACTTATGATATTTTGGATGATCAAGGTAAATTTGTTGAAGAAGTAACTCCTCTTGCTGGCACTTTTTATAAAGAAAGTGAATCCTGGATAATTGAGGATTTGACTAAGCGCGGTCTCATGTACAAGGCTGAAAAAATCACTCACTCTTATCCTTTTTGTTATCGTTGTGGTACACCTCTCTACTATAACGCTATTCCTGCTTGGTTTATTGATATTCAAAAACTTAAGCCAGAATTAATTAAGCAAAACGAAAAAATCAACTGGTATCCTCCTTTCCTCAAAGAAGGGCGATTTAAGAAAGGGCTCGAATCTGCTCCTGACTGGAATATCTCTCGCTCTCGTTATTGGGGAACACCTATGCCTGTTTGGGTGGGTGAAAAAACTGGAAAAAAGAGAGTCATTGGTTCTCTAGCAGAACTTAAACAATGGGCTGTTAATCCAGAAGAAGTTGATAAATTAACCGATCTTCATCGTGAATATCTTGATAAAATTGAAGTTTGGGTTGATGATGCTAAGACCGAGAAAGGAAAGAGAATTTTTGAGGTTTTTGATTGTTGGGTTGAATCAGGTAGTATGCCTTACGCTTCTATTCATTACCCCTTTGAAAATCAAGAAAAATTTGAAAAGGCTTATCCAGCCCAATTTATTTCTGAATATATTGCTCAAACTCGTGCTTGGTTCTATACCCTTCATGTTCTTTCTGTAGCTCTTTTTGGCAAACCAGCTTTCACCAACGTTCTCACTACTGGCACTATCTTAGCTGAAGATGGCACTAAGATGTCCAAGAGTAAAAAGAACTATCCTGATCCTATGAAACTCATTCAGCGTTATGGAGTTGATGCCATTCGTTTTTATCTCATGTCTTCAGTAGTTATGAAAGCTGATAATCTCAATTTTTCTGAACGACAAGTTGATGAAATCTACAAGAAACTTATTCTTATTTTCTTCAACAATCTCTCTTTTTACAATCTTTACTCAAAAGGCCGTTATACCGATAAACCTCAACCTCAACACGTTCTTGATCGTTGGATGCTTTCTCGTCTCCATCATACTATTGAAAAAATGACTCAGGCTTTTGATGATTATAACTTACCAAAAGCTTCACGTTATCTTAAACAGCTCATTCATGAAACTTCTACTTGGTATATTCGTCTCTCTCGAGATCGTTTTCGCCAAGGTGAAGCAGGGGAAATCTTGGGTTATGTTTTACAAGAAACAGCTAAATTAGCAGCTCCTCTTATTCCTTTTATAGCTGAATATGTTTACCAAAATGTTGCTCCTCAACTAGAATCTGTTCATCACGAGGATTGGCCTCAAGTTAATCCTCAATATCTTGATTCCCAGCTTGAGGAAGAAATGAAATTAGCTCAAGAGGTTGTAGAGCGAGGTCACGCTCAGCGTAAATCAGCCCAAATTAGAGTCCGTCAGCCCTTAGCTAAAATTACTGTCTTAGCTAACTCACCAGAACCTTCAGAAGAAATTAAAGCCTTAATTGCTCAAGAGCTTAATGTCAAACAAGTTGAATGGTTAAATAAACAAGAATCATCAGAGTTAACCGTCAAACTCGATACCCATCTTACCCCTGAACTTAAAGCTGAAGGTTGGGCTCGAGATCTCGTTCGTGACATTCAAAAAGCTCGTAAAAAACTAGGTCTTAATCCTCACCAACAAATCGATGTTTATCTCCCTGATTGGCCTAAAGATTTTGAAACTTATATACTTCAAAAAACTCATGCTCGCCATCTTAAAACCCATCCAAGTTTAAAAATTGAGCTTGTCGATGCTAACTAAACTTCATTTTCACTTACCAATCATTTCTCTATCCATTCTAGGTTTGGTAGTTATTTTTAGTGTGGCTCCTAATCAATTTATTTCTCAGTTAATTTTTGTATTGATTGGTTTGGGTTTGTATTTTTATCTTCAACGCCAAGATACAGCTATTTTCGCCAATTTAGGCCCTTATTTCTATGTATTTTCTTTGATTTTATTAGGCGCCACCTTGATTTTTGGCCAAAATATTCGTGGGGCTACTCGTTGGTTAACTTTAGGTTCTTTTAGGTTACAAACTTCGGAAATAGCTAAACCCTTATTAATTATGAGTTACGCTAATTTTCTTAGTCGATGGAAACCTATTAACTTCAAAAACATTCTTCTTAATGCTATTTTAGCTTTTATTCCTATTTTTCTGATTTTTCTTCAACCAGATCTTGGTACCGCTACTATTCATTTTTTTATCTGGCTAACCATGTTATTTGTTGCTGGTTTACCTACAGTTTATATATTTTTAATAGGTTTATTTTTAGCAATAGGAGTTTATCTTGCTCCTCATTTACTTCATCCTTACCAACTAGAACGTCTTCTCACTTTTTTAGAACCTCAAAGAGATCCTTTAGGAACTGGTTATAATGTGATTCAGGCCACTATTACTATTGGTTCAGGTCGTTTATGGGGAAGAGGACTTGGTCGAGGTACTCAAGCCAAGCTCCATTTTTTGCCAGAACGCCATACTGATTTTGTTTTTGCTTCTTTAGCTGAAGAATTTGGTTTTCTAGGTGTTGTTTTTTTATTTGGTCTTTTTGGTTGGTTAATTCTTCATCTTCTAGCTATTTGCCGTCAAGCCCTTAATCCCACTTCTAAGTTAATAATTATTGGTAGTTTTGCTTACCTTTTTTTTCAAACCAGTCTTAATCTAGCTATGAATTTAGGTTTAGCTCCTGTAACTGGGGTTACTTTACCCCTAATTTCTTATGGAGGCAGTTCTTTGTTGGCTACTTATATAACTTTAGGTATAGCTATCTCTTCTCTCAATCGCCTTCAATCAAAACCTAGCTTAGAAATTAAATAATCCTCTATGAAAAATAAAGCTTATCGTGTTATAATTCCCTTCGTATGAAATACGCAATTATTCGCACTGGTGGCCAACAATTTCGCGTTCAAGAAGGTGATCTTATTGACGTTAACCTTTTACCTGAAGCCAAGAAAAGCTTAACCCTTTCTGAAGTTTTACTCTTCGTTGATGGAGACAAAGTCAAAGTGGGTCAACCTTTAGTTAAAGATGTTGTAGTTAAAGCAAAAGTAATTGAACCTGCTTTTAAAGGCCCCAAACTCAGAATTATGCGTTTTAAAGCTAAATCTCGCTATCGTAAACGCAAAGGTCATCGCCAACAATACACCCGATTGGAAATCGTTTCAATTGGACCAAAAAAATAATTTATGACCCAAACTTTCGCTTTCTTTTTTGGTGGTTTTCCTCAACTTTCTTTAGCTGAACTTAAGTTTTTGCTTCCAGATTTACCAATTAAACTTATTCAACCTAAGCTTGCTTTAGTTTCCAATCTAGATTTTTCTCGTTTAGAAAAACTCCAACTTAAACTTGGTGGAACTTCTAAAATTGCTCAATTGATTTCAAATCACGTTGACCCTAATAAACTTACTTCTGAGCTTCAAGCGCTTATTACATCCTCTTCAGCTAAGAATGTTGCTTTTACCAATTATTCTTCTCTTAATTTATCACCAGATTTTATTTCTCAATTGAAATCAGCTATTCAACGACCTGTTCGCTTTCTTAGTTTTCAAACCAAACCTCATTCCTTAGTAGCTTTACGCAAGCAACATGTTCTTGAATTTAACCTACTTCCCGTTTCTTCAACAAATTTGGCCTTAGCTAAAACTATTTGGATACAAGATAGTGATCAATGGGTTAAACTAGATCGCCATCGACCTTATCAAGATATTAAGCGTGGTATGCTACCTCCTAAGGTTGCTCGTATTATGATTAATCTTGCTACTCAACTTAAAACAGATGGATTTTTGGGAGACCCCTTTTGTGGTACAGGAACTATTCCCCTTGAAGCCAGTCGTTTAGGTTTTCAAGTTTTTGCTTCTGATTTAGATCCTCAGGCTGTAGCCGGCACTCAAAAAAATCTTAAATGGCTTTTAGATAATTTTCCTAAAGTTAACTCCAATTGGCAACTAAAAACTCTTGATGCTGTTCATCTTAGTCAAGCTGTTTCTCAACTTGATTTTATTGTTACTGAACCATTTATGGGAACTTTATTAGGTAATCAACTTCGATTGACTCCCCAACAACTTAAAAACAATATCAAAGGCCTTCACAAACTTTATCTCGGAGCTCTTAAAGATTGGCGCCATGCTCTTAACTCAGAGGGTAGGGTAGTTATGATTTTTCCAGAATTTCATTTGTTTAATAAAATTTGGAAAATACCCTTGATTGACACTTGTGAAAACCTCGGCTACAATAAGCTAGCACAACTTAGTTATAGCAAGCCTAATGCTAAAGTTGTTCGCCAAATACTAATCTTACAAAAATCTGATCACTAATTGCAGATCACAAATTACTAAACTGACATGGCTCACACAAAACAAACTGGAAAAGCTAGACAACACTCAACTCGACCTGGAAAAAGGTTGGGAGTTAAACGATTTGGTGGCCAAAAAGTAAAAACCGGAACCATTCTTGTTCGTCAGCGAGGTACTAAATTTCACCCCGGTGACAATGTAGGTATGGGGCGTGATTTTACTTTGTTTGCTTTAGTAGATGGAGTTGTTAAATTTTCTAAAAAACTAGGTCGCAATATTGTTAGCGTAGTTCAAGCATGACCAAAACTCGCACTACAAACATGAAGGAGTTGGACATTAATATGGTCCAACCTAACCCTTTGCAACCTAGAGGAACCATTCTCCCTGACTCAGTTAAAGATCTTGTAGAATCAATCAAGAAACATGGAATTTTAGAGCCATTAGTTGTTGCTCATACCCCTGCTGGTTATCAAATTATTGCTGGTGAGCGTCGTTGGCGAGCCGCTAAGTTGGCCGGTCTTAAAAAAGTCCCTGTAGTAGTTAAAGAAACCACTCCTAAAGGAATGTTGGAAATGGCTATTGTTGAAAATGTTCAGCGAACTGATCTTAATCCCATCGAAAGAGCCAAAGCTTTTGATCGCTTAATGCGTGAGTTTAATCTCACTAATCAAGAAATCGCAGAGCGGATTGGTAAAAGTTCTGCTTATGTGTCTAATTCTCTTAAACTCTTGAGTTTACCAGATGCCCTTAAAGATGGTTTAATTGGTGGTTTAATTACTGAAGGTCATGCTCGAGCTCTTTCTGGCATTCGTGATACTCGTCTTATGATCGAAGCTTATAAAATGGTTCTCCGTGAAGGAGCATCTGTTCGTCGAGCTGAAGAAATTGCTCGCAATCTTCGCCAGAAAGAAGGTAGTTTTACACCCAACAACAAACATGGTCGTCCTGCCTATATCGTTTCTAAAGAGATTGATCAACTCCAACAAAAACTATCTCGAGCTCTTGGTAAAAATGCTTTTGTTAAATTAACTCGAACTCGGAGAGAAACAAAAGTAATCATTCGTCTTAAAGGTAATCCAGAAAAAACCGAAGAACAACTCCAGAAAATTCTCTCTATCGCTAACGAGTCATAATTCCTTTTACTGCTTCTATAGTTGGTTCAATCTCACTTGTCTTAATAGGCCCAAAGGCATCAAGTGGCCAATACCTAAAGAAAACTCGACCCTTAATCTCATCACTTCTCACAAAACCCCAATGGCGAGAATCACTAGAATGCAAACGATTATCTCCCATCACAATATAATTACCACTTGGAACTGTTACTTCTCTACCTTCTCTTAAAAAAGTATCTGCGGGAGTGATTCCGTCATTTGTGTAAGGTTCATCTAAAGGTTGGCCATTCAACCATACTTTTTGGTTTTTAACCATAACTCTATCTCCTGGAATAGCAATTATACGCTTAATAAATTCTACTCTTTCATCTTGAGGAGCCTTAAAAACAATAATGTCGCCTCTTTTAGGAGGATGGAAACGATAAGATAGCTTATCGGTCAGAATATAATCACCATTATGAAAAGTTGGTACCATAGAGCGACCATCAACTTGATGAGGTTGAAATAAAAATTGATAAACCAAAATCAAAATTGCTAAAGATACTACAATACTCTCCAAAGCATCTAAAAAGAAATCCCAAATAAGTTTCAAAATCCACATGTTTTAAGGATAATCCCTTTGCTATAATAATGTCAATCCTGGCCGCTTAGCTCAGTTGGTTAGAGCGTTCGCTTCACATGCGAGAGGTCGTAGGTTCGAGTCCTACAGCGGCCACCCTCATGAAATTAGCAATTTTTTCCGATTTACCTTTTGGTGGTGCTAAAGTCGCCACTCGTCAATTAATAACCCACCTTTCCAAGAAGAAAAAATACCAAATTCAGGAGTTTAACCTTAATTTTTCTCCTTCCCATAACCGTTTTTTGTCAGATCTTTATGCTTTAACTACCGCTAGAAAACTTCAAAAACAGTTGGCTAATTATATCAATCATAATTTTGATTTGGCACTCATTAGTCATACTCGTTTTTTTCAAGCTCCGTGGATTTTACGTTATCTTACCATTCCAACAGCTTTTCTTTGCCAAGAACCAACAAGAGCTTTTTTTGAAGATTTTCTTAAACCCAAACATTTGCCTTTACCTAATTTAGTTTATGAACACACTATTCGTTTTATTAAGAAAAAAATTGAAATAACTAATGCTCAGTTTCCTCAAATAATTATTGCTAACAGTCATTTCTCTGCTAACCAGATTAAAAAAGCTTATCAACGTCAAGCTATTCCTTTACTTCTTGGCGTTGATACTCGAGTTTTCAAACCTCTTAAGTTAACTAAACTTAATCAAGTATTAATTGTTGGTAATGATGAACCTCAAAAAAATTTAGATTTTGCTTTTCAAATAATTGCTTCTATTAATGAAAGTATTAGACCTACTTTAGTTGTAGTTTCTCCTCGTCAAAATAATCATCAACGTTTAATTAATTTAGCTAAAAAACTCCAAATTCAAGTTACATTTAAATCTCATTTAACTACTTCTGAGTTGGTTAGTCTTTATAATCAATCTTTAGTTACTTTGGCAGTAGCCATTAAAGAACCGTTTGGTTTATCAGTAGTAGAATCTATGGCTTGTGGTACTCCTGTAATAGCTGTTAATGAAGGCGGTTTTAAGGAAACTATTGTTCATCAAAAAACAGGTTTTCTTCTACCTAGAGATGTTTATCTTTTCGCTAATCAGCTTACCCAACTTCTTTATGATCGTCAGTTGCTGGACAAACTATCTCATCAAGCTCGCCAACATGTAGAATCAAAATTTACTTGGTCTCAAGTTGCTTCTAATCTCGATAAAATTTTAACTAATCTTGTTAATGATTTTCCAACCATTGATTAATTCTATTCTGAATATCTAAACGTGCTGGTGTTTCTATAACCATAGAATTATTCTCAACTACTTGACGTAATCCAGTCATAATCTCTTTTTGTCTTTGAGGGTTAGTTTCTTGTTGGGCGGTACTTAGCCAATTATGAACATATCTATAATAAAACTCTTTTACTTTTAAACTATCATGATAACTATCCAAAATTTGTAAAATCGAATCGATACTTATTGGAGTCGAAGTTTCACCTACATTACCTCCATAGCTAAAATGATAGACATCTGAGTGTTGACCAAGTAAATGCTCTTGCTCTTCTTTAACTTCAACCTGTCCTTCATGATCATAGAAAAATTCTTTCAAAGAATAATTTTGATCATTTGTGTTAGGGTTAGTAACCCACAGCTCAAAATCTCCTTGAGGTGGTTTGGCCACCATCAAAACTTTTAAGTTTTGGTTGCCACTAATAGTTGCATCTGGAGTCATATCGTCAACCAAAGGTTCTTGTTCAAACACTTGACCAATCTCATTCCCATTTTCATCTTTTAACTTAATTTCAAACTCTGGATTTATAGTGAATAAAAAGTAAGATAAATCTGTATTTGAAGGAATAAATCTATCGATACGTTTGATTCTTGCACTAGTTTTGTCGATTGTTTCTTTAGTTGCATCTGCTGGGTCTTTAATTTTGAACTGAGAATCAGTTTGGTCATAACCAACTACAAAATGTCCTGGTAAATTTAAAATACTTGGTGTTTCATAAGTTGTTTGTGGATTATAAGCAGTAGTTGTAAATTCTAATGAAGTTGGTGATTGACCTGCTTCTCGTGATTCTTTTGCATAACGAGTTAAAGCAATCCAATTTACTAAACCGTTACCTATGTATCCATCTGGTTGGTTGTTAAGCCAATTATTTAAAATCGGAGGCGTAATTTCTTGGCCGGTTAATGACTTAACACCAAAGTGTTGAAAAATCATTGCTGCTGAAGTTAAGGCACAACCCCAATTAGCAATGCCTTGATGATCCGCTGCTGCCCATTGAGAAGCATGATCATACTCTTCAGCCCCCCACCTCGGATCTTTTTGAGAAAGATAAGGAAAGTCGTCAGTAGCATCTAAATCTTTAATTATTAATCTATCAATCGCAATACTAGACCATTGATCTGTAGTATAAGTTGGGGAAGGATTGCCAAAGTATAGGAACTTCACACGTCTATTTTCGGATTGAAAAGTATCTAGTAAAGTTCCATCAAACCAAATTTGATAAGTATTTTCTAACTTACGCAAAGTAACTGTATGTTCAAAAGTATCATCTTCATTAGAAAATAAAGTTGTTACAGATACTGGTGATTTAGTTAAAACTTTATTTAAGCGTGCACTACTAGAATCCCCCCACATAAAATATAAAGACTTATCTCTATTATCTCTTGAAATCCCATTTTCCGGTAACTCTTCTGCAAAAACTATCCCTGTGCCAAAATTGTGTAGCCTTTCGTAATTAAAATTAACTTGTGCTTCAAAATTGGTAGGCAATTCTCTAGAAAGATATACAAAAGGAAAATTCATTCCCGAAGGAGCAGTTAATACAAGTTTCCCATTTTCAATAGACACATTTCCGTTATTTTCGTAAATAGTATAATGATCGAGATCAGTTGAATTTATAAAATTATCATCAACTATAATGCTTTCAGCAGATACACGAGAAATAAAAAAAACATTGAATAAAAGAAAAACCAATAAGATCTTAAACAAATTATTATATTTAAAACTTTTCATGCTACACTCTAACTATAATAATAGCACAATTCCATGTCAACTTATCAAATAACTACTAACTCACTCTCTCCAACCAAAAATAAGATTAGATTAGCATTATACGAAAATCTTCCTAGTGGTGGTGCAAAATATTTGATGTTGCAAAATCTAAATTTTTTGCAAAACAAAATGGATTTGATTATTGATAAATTCTCATTTGAACCTTTACCAGATTATTTCAATAATTTTTTAAGATACTTAAAATACATTTATATAAGTT
>Ga0256914_1004761_pt1 | contig 10036 bp, 5 predicted proteins | sample HulkmetaG_FD_191571 | JGI IMG/M metagenome (GOLD analysis project Ga0256914, IMG submission 191571) | Hydrothermal chimney microbial communities from Main Endeavour vent field at the Juan de Fuca Ridge, Pacific Ocean - Hulk | ecosystem: Environmental > Aquatic > Marine > Hydrothermal vents ...
TTATCGGGACCACTCCCGGGAGATTTTATTAACCAACTATTTAAAAATATTATATAACACAAGGAATGCCTACTGTAAGGAAAAAAGATCAAAAAAAAAAGGATGCTTGAAGATCAAGCATCCTGAAAGTTATATGTTGTCGGCAGGTTATTCGGTGAGCGAGATATCAACCGATGGTCTCAGGGTGGCGCAGGTTGCCAGGGCTCCATGTATTTTGTGATTGGTGAAGTCCTCCAGCAGCCGGCCGTCGACCTCTTTTTTTCGGTCATAATCCACAAAAGCCTGTTGCATGATGTTGTAATCGAAACGGGGAGCCCATTTACGGGAGCCCAGACGGGCGGTGGTCGAACAGTTGTCAACCATGTAGGCGACCCCCTTGAAGTGCATGTAGGGATTGAGGGAATCGACCGCCTCGATAACCGATTCGTTACAGACCTCGCTGAGGCAGTGACCTTTTTCGATGAGCAGGTCGATCTGGGCCATCATCACCGCGCAGTAGAGGCCGGCGGTAAAGGGATTTACCCGGGGATCGCCACTGCGTGCCGCCCGTACTTTTTCACCCACTCGCCACATGCGGGTGCCGTCTATCTTGCCCATGGGATATCTGGAAAGGCGCTTACCGGCCATGACGACGCTGCGGATTTCATTACCGCTGGAAACTCCATCGTAGATTTCAAGGAGAATTTCGAAGGCCGGATGATAGGCGGCCGAGTAGATACGTTCAAACACCCGGCGGCCTGAATCATCAAGGTCGTTGTAGACGCTGATTATGCCGTTTCGCGAAATGGTTTTACTCAGCGGTCCGGTGATATTTTCCACCGAGGCGGTAAATGCCTCTTCGTCTCCCATGCCCTCTTCCATGACGTAACGGCGGTAAAGGGCTTCGACAATGCCGTGGACAGCCCCCAGCAGGATACCCCGTTCTCCAAAAATGTCGCTGCGGTATTCGTGACCCAGAGTGGTCTTGAACAGGTAGGGGGCGCCCAATGCAATCGCCCATCCCAGAGCCTGATCGGTTGCCCGGCCGTCGATATCCTGTTCCACGGCAAAGCTGCAGTTGATGCCGGCGCCGTTGACCTCGCGGCCCTGCACGTAGAGCCGTCGTACCGAGGGGCCCATCCCCTTGGGGCAAACGCCGATGACGTTGATGTTTTCCGGAAATGAGTCGCCGACACTGTCCATATAGCCCAGCAGGAAGCCGTGGGAGAGGCCCAGGGTGGCCCCTTGCTTCATGGCTGCAAAGATCTTTGTATAGTTTTCCGCCTGGGCCGCATCGGAGATGAGCAGTAGGACCATGTCGGACTCGCCGATCACCCGGTACATTTCCCCTAGGGTGTTGCCGGCCACGGTAAACCCGGCCTCTTCGGCGGCTGCCATGGAAGAGGAACCTTCACGCAGTCCCACCTTGACCCTGATATCGGTTCCCTCCAGCGAATCCCGCAGGTTCCGGGCCTGGGCCGGACCCTGGGAGCCCCAGCCGATGACGCCGATCTGGTCGATACCTTCAAAGGCTCGGGGCAGAAGAGAAAATTTATCCCGGCCGCCGCGGACAATGGTCTCCTCGGTGTCGGCCAGTTGAATAACCTCGGTTGCAAATACGTCTGAGTTGAATGTGGTGTCCATGAATATTCTCCAACGGAAAGTGGGAAAAGGGTCAACGTCGGGTTGATCCCTCTTGATGAAATATATTCAATAAAACGATCAAAATAAGATCAAATGGCGATTAAAGCAAGTAATCATGTTATCGGGAAGATCTTTTTATCCAGGGCAGCGGTCCCGTCGTCAGCCCTGGATGGCATAGCCGCCGTCCACGGTGATCACCTGCCCGTGGATCATGGCCGAGTGCTCGCTGCAGAGGAAGAGTGCCACGTCCGCGACATCCTCGGGGGTGGTCAGCCGGCCCAGAGGAGTACGGGCCAGAGAGGTGCTGATCATTTCGTCGCGGTTGGGAAATTTTTTAAGAGCATCGGTGTCCACCACCCCGGCGCTGATGGTGTTGACGGTGATACCACGGGGACCGAGTTCCACTGCCAGGTGGCGGATGAGCGACTCCAGCGCGGCCTTGGAGGCTCCCACCACCGTGTAGTTGGGGACGGCGCGCACGGCGCCGAGGCTGGAGACCGCCATGATCCTGCCGCCCTGGTCCATGAGGGGAGCGGCCTGCTGGGCAAGGGTCAACAGGGCGCGGGCATTGATGTCCATGGCCCAGTCCCAATGGCGAATGGTCAATTCCATGGCCGGTTTGAGAACCCCGGAGGCGGCATTACTCACCAGGAAATCCAGCCGTCCGAACTGTTCCCTGATCTCTGCAAACATGCGGTCAACATTGTCCTTTTTTGCCACATTGGCCTTGATGACAAGACAGCGGGAGCCCTTTTCCTCGATGGCCGCTGCCGTGGCTTCGGCATCACGCCGATGGCGGACATAGTTGATGATGACGGTGACCCCGTGTTCGGCCAGCCGCAGGCCGATGGCCCTGCCTATTCCCCGGGAGCCGCCGGTGATCAGTGCTATTTTCCCCTTTAATCTCTGCATGTTTCTCTCCAGCCGTCTGATGATCAATTCCACTTGTGAAGTATGATTCCGTCCCCGGCAAACGACCCGGTAACCGCTTTCGACTTTTGCCGTCGGTGTTGCGAGTGTACCCGCCTCAGACAATGATTGCAACATTGCTTTAGCGAAATCCAAGCAGGAACCGCTTGAGAGAACTCACGAAAAATTGCAGCGGTCGAAAGCGGATGGGCTGCAGCTTTTCCGGTACGATGAATCCGCTTTTTGGCAGATCCCGGGGATGACGAAGGACAAAGTCGAGCTCTTCGATGTCGGTGCCGGGGATGCCGCTATTTCGGCAGGCCTGCCAAAGCGGGGAGAGGTTCGAATCAATGCCCAGGAGAGTCAGCAGCGCCGTATCCAGAGCCACGGGATTGGCGGCGGCCGCCATGATTTTCAACGGGAACGGACTTCCGGTGAGGGGGCCTCTCTCGTGCATGGCAACAATGCCGTCGATGATGGTCAGGGAGTCGGGAAGCACCCGGAGGATTTCCACCAGCAGGGATTCGAATCGACTGCCATGGCCGCCATGGCGCATGTGCCACCACGGTTTTTGCATGCCCACCAGACAGCCGAAGAAGTTTTTCACCGCCATGGTCAGCCGCAATTGGTCATGGGCCTTGACGCGGGGCAGGTTAACCAGGAGGTCGCAGTCAAAAGCCTCGGCTGCCAATAAGGCGGTGACGCCCGACTCCAGAGGTATGGTCCGTTTTTTTCTGAAGGAGAGAATGGGCACACCCAGGTAGTTGAGCCGCTCATCGATTCCCAGGGCGGCGAGGACGCTTTTTGCGGTACCGAAGACCGGGGAATCGCCTATGGAGACAACAGCGCCCTGGTCGCAAAACCATTGCGCCGCCGCCAGGATGAACTCCGCTTCGGTGCAGGCAAGGGGACCGCGTCGGGCGCTGATGAGATTGGGTTTGAGCAGGACACGGAGCGAACGCAGGCAAAGGGAAGGATCGCTTTTGAAAACGAGACGATCCATAACGCTGAACAGGGTGGTCCGGGTGTAGTCGGGACAGTCGTCAAGGGCAACGGTCAAGGATGTGAGTTGCATGGAAAGAGATTCGGTGAAGATGCGGTGCCCGTGAGTGCTGACGATCGATTGCGGGGCACCGTGAAAAAAAAAACGGCCCGACTGCCAGTCAGCCGGGCCGAAAAAAGGAGAGAAGAGATGAAGAATTGCCTTCTATTATGCAGCATGCGTGCCAAAATACCGCTGAGAATAAAAAATAAAAAATGCTATTATTTCAAATAATTGGAAATAGCGAATTCCTCACCATACTCTGAATTACAAGGGTCGAGTACAAATATTTATATACGAATTGCAATTTTTTCATTCAAAGGCAAAGAAAGATAAGTCAAAGGATAGGAAAACAGGCAATTGAAGGAATTTTAAAATTTATACCCAAACGGAAAAAAACTCTACTTTTCCCGGGCCAAGTTGAGCAGACCGCCGGCCAGCAGAATTTCCCGGTGCCGCGCCGAGAGATCGCAGCGGGCCGTAAGGGAATGGTTGCCGATCCGGACGGCGACACTCTCGGCGCCGCTTTCCAGGGCATTGCGGATATCGGCAATGACGATTTCGTCCCCCTGGACGACCTTGTCATAATCACCGGGATCGGCAAAGGTCAGCGGCACTATGCCGAAGTTGATGAGGTTTGCCTTGTGGATGCGGGCGAAACTCTTGACGAGTTTGACCTGAACCCCGAGATAGCGTGGTGCCAGGGCGGCATGCTCCCGCGACGATCCCTGGCCGTAATTCTCGCCGCCGACCACGGCTCCGGAGATCCCGGCGGCCCGGGCCTCCTTCATATCGCGGGGAAAAGAGTGATTCACCGACTCGAAGACATACTCGCTGATTGCCGGAATGTTACTGCGCAAGGGCAAAATTTTTGCACCGGCGGGCATGATGTGATCGGTGGTGATGTTGTCGCCGACCTTGAGCATGATCTTTCCCCGCCAGGTGGAGGGCAAAGGTTCAAATTCCGGAAAGGGGGCGATATTGGGTCCGCGGATGATCTCCACCTCCGCATCCGCGGGCCATGGTTTCTCGATCCGCTGGTCACCGGGGATGACCTTTTCGGGCAGGATGATCTCCGGAAACTCACCCAGATCGCGGGGATCGGTAATCACCCCTTTCACTCCGCCGGCCACCGCTACCTCGGGGCTGCAGAGGTAGACCTTGTCGTCGGCATTACCGCTTCTTCCCGGGAAGTTACGGGAAAATGTGCGCAGGGAGATACCGCCTGTGGGCGGTGCCTGCCCCATGCCGATACAGCCGAGACAGCCGGATTGATGGATCCTGGCCCCGGCATGAACCAGGGTGAGCAGACCGCCCAGGGCTGTGAGGTTTTCAAGGGCCTGGCGGCTGCCTGGATTGATTTCGAAACTGAGGTCATTGCTGAGTTCCCTGGTCTCCAGGGTACGGGCCGCAACCATGAGATCCCGGAGGGAGGAGTTGGTACAGGAACCGATCAGCACCTGGGCCACGGGCTTGCCGGCCACCTCGCTTACCTTGACAACGTTGTCCGGCGACGAGGGGCAGGCAATCATCGGCTCCAGGGTTGACATATCGATTTCAAGGACCTGATCGTACTCGGCATCGGCATCGGCGGTCAGTTCGCGGTAGTCGGCCTCGCGGCCCTGACTGGCCAGGAAGTCGCGGGTATTGTCGTCGGCGGGAAAGACCGAGGTGGTGGCTCCCAGTTCCGCTCCGAAATTGGTGATGGTGGCCCGGTCGGTGACGCTCAGCTCCCGGAGTCCGGGTCCGAAATATTCCATGATGTAGCCGACGCCGCCCTTGACCGTCAGCCTTCTCAGCACCTCCAACAGCACATCGCGGGCCGAGACCCAGGGGGCGAGTTTGCCGCTGAGCCGGATTCCGTAAATTTTCGGCATAATAAGATAGAAAGGCTTGCCGGCCATGGCCATGGCCACATCCAGGCCGCCGGCACCCATGGCCAGCATGCCCAGGCCGCCGCCGGTGGGGGTGTGGCTGTCGGAACCCAGCAGAGTCTTGCCCGGCACCCCGAAGCGTTCAAGGTGCACCTGGTGACAGATGCCGTTGCCCGGAGGAGAAAAGTAAAGGCCGAAGCGGCGGGCAACGGATTGCAGAAAGCGATGGTCGTCGCCGTTTTTGAAATCGGACTGCAGGAGGTTGTGGTCCACGTAACTTACGGACAGCTCGGTCTGCACTCTCTTGAGGCCGGTGGCTTCGAATTCCAGATACGCCATGGTGCCGGTGGCATCCTGGGTCAGGGTCTGGTCGATGCGGATGCCGATTTCCCGGCCTTTAACAAGTTCACCTTCGACAAGATGTGCTGCAATTATTTTTTCGGCAACGGTTTTTCCCACGTTCTTCTCCTTTGCTGTTTTGTAACCGATTGCAGGGTATGTAACCCCGCGGTATATCATGCTCTCAAACTGTAATTGGTCACAGGTGCTGCAGATTTGCCCGAATCTCTCCCGGTCGTTATAGCCCTGCTATGCGGCCGGGAGATTCAAGTGAAGATGCGCTGCCTGTGATCAATGACGCTGTTTTCGGTGGTGGATCACCTCTCCTCTTGGTGCAGGCGGATCGCCCGGGTGCGGATAACCCCCGGACTGTCCAGGATATCCGTGAGCACCGCATCGCTGATTTCCGATTCGCAGTCGATGATGTTATAGCCGATGGTGCCGTTGCTCTCGTTGTTGAGGCTGGCGATATTGATGTAGTTTGCCCCGAGAATGTTGGTAATGGAGCCGATCATGCCCGGCAGATCCTCGTTGACGACGATGAGGCGGGTGTGGACCTTTGCCGAGGGAATCGACTCGATGTTGGGAAAGTTGACGCTGTGGGTGACGTTGCCGTATTCCAGGTAGTTCTTGAGTTCAGAGACGGCCATGCAGGCGCAGTTTCCCTCGGATTCCCGGGTGCTGGCGCCCAGATGGGGAGAGACCAGGATCTTGTCGTGTCCCAGGATGGCGGCGGAGGGAAAGTCGGTCATGAAACCGCTGAGCCTGTCCTCGTTGAGGGCCTTGAGCAGAGCTGATTCATCGACAATGGGACCGCGGGAATAGTTGATGAGAATCGCCTCCGGCTTGACCAGAGACAGCAGCTCGTCGGAAATCAGTCCCTGCGTATTCTTGTTAAGGGGCACATGGAGGCTGATGATATCGGCCCGTGCCATGACCTCGTCGCGGGAGCGGACCAGTTCCACCTCGGGGAGCAGGACATGGATGTTGTCCAGCAGCGGAAAGGGATCAAAGGCCACAACCCGCATGCCGTGATGAATGCCGGCATTGGCAACCCGTACCCCGATCTGGCCAAGCCCGATAATGCCCAGGACCTTGCCGGCCATCTCCTCGCCACGGAACATTTTTTTCTTGGCCTCCACCTCCCGCTCGATGTCCTCGTTGTCCAGGCCGATGAGTTTGCGGCAGAAGGCGATGGCATGACAGGTGTTGCGGAAGTGGATACCGAGCATGGTAAAGACGAGTTCCACCACGGCATTGGCATTGGCTCCCGGGGTGTTGAAGACACAGATCCCCTTTTTGGTCGCCTTTTCAACCGGAATATTATTGACCCCGGCACCGGCCCTGGCCACGGCCAGCAGTGACGGATAATCGTCGATGTTGACCGGCGAGCTGCGGACAACGATGCCGTGGGGATCGGCTTCATCTTCGCCGACCACGTAATTGTCCGTCAGGAGCTCAAGGCCTTCAGCGGCAATGGCGTTGAGGATTTTGATGCGATATGGTTCCATGATTCTCTCCTGCAGTGAATGGGTAAAAAAGTTCTACTGTTTTTTTACCGGAGAATGATTAGGGTTAGGCGATCAAGACCTCACCGGTTGCGGTTTGGAAGCAAGATATACCGCCGGGTTACGAATCCGATGATCGGTTGCCAGGACCATTTATAAACAAATTCTATCGAAAAACACAAGAAATGCGGGTATTGAGAAAAAAAAACAATATGTTGTTGCCAATACACTTTTTCTTTACATCACCGGTTTTGCTGCTTGCGATTTTCCTGTTGCCGCCGGTGCTGCTTGCAAGGGGAGAGGACCGGGTGGAGAGCCATGAAATTCATATCAGCTTCGATCTTCAGTCAGCCACCCTGAGCGGCACTTCGCGCATCCAGGTGCTTCCGAACAGGGGCCTGACCCTTGATGGCGGCCCGCTGGCCATCACCGGAGCGGTGTTGAACCGTGCCGATGCCGAGGCCCTTGTGCTGCAACCTGGTGACGACAACAGCATCACTCTGGAACCGGCGGCAACCCAACGCCGGCTGCTGGTGTCCTGGGAGCTGCGGGCAGATGATCCCATGGGGACGGACAATCTCATTGGAGCAAACGGCATTACCCTGGCAGGATTCTGGCATCCGGTGCCGGATCGCGACATGCTCTATACGGTGACGGCGGACCTGCCCCGGGGATTTACCGCGGTCACCGAAGCGGACCGCATCGTCGAAACCACCCTTCGGGGGCGCAGGCAGATGAAGGCATCCTTTCCCCATCCCCTTCCCGGGGTTCACTTCGTCGCCGGTCCCTACAAGGTGGCCAAACGGAAGGTCTCCGACACAACCACTCTCTATACCTATTTTTTCCCGGAAGATGAAAAACTCGCCGACGAGTATCTGCAGCAGGCATCCTGTTATCTTGAGCGCTATGAGAAGCTGATCGGTCCCTATCCCTATGCCCGCTTTGCCATTGTCGAAAACAGGCTGCCCACCGGCTACGGCATGCCGGCCTTTACCCTGTTGGGGCAGGCCGTGGTGCGGCTGCCCTTTATCAAGGATACCTCGCTGGGGCATGAGATCCTCCACTCCTGGTTCGGTAATTCCATCTTTCTCAAGGATGGGGAAGGAAACTGGTGCGAGGGGCTTACCACCTATCTGGCGGACCAGGCCTATGCCGCTGACAGCGGTAAAGGATCGGAGTATCGGAAAAATCAGTTGCTGCGTTATCAGGCCTATGTGCACGACGACAACGACCTGACGTTGGCTGATTTTCGCAACAGCGGCGATGGGCGGCCATCGGCGCGCACGATGCGGACCATCGGCTATGACCGGGGCAGCATGCTCTTTCATATGCTGCGAACCCGCATCGGGGATGAGGCTTTTTTTAAGGGACTTCAACGGTTCTATAAAGAAAAGAGGTATGAGCGCGCCGGCTGGAGCGATATCGAAGCCGTCTTTTCCGCGGTGAGCGGGCGCGACCTTGGGCCGTTTTTCTCCACATGGCTGAGCCGGCCCGATATACCCGGGCTGAGCGTGCGTCATGCCGAAGTGGAACAGAGCGGACAAGGTTTTCGTCTCTCCTTTACACTGGTGCAGGCCAATGACAAGCCCTTTGATCTGACGGTTCCCCTGGTGGTGGAAACGGTTCTCGACACAGTGAGTAAAAAGATTCGTGTCTCCGAAAGGGAAACCACCGTGCATGTCGATCTCGACACCGTCCCCCTTTCTCTCACCGTTGATCCCCGATATGACATTCTGCGGAAACTCAGCAGCGGGGAAATGGTTCCCACCTGGTCCGGTTTTATCGGCGCCGCCGGGAAAAAGGTGGTGGTGACGGGCGGGAGTGTAAGCGGAACCGCAGGGAAAATCTATACCCCGTTTCTCACCATGCTCACAAAGGCGGGCTGCACCGTGATCAAAGAAGAAGAGCTGACCAACAGCGATCTGCAAAAGGGCAGTTATCTCTTTCTGGGTGCTTCCGCCCACACCAGGGCGCTGTTTGCCCGGAGCGATTCCGTTGATGACGGCGTTGTGGTGGATATCAGGGCAAATCCGCTGGCAGAGGGCGAGCTGATTGTCATGATCACCTCATCTTCCGAGGAGCAGTCCGCCCAGGTTGTACGAAAACTCAAGCATTACGGCAAATACAGTTATCTCCGTTTCAGGGACGGCAGGTCTGTTGAGAAGAAGGCGGCAGCCTCGTCGGAGGGGATCATCGTAGTCCTCGGAGAGGAGCCCGCCGGTGTGGCCGTGCGGCAGACAAGGGGGTTTGGTGATATCATTGCCGAGCTGGGAAGAAACAGGGTGGTCTATATCGGGGAGACCCATACTGATTATGGGAATCATCTGATGCAGTTACAGATAATTCAGGGGTTGCACAGGATCCATCCCCGCCTGGCAATCGGCATGGAGATGTTCCCGCGCGCGGTGCAACCCGTTCTCGATGACTATATCCAGGGACGGATCAAGGACGAAAAGGAGTTTCTGAAAAAATCAGGCTATTTTTCCGGCTGGGGCTATGACTATCGTTTTTATCGGCCGGTGATCAACTTTGCCCGTAAAAATCATATTCCCGTGATCGGTCTCAACCTGAAAAAGGAGATTGTTTCCACCATTTTCCGGCAGGGACACACCGATGAGCTTTCCCCGGAGCAACTGGCGGAGATTCCGGAGGAGCGCGATCTCGATCTGCCCGGCTACCGCCGGCGGCTGGCGGAAATTCATGCCGTGCACGGTTCCATGGGCGGCGGTCACTCCCGGAAC
>Ga0256914_1004762_pt1 | contig 10034 bp, 6 predicted proteins | sample HulkmetaG_FD_191571 | JGI IMG/M metagenome (GOLD analysis project Ga0256914, IMG submission 191571) | Hydrothermal chimney microbial communities from Main Endeavour vent field at the Juan de Fuca Ridge, Pacific Ocean - Hulk | ecosystem: Environmental > Aquatic > Marine > Hydrothermal vents ...
AGTAAGAAAATGGGTAAAACGTTTTGATGAAGAGAAAAAGCCAGGACTTCGGGATAAATCACGACGTCCGAAAAGCTCTCCTAATAAGATAAAACCGTACTGGTATTATAAAATTAAGGATATTTGTAGCTGGGCAGAGAAAAACAACAAACGGATCAATGCTGCGATGATTAAGAGGAAGTATAATATCCCATACAGTAAAAATACAATTCTCAAAGTTATGAGAGAAATTGATTTCATGCCTCACAAAAGGAAGAAGTATCAGAGAAAAAAGGATTTACGGGAAATAAAGGCAAAAATGAAACCCTTTGAAAAATTACAGATTGATATTAAATATCTCGATGATATACCGGAAATGTATGGTGAGTACATAGTGCATAGACTCCCAAAGTACCAAATAACAGCCAGAGATGTCCATACGGGAGCATTATTCTACGTATATGCGTTGGAAAAGAGTTCAACCAATACAACCATGTTCTTTCTTGAATTAGCTTCTCACCTTGAAAAACATGGTGTTATTTTAAAAGAAATTATCATACAAACAGACAATGGAACAGAGTTTACTACTCCCTGGAATAGTATTCTTGATTCTACCTTTACAAAGGTTGTACAAGATATTATGAAGGCCAAGCATGTTAGAATACCACCGGGAGCTAAAACATGGCAAAGTGATGTTGAGACTTCACACAGGTTGATTGAAGATGAGCTCTACTCCTGTGAAACATTTTCTTCTAAAACCTCTTTCTTTAGAAAAGCTGCCGAATATCAGAGGTTATTTAATCTCTCACGCAATAATTCGTATAAGGGTGCTACTCCGAAAGAACTATTGCAATCTACAACTTCTTATATTGATCCCGAAGTCCTGATTTTCAAACCAATACTTATTGACACGTATTATAGAAAATATAAAACTCTCTTCAGAGAGTTGGGTAATATGGAGCTTGCTTCATGATTCTAATTCCTAAAGGGGGAACCTTCTCTCTTCATTTCCCCTTTTGCGGAATATTACCATACTGATTAGGAATTACATTTTAACAGAGCCCCCGGTTATACCGCTTATGAGGTATCTCTGAAACACCGCGGCAAAGAGTAGGGGAATAATACTACCTAATATCCCCGCTGTAGCCATTAGTCCATAATCGGTAAAAAATCTACCGATCATTTCTGCCATTGCTACAGGCATTGTTTTTGAGTTGATAGTGGATGTAAAAACCAGTGCCATGAGAAATTCGTTCCACGATGCAAGAAATAGAAATAATCCTGCGGTAAATAGAGCTGGGCCTGAGAGCGGGAGGACTATTTTAAATAGACTCTGAACCCTGCTGCATCCGTCAATTAGGGCTGAATCCTCTATTGCATCGGGGAGGGTTTTAAAGTAAGCCTGTAGAATCCATATTGCAAGGGGAAGATTGAGACCCAGATATATTATGATTAATACGGTTTTGGTATCTAATAGGCCTATTTTGGCACCTATAAAATAAAGAGGAATTACAAGGACAACAGGGGGAAGCATTTGGCTTAAGAGTATGAAAATTGTTATTACGTTGGCAAAGGGAACTTTGAGTTTAACAATTGAGTATGCGGCTAGCGAGCCGATAAAGAGTGCGATTACCGTTACTATTACACTGATTATAAGACTGTTAACGAGACCTTCTTTAAAGGCGTATGAAGCCCCTCTGGTTCCGTGGGAGGAGAATAGAATTTTGAGGTAGTTGGTATAGGTTGGTTTGTGGGGAAACCAATGCGGTGGAACGGAATTTATCTCTACCTCGGGTGATATGCTGACGATGAATGTCCAGTAGAGAGGGATAAGAGAAATCATTAATACGAGCAGTATTGCTATTATTATAAAAGAATTTGAGAGATATTTTGTTTTCACCTGTATATGACTCCTAAGTTTGCTCATTTTGATTTCCGAAGATTTTCAAATAGAATAGGATAAAACCGAGAACTATTATGAGAAGTATATATGACATTGCTGACGCCTTGCCAAATCTTAAAAAACTAAAGGATTCATGGTAAATTTTTATACTCACTACTTCTGTACTATTTGCTGGTCCCCCTCCGGTAAGAGCATAGACTATATCAAATATTTTAAAGGTAAGAATGGTTTTCATGACCGCCGTTATATAGAGAATGTTTCTGAGTGAGGGGAGTGTTATATAGAGAAACGATTGCCACTTTGTAGCCCCGTCTATATCAGCCGCTTCGTACTGTTCTTGGGGTATTGATTTTAATCCGGAGAGAAAGAGTATTACAGCAAATGGTGTTCCCTGCCATAAATTTGCTATGATAAGCATAATAATGGCAGATTTAGGATTTGAAAGCCATGGAATATAGTTATTTATAATTCCGAGGCTGTATAGTATTCCGTTTAGAAAGCCATACTCCGGGTCGTATATAAGTTTCCACATAAGGGCGTTTACAATGGGGGCGAGTACGTATGGGAAAAGAACTATGGCAAAAATTACCCCTTTTAGGGGGAGTTTCCTGTTTAATAGCAATGCTATTAAAAGACCCAGGGTCATTCCTACAAATATATCAGCTAGAACAAAGTAAAATGTCCTTAGGATAGAGAGCCACCATGAAGGGTCTGTGATTATCTCAATTGTATTTTTAAACCCGACATAAACCATACCCTTCGCGGGATTTGATACGTTCATGTTGTAAAGACTAATATAGAACGAGTATACCATCGGGTATATTATTATGACTGAAAGAATTATCATAGCCGGTGTAATTAGTAAGTAGCCTAGTCTTTTATCTTTCGTTCTTAATGATAGATGACCTTTCATTTGAATTATCCGGTTTCCCCCTGGGAATGATATAGGTAATTACAGGCCTGCTCCTGATATAGGTCCGAACTTGCTTTCAATAATGCTGTTAGGAGCAGGCGTGGATTATTTTAGAAAGATTTTTTTATCTTTATCGCTTTTGCTGCGGCATCATCGAGAGCCTGTTGTGGTGTTTTGGTCCCAGTAAGGGCTTCATGGAGTTTTTCAGCAAACATGACACTGAATTCCTGATACCACGGAACTCTGGGTCTGTTGACGATGTATTCGGCTTGTTTAGCCATAGCCTTTAGGTCTGGCCGGGTTGCCTGCACAGCAGGATCGTTTATAACGGATTTCCATCCGGTGGGTATTCCCTCTTCAAGCAGAGCGATTTTGGAACCTTTTTCTCCTGCCATGAAATTAATAAATTTCCATGCAGCTTCCGGATGTTTTGTCCCTTTGCTTATAGCCCACCCCATTGGACCGGATACCGTATAGGGGTGTTTCCCGTCTTTAGAGGGCATTAAACCTATAACTGCCTGTCCTACGATTTTAGATCGTTTGGGATCATTTAACGGAACAAGAGGTGTGCCCCATCTCATCTGGAAGGCAATATCACCTGCTTCCATAGCCTTGTTTACGTTATCCTCTGTCCACATTATAGAGGCTGGGTCTACTACTTTGTATTTTCTAATACTATCTACCATCCACTGTAGGGCTTCTACCGAACCCCCTTTATTGAAGAGAGGATTTAGATTGCTATCAAAAAATTTTCCCTCGAAACCAGCGGCAAGTGCCACGTAATCGCAGATAAGACATTCTTTCTGTGCCCATGAGAAAGCTGTTGCATATTTAACTACACCTGCCGATTGGAGTTTCTTGGAATATGTAACTACATCTGCCCACTTTGCCGGAAATTGAGAGTATCCCATGTCTTTTAGCATTTTGCCGTTGTAGACGAATGATTTCCATTCGGACGCCCATGGGAGTCCCCACCATTTCCCCTTGTATATCATTCCTTCTTTTGCAAATGGAATGATATTTTTCTTCATATAGGGGGTTACCCACTTGTCTATTGGAAGCATCCATCCCGCCTCAGCGAATTGTGCAACATCTACACAGTCGAGAATAAAAACGTCGTATCGGTCTCCGCCTGCAAGGAATGAAGCGATTAGTTTTACCTTCATATCTCTGCCATAGGGGACAACATTTACGTTTACTTTTATTCCTGTTTCCTTTGCAAACTCTCTTACCCGTTTTAGGATGAATTGAAGATGTCCGGGGCCTGCTATGGTGTTTAACTCTATGGCCCCGGAACTCTTTGCAGGTGAGGCCTGCTGTTCTTTCGCTCCTTCTGTGAAGGCAAGAAGGGAACAGGAAAGCAAAAACATTAGTAGTAGGATAATTCTTCTTTTCATTTTATACCTCCTCTAAAAAATCTGGTTATACGAAGCTTCTTTATAACCTAGCCTATGGTAGCACCCCTTGTTTTTAGGGAGAATACGAAATGTGAGAGTAAAATGTTGAATTATTTTCCTGAAAATTAAGGGGTTTGATTTTGAATAGTGAAAAAAGTGATAAAATAGTAAATTATTTTCATTCCCCTTCTCGAGGTTTGACGTATATTTGACATCATTCTATAGTAATTTCGATGGGGTTCTCTGCACAGTTTCAAAAAACTTATCTGAAGGTAATTCTAATCTATTCACTTTTTATGATTGCTATCATTTTGATTTCCTCCATGATAATGATCTCGTATTCTAATACGAATCTTCAAAAGGAAATATTGCGGTCTAATATACAGCGACTTAGACAAGTTCAGATTTATCTGGATGATACCATAGTCCAGAATGCATATAATCGTATTGTTACGGATTTTTTTGTTATGTCAAACGATCTCAATATTTCCGATTATTTTTTATATGACACAAGTGATTTCTATAAATTACTTAGACTCCGTCAATACCTTTCACAAATAGCACTCTCGGACGTAAATATTCATTCTCTGTTTGCCTATAGAAAGAGGGATGACTCTGTTATCTCCTCTTTTATTGGAATTAATTTTGTCGGAGTCAATGGAATGGGCCGTGATAATATAGTTGGGTTTAAAGATATTGTTAATAGAATCAATGGTTCTAAAAGTAGAAGCGGTTGGATTTCTTGGAGGTATAGAGGCGAACAGAAGGCATTGCTTCTTTCCTATTATTGTAAAGTACCTATTTCTGCTCCGAATAATCAGATAGGTTTTATCCTGATCAACTTCGATAAGGTGATGATATTAAAGGAAATTAAGAAGTTTCTGCCCCTCGGTAATTTGGGATTTTTTATTACTGGAGTGAAAAACGAAATTTTATTGAACAAACCCATTAATAATTTTACCTCGCTTCTAAAAACTCCGCTGCCCAATAATAAACGAACACAGGGGTATCTTCTTGCCAATGTAAAAGGTCAGGAAACCGCCCTAATGTGGATAAAGTCAGCAAAAAGTAACCTGTACTACAAATTGATAGTTCCTCTCAGGGTGTTAAATCGTCAGGTCGTTCTCTCCAAAAGGATAATGATACTTATAACCTTTCTTGTTATTGTTTTTAGTCTTTTTCTGTTAGATGTCCTTACTCTTTTTATCTACAGGCCACTACAGAGAATAATCTCTTTGGTTAGAAAGTTGGCAAATAAGAAGGTGATAGAGGATGAACTCGGGTTTGTTAATTCCTATATAAATTATTTATCAAAACATGTTAGAGAGATGGAGGAGGTAATAAATAAGAATAAAGAGCTAAATAGATATAAGTTTATCCTTGATGTTATCTATGGTCGCGTTAAAGAGGAAGATGAGATAGAAAAACGCTATCCGCTTATCGGTACCGCTCTTAAGGGAGATTTTTTCGGGATTCTTATAATTAGAATCAGCGAACGAAAACTTTCCCTTTTAAGTATGGAGGTCAAAGAGCTTGTGACTTATGAGATTATTACGCGTGTAAAAAAATTCATAAGGTCTTATCGAGGTAAGAGCCTTAGTACTGTTCATCCTCCTTCCGATGTGGTGACGGTTTTTAGTTGTTATGATTATTCTAAAATTGAAAATTCACTTGAGCTTTTGTTTGACAGCATTGATAATCGGTTACACTCCAGCATTGATATTGCCATTTCCCCTCCCCGAGAATCTTTGATTAATCTGTGGATGGAATATAAAAAGACTATTGATTTTTTTAAATATATATTTATTTACGGTCATGGAAACATATTTACAGGGCACACTATTAAAAGATTGGAACAAAATGAAATTTCTCTTGGTATAAATTATTTTAACCATCTTAATGGACTTGTCAGATGTGGCTCATTTGAGGAATTGAAAGATGAAATTTCTAAAATTTCACATAATGCGAGAAAAGAGGAATATTCAATATATTCTGTCAGGGATTTTTTCATTCAGGTTATAGATATGCTTTCCAATGCAGTTGAGGAGCAAGATATGGAAGATGTGAGGCTTTCCAAGAATATCATGAGAGAAGAATTTGAAAACTTAGAGACGATGGATGAGGCAGTTTCGTGGTTGTATGATAAGATTGATCTTTTTAGATCTTTCTTCGACCTTAAAAAGTCAGATTTTTACAGGAATTTTATTGAAAGAGTTAAGAATTACATCGAGGAAAATCTAGACAGCCAAATGACGTTGAGTTCTGTTGCATATCATTTTAATATAAGTCCTGGGCACCTAAGCCGCCTTTTTAAGGAATATTCTGAAATGTGTTTTGCAGATTTCTTGAAGAAGAAAAAGATGGAGAAAGCTGCATATATGTTAAGGGTTAAGAAAGATATTTCTGTTAATAATGTTGCGAGGTCAATAGGATACTTTACTCCCTCCTATTTTTCCAAAGTATTCAAAGAGGTTTATGGAGTAACGCCGGGCCATTATAGACGAGAACACTCTGAGGGCTATTAGGAAGGGGTATCTCTTTACTTTGGTTTTTGCTGGTAATTTTTTTAGTCCGGGTTCTATTGATGGTTACCATTACCCGTATGGTGTTTTAAAGGGTAACAGGATAAATTAGTAGCGAAGCGCTTTCTGTGTTCTGCTTTTCTATAGATAATTCCAGGAGCTTCTATTAAAGGTTCTAGTAAAAACGGGTCAGAAAAAAGCGCACTTCCTTAAATTGGAAAGTGCGCTTTGGTTGTTTTTGATAGTTTTAAGAGGTGTTAGAATGCCACTGTAAATGTAGCACCAAGTCCCAAGAGTGGAACCCAGAAAATGCCAAGGTGCATTGTATCACTTAATCTAAACTGGAAATCCCCGGAAAAACTAAAAGAACGATCGATAAGCCCACCGTAGAATGTTAATGTAGCCCATCCAAACTCATAACCTACAAGTCCTACAGCGAGACCGCCTAGTCCGCCATAAGCGGCTAATACCTGAGCGTCTCCGGAAAAATCGGTATAGTTACCCAGAGCTAACTGATAACCAAGACCTGCAGCAGCGCCTATATAGAGAGGCATATGTATAATCTTTTCCATTTGATCCTTTGTCAGAGCGATATACTTTGCATAAGCACTGAGGCTTAGAAAGTGTAGTGTGGCCGGATTGGTTTCCTCGTCCCAGATTAAACCTAAGTATCCGAATCCTGCTCCTGCTGACAGATTTTCCATGAAAGGAAGTTTGGTCTCCACTATGGCTCCTACAGGCATTACGTCAAGTGGGATAACCAACCAGCTTCCGTATCCCGCGGAGACTTGAGCCATTGTGTTTGTCTTGGGATTGGAAAGAGATATCCAATCAAACGCAAATACCGCTGCGCTGGTGAATAGTAACACCATGCCAACTGCTAGAATTTTTGTGAGTTTTTTCAAATTTTCCTCCTCTAGAGATTGTATTTAAAGTAGGCTATATATAATAATTTACTATACATTTGTCAACTAAAATTCTTCGATTTTTTTTGCACTTGGGAAAAAAATTTTTTGGACTAAATATGAGTGTTAGAAAAATATTTTCTTTTATGGGAAAAATAAAAGTAGAATTAATTATGGAAAATTAACTTAAAATCGTGTAGTTTTATAGTAAAGAAAGTAAAAGTGGATAGGTATGGAAGAAACAATCCTTGGAATAATAAGATCGTTTGCATTTAAAAAGAAGATTCCTTTTTTCCTCTACGGTGATTTTTTGAAAGTGCTTGAAAGATATGCAGAGCGGAGGGAGGATAATAATTTAAGAGAGTTGGTTTTTAACGAGCGTGAGAAATTACGGCCTATCCTTCTTGCTTTAAATGAAAAGGGAAAAATTAAAATTATGTTCAGGGGTGACAGAATAGATGGAATTGAATTACCCACTTTGTATACCGATTATCTTATGAGAGAGTATAAAAAAATATTAAATGATCCTGGAATTCCCTTTCCTGGTAGCGATAAAACTGAAATTGTCTTTCCCGAAGACAAGGTTCTTTCAATAAATGTAAAAACCGATCTTGTTTCCGTTTTGAATGAGTTTCAGGGTATAGAGGAGGAGATAATCCGTATAAATTTCCCAGAAGGAATAGATGATATTCTTGTACCTACAGCACTTGTGAGGAAAGTATTGATAGAGTGCGCAGTTATGAAGATTCATCGATACCTTCAAGATTCGAGAAATTCCGGATTTATATTTAATAAACTGATGACAATAATGCAAAAACAAGAGGTTATTCTCAATGAAATGATGAACGATATAATAACTAAACCAAGAAAGGCATTTTCCTCTTTAATGAACCCTACAACCATAGGTTTTAAGTTCTGGGCCCATCTTGCGAGTTTTGTTCTTCAGGATTTGAAGGATAAAACTGACAAGCTGATCGATGAAATAGGTTATATACAATCTGCCTATCTGTTGGGGTTTTTTATTGTTTATCAAAAGGGTCTGGTTCAAAAAGCAATGGAGAGAAAGGAAGATCTCTCCAGTCTGGAATCCCAGATAAAGAAATCACCCTATGTATTTAGTGCAACGGACTTGTATGATCTTAGGGATAGACATGGGGTAAAGTATGTCAAAAAGTATTCGCCGGAGTTTATTACCAATTTTATTTCCGAAAAAACAAAGGCTAAAGAGGGAGAATTACCAGAGGTATTGCGGCTGAAGGGAAGCAAAAATAAGGAGTATTTCATTCACAGAGATTTACTATTGCCTGTTTTCCTTGAAAAGGTGGCAGAGGCAGCTAATGAGATAAAGACCGATATATTGGAAGAGTGGATTGCTCTTCTTAAAGAGGATAAGAAAATAAAAGAGATGAAAGATGACACCGACTTTCTAAACTCATTGATTAAGAGGGTAAAGGATTCCTATCCGTTATTAACCGCATTAATGAATCCTAATTTGTTGTATATAGCTAAAGAGGAGTTATCAGTTGATTATCCGGTGTTGAATACCGTAAATAGCTATTTTAACGGTACTAAATTAAAGCCGGTGAATGTTATACTTGGTTTGTACAGGAAGGCACTCTTGCGAGAGGCTAAGGCGGCTCTTCCCGTATGGCAGACCATTCCTGTGCTTAAAAATATCGTCAAGTTTTTTATTCGGCTTTTTAAGGGTAAGAAAAAGCAGACAATCTCGGGACTCGGTGATGAAGCTGGAGAAACTGCACCCTCTGGGATTGATATGGGAGTGGGTGGGAAGAAAAAGCCCGGAGGAGAACGGAGCGGTTTAAAAGCTTCCTCTCGTACTTCGGGCTCTGGTTCTCGCTACGAGGTAGCTCGTTCAGCTAAGTCGGGGATGAGCAGGGTAAGGTATCTAAATGCGATGAAAGCTTTAAAAGAGGAGTTTCTCGGAGATGCCTCTTCTATTAATAAAAGATTGGACGAGCTTGCCGAAAAGTGGAATCCTCTCTTCGACCCTGTGGCAAAAAAGAATCTGGTAGAGGATGTAAATGCTCTGATAAGGGATTTTTTACGAAGCTTAAAGCGTGGTTTTCGGGTTAAACCGCCTAATGCCGAGCGTATCAGAAATCTTGCCGCACAGCTTGCGATGAATAAGAATCTGGAAAAAATTAAGAAAAAAGAATATCTGAAAGAGTATATAGCTCTGTATATGATAAAGTATCTTAGTGATATCAAGTGGTGAAATCAAACTAACTTGACAAGTGTTTGAGGCTTCTATATAAAATATTTTAGAGTGTGGTTGTGAAAGTAAAAAGTTGTGAAAGGAGCAAAGAATATGAAAAAAGAAAAAGTTTGTTTTTTACGGTTTGTTTTTTACGGTTTTTGTTCTTTCCTGTGAATTGAATCCTGAAATTTCTCCTG
>Ga0256914_1004763_pt1 | contig 10034 bp, 6 predicted proteins | sample HulkmetaG_FD_191571 | JGI IMG/M metagenome (GOLD analysis project Ga0256914, IMG submission 191571) | Hydrothermal chimney microbial communities from Main Endeavour vent field at the Juan de Fuca Ridge, Pacific Ocean - Hulk | ecosystem: Environmental > Aquatic > Marine > Hydrothermal vents ...
TTGCCGGCTTTTATGGGCGGAAATCCTTACAAGCAAGCATACGACCGCGGCGTAAAAATGATTGGTGCAACAAGTCATTTTGTTACAAACGATTTGGACGAAGGGCCAATTATTGCTCAAGATATAGTTCGTATAACCCACAAAGATTCCGTTAAGGATTTGATAAGAAAAGGACGGGATTTGGAAAGACTTGTTCTTGCAGGAGCATTGCACTCTTTTTTGGAACACAGAATATTGGTTCATAAAGGAAAGACGATTATTTTTGAATAGAAATATAATCGAACAAATAATTTTAAAAAAATAATAAAATTATACTAAGCCGCTTCGCAATTATTGTTTGATGTTTACTCCCCACTCTAGAAAAAAGGATTTTTTACCACTCTCCGCAGACCCTATTAATTTTTAGCTTCTTGCTTTTGTTTTCCCATACATATATTCTCAATAAAAGATTTGCGTTTATGGTATCGGTCTTTTGCTTATGAATAAAATGTTACATATCGTTTTTGAAGATGTATGTCGGTTAAAAAATAGGGGGCTTAATAAATTTAAATTTCAACGGTTACTGTTAATAATGAGTATCTTTAATGTTGCATTAAAATTATTAAAGGAAAAAATGAAAAGTTTCAAAGAAGTGGGAATCGACAAAAGTTTTTTAACGGCAATAGAAGAGTTAGGGTTTGAAAAGCCGATGCCGGTTCAAGAAGAAGTAATTCCGCATTTATTAAATAACGAGAAAAGAGATTTGGTTGCTCTTGCACAAACCGGTACCGGTAAAACCGCGGCTTTCGGTTTGCCGTTGTTGCAAAATGTTGATACAAGTAGAAAACAAACCCAGCATCTAATTATTAGTCCTACTCGTGAACTATGTTTACAAATTGCCGATGACCTGAAGACATATTCAAAATATAGCGATAAAATAAAAGTTGTAGCCGTTTTTGGCGGTGCAAGCATTGAGCATCAAATAAAATCGATAAAAAAAGGGGCTCATATAATTTCCGCCACACCCGGTCGCTTGTTGGATTTGCTGAATAGAAAAGTTGTGGATATCAGAGAGATCAAAACGGTTGTGTTAGACGAGGCTGACGAAATGCTTAATATGGGGTTTCGCGAAGACCTGGAAGCAATTTTAATTAATACGCCTAAAGAGAAACAAACGCTTTTGTTTTCTGCAACTATGCCTAAAGAAGTTCGTAAAATTGCAAACCGGTTTATGAGCAATCCGGTTGAAATTACCATCGGGAAGAAAAATTCCGGTGCCGATACGGTAAATCATATTTGCTATACGGTAAAAGCAAAAGACAGGTATTTGGCTCTTAAACGTGTTGTGGATTATAATCCGAACATTTACGGAATTGTTTTTTGCCGTACCAGACGTGAAACACAAGAGGTTGCCGATAAGCTTATGCAAGACGGTTATAATGCCGATGCGCTTCACGGAGATTTATCGCAAGCACAACGTGATACCGTTATGAATAAGTTTCGGATTAAACATCTCAAGTTGCTTGTTGCCACTGATGTTGCGGCTCGCGGCCTTGATGTAACGGATTTAACGCATGTAATAAATTATAATTTGCCTGACGAACTTGAAATTTACACGCACAGAAGCGGAAGAACAGGACGTGCGGGCAAGTTGGGTACTTCCATTATTATTGCTAATTTAAAAGAGAAAAGAAAAATTGCGGCAATAGAAAAACAAATAGGCAAGAAAATTGAACATAAACATGTTCCGCTCGGTAAGGAAATTTGTAAAGTGCAACTTTTTCATTTAATTGATAAGATGGAAAAAGTGGAAGTAGATTCCGCACAGATTGAAGAGTTCTTGCCCGAAATTAATCAAAAATTGGAATGGTTAAGCAGAGAAGAATTAATAAAAAAATTCGTTTCGGTTGAGTTTAACAGATTTTCGGATTACTATAAAAACATGCCGGATTTAAATTCTCCCGATGACGGATTCAAAAACAAAGGGAAAAAAGAAAATGGTGCCGGCGGTTTTTCTTCAAACGGGTTTACTCGCTTTTTTATTAATTTGGGTAAGATGGATAATTTGAAACCGACTGATATTATCGGTATGGTAAACGATTATACCGGTATCAGAGATATTGAAATAGGAGAAATCCAAATAAAGAAAACCTTCTCCTTTTTTGAAGTTGACAGCGATTATACCGACAAATTGTTAAAAGCCTTTAACGAAAACTTTTATCATAACAGAAAAGTAAATCTTGAAGTTTCCGAAAAAGAAAAAAAACAAAATACCGGAAGAGCTAAAAGAAAAAGCGAAGAAAGAAATAGAAGAATTAAAACCGGAAAAAAATTATCTCGCAGAGCAGAAAAACGTTCCGAAAAATCTTCACGCAAAAGAAGGAAACAAAGGAAATAAACAACGTTATTTTTTAGTATTTTACATAACCATATAAAAATAAATATAACTATTATGAATACACAAAAAACAAAACACACATTTCATATTCCTGTTATGGGTTTATGCTACACAATAGATTCACCCATTAAAGTCGCACATCTCGGAATTTCTTCCGTGATGTCTATCTTTGAGCATAACATGCTCGAAAAAATGAGAAAATATTATTCCGAAAAATTTGCTTTCCCATATGAACCTATAACCCCTAAGATGGAGGACTTTAGGGCAAAGCGAATAACCTCGTATCTTAATTTGGTAGATAAAATAGTTAAAATGAAATTCGAAAAATTAAAAAATTCGTTTCTTGAAAAAAGAGAAGAATTAGAAAAATACTTTGAATTGTTACCCTCTTTTTCCGACTTAAAAAAGAACTTTGACTATTTTGTTGCCAATAATAAAAGTATTCAAGATATTCAAAACTGGTTAAATGAAAATCTTTCGGTAGGCAGTATTGACGTAAATATTATGACCAAGTTGGACGGACCTAATTATAAAGGTGGTGAGCAACTTCCGGTTGAGCATAACGATGCACATGCTGCGATACGAGGTTATGCCAACAGTACATTGGAATCTTCTATTGTTCTTTCGGCGGGAATGAATCCCAGATTGTTCGGGTATATGGAAAAATTCTCCGACTTTTATCCCGATAAAAACGGAAACTTCAAAAAGAAAATAATAATAAAAGTAAGCGATTATCGTTCAGCTCTTATTCAAGGAAAATTCTTTGCAAAAAAAGGATTGTGGATTTCTGAATATCGTGTAGAGTCGGGGCTTAATTGCGGCGGACATGCGTTCCCTTCCGACGGTTTTTTGTTGGGACCTATTTTGGAAGAATTCAAGGAGAACAGAGAGGTTTTACTGCAAACAACGTATGCAATTTTTAAGACGGCTTTAGAAAAAAAAGGAATTTCAGTCCCCGAAAAAATTCCACAAACAAAATTAACCGCACAGGGCGGGGTGGGAACCGCCGACGAACATGAATTTTTATTGAACAATTACAACCTTGATTCCGTCGGTTGGGGCTCCCCGTTTATGCTTGTTCCCGAAGCTACAACGGTTGACGATAAAACAATGAAAATTTTAAGTGATGCACGAGAAGAAGATTTATACCTTTCAAACGCCTCACCGCTTGGTGTTCCGTTTAACAATGTTAGAGGAAGCACAAAAGATATTGAACGGAAAGAATTAATAGCGGCAGGGAATCCCGGAAGTTCATGCCCTAAACGATTTTTAGCATTCGATACCGAGTATACAACAATTCCGATTTGTACAGCGTCTAAGCAGTTTATTGATATTAAACTAAACGAATTAAAGCAAAAAAATCTTTCCGTGGAAGAATACAAAATTCGGTATAATAAGATTACGGAAAAAGAATGCTTGTGCAACGGACTTTCAAATTCTGCAATGCTTGCTTACGATATTGATACAATACCGGAAGGAGAAGCTGTTTCCGTATGCCCGGGACCAAATATGGCATATTATTCCGGAATATTTTCACTTAAAGAAATGACCGATCATATTTACGGAAGAATTAATATTTTGAATTCAGAAAAACGTCCCAATGTTTTTATTAAAGAATTAAAAATGTATATAGATTATTTGAAATCTAAAATTGAAGAAACCGATTTCCCTTTTGCCGATAAACAAAAAAAGTATTTTAATACATTTCAAGTAAATTTACAAAACGGTATTGAATACTATAAAGAGATGTTTTTACGAAACAAGAATGCCTTCAAAGACAACTACGAAAAAATCTTTTCCGACTTAAAAGATTTGGAAATGCAATTGCAAAACATTTTAAGGGAAACAGCATACTCTAGTTAAAAACAGATAGCAAACTTTTTTTAATATACCCCGTTATGAATAACGGGGTTTTGTATTTATGATAATACAACAGAATATTTTTTGTTTTTGTATGGAAAAAAATCACAAGTAATTAAAAAACTACGGTTGTTTCTACCGGGAAGACAATTTTTCTATTGAACTTGCAGATAACTTTCCTACGTCGGTATCGGGAAATTTTTTAGCAATTTTTTGCCAAATTGTTTTTGCTTTTTCATTATTCCCTTCTGCGGCGGCAATAACACCAAGGTTATATCGGGCTTCAAGATTGCCGGGTTCTATGGCGAGAATCTTTTTTGTTACAATTTCCGCCATTTTAAAGTTTTGTCCGTTAAAAAAAGTTGCTCCTTCGGCAAGTAAAATATCTATTCTGTTCGGGTCAACCGCAAGAATTTTTTGGTAAATTTTTATTGCATCATTTGTTTTGTGCGACATTGCAAGTAACTCCGCATATTCTCGCATTAATAGTGTGTCCGTCGGATTTGCTTCCAGATTTGTTTTGGCTCTATCCAATTTATCCCAAAATTCTTTGCGAACATTATTTCGGTTCGGTTTATTGTTTGCAACTCCGTTATGGATTGCGTCGTTCGGCATTGTTTCAGTCTCTTCTTTAATTTCGTTTTGCGGCGGAATTTTTCTTCCCGAGTTAGTCCCCGAGCCGACAAAAATTATTACGGTTATTATAATTACAAAAGATATTCCGTATAGGTAAAGCGGTTTTATTTTCATCCTTTCTCCTATCGTAAAATTTAGGTCTGAAATTTATTATTAAATGAGCATATAACAAAAACCGGAAATAAATATTTCTTCAACAAAACTTATACTTATTCTTTTTTATTATTACGAGGCAAATTATTTATAATTCATCAATGTAACAGATTTCTTTTTTAGTTAACTTTAAAAACAAAAATTTAATCGTTTCGTAAGAATAACCCAAGGACTTTTATAATGGATAAAATTACAAATGTATTGGCCGAGCGTTATGCGTCTGAGCAAATGAAAAAGATATGGTCGCCGGAAGGAAGAATAATTCTTGAACGGGAATGGTGGATTGCCGTTATGAAAGCGCAAAAAGAATTAGGACTTGACATACCTCAAGAAGCAATAGATAGTTACGAAAAAGTAAAAGAGATTGTTAATCTTGATTCAATAGATGCAAGGGAACGTATTACACGTCATGATGTAAAAGCACGTATTGAGGAATTCTGCGAGCTTGCCGGTTACGAACACATTCACAAGGGAATGACAAGCAGAGATTTGACCGAAAATGTTGAACAATTACAAATTTACAAGGGACTGGGTTTGTTATTGGAAAAAAGCATTACGGCATTAATCAGAATAGCCGAAAAAGCGGAAAAATATTCCGAACAAATTATTGCGGCACGTACGCATAATATTGCTGCACAACCTACAACACTTGGGCGCCGTTTGGCAATGTTCGGAGAGGAACTACTCTATGCCGTAAATCAATTGCGGTTTGTAATGGATTCGTATCCTGTCCGCGGATTAAAAGGGGCGGTAGGTACACAAATTGATCAATTGACTCTTTTTGATAATGATGCGGAAAAAGTAAAACTTTTGGAAGCAAAGCTTTTAAAACATCTCGGAATAAATAAATCTCTTTACACAGTAGGGCAAGTTTATCCGCGTAGTATGGATTTCCATGTTGTTGCGTCCCTCTTTTTGTTGGGAAGCGGTATAAGCAGTTTTGCAACAACTCTCAGAATTATGGCGGGTAACGAAACCGCCTCGGAAGGGTTTGCAAAAGGACAAACCGGTTCTTCTGCCATGCCTCACAAAATGAACAGTCGCTCCAGCGAAAGAATAAACGGGTTTCAAAATATTCTTGCCGGTTATGTTGCCATGACGAGTAATATCGCCGGAAATCAATGGAACGAAGGGGATGTTTCCTGTTCGGTTGTGCGCCGTGTTGCTTTGCCTGATAGTTTTTATGCAACAGACGGAATGCTTGAAACATTCCTTACAATTATTGAACAGATGGAAATATTTAAACCGGTTATAGAAAAAGAGAACGAATATTATTTCCCTTTCCTTTCTTCAACAACGTTTTTAATGGAGGCGGTAAAGAGGGGAACTCCGCGCGAACAGGCTCACGAAATAATAAAAGAACATGCCGTAGCTACGGTTAGAGATTTACGAAACGGAAAAATTTCCAAAAATAATTTGTTGGAACGTCTTGCCGAAGATAAACGTCTCGGGCTTTCGTTGGAAGAATTGCAGAAGATAATATCTAATGCGGAAAATCTTATCGGGAATGCAAAAGAGCAAATAAAATATTTTACCGAACAAGTTACGGAACTTAAGGCAAAATATCCGAATGCACAAAATTACAGACCGGGTGCTATTTTATAATAGAATTTGATAAAAAAATATCGCATTTGTCTAGCACCTTATAATACGATATTTTATTTGAGTTTTAATTTTATTTAAAACTTTTTTTCTTTTTAGGCTTGAATCCAATTCTGTGAAGCGGATTAACAACGCTTGAAGTAACATTTCTTAAATGAGCAAAAATTCTTTTTAATGCGCGCAAGTATATTGCCAAAGCAACTGCACTTCCGCTTGTTAGTCCTGCATTATCTCCACGTATTAAAGCTTGTATTTCGGCATCGAAAGTTCGGCTAAGATTTTTGTATTCTTTCAAAAGATTATATGCGGCACGTTCGTCGGCATTTTTAAAACAATAAGCGGTTCTGCCGAAATTATCTTCTACCGCTTTTTCAAGTTCAATTAATTGATCTTCAAATTCGCCCGCATGTAATCTTTGCGGATGGTTTTCTGCAATTTCTACAATGTTTTTTGTAAAATCACCAATGCGTTCCAAGTCAATTACAATATTTATCAACACCATTGCAGAGGTTAATTCATCTGTGCCCGACATAACAAGGTGATTAAAAACATCTTTACGTACTTCGCGTTGAAATTTATTTACTACGGAATCTTTGTCGTTTATGTTAAAACTTAATTCCGTAGTATCGGTTTGGCGTAAAACTTTTTTTGCTTCTTGGAACATTTCGTTTGTAATTTCCAACATTTCATATGAACGTTGGTATGCTCTATCCATAAGGGAATCGGACTGAAATACGCTTAAAATTTCTTTAATCATTTTTACCTCAATTTACTAAGTATATTACTAAAACCGGAATAATAAAAAACATAATAACAACATAAGCAACCGGTATTAATTTGTTTTTAATGGAATATTCCGCAAATTTTTGTGCAATAAAGATAGGAACTTTCCTTAACGGGAACCAAAAAACTATTCCCGAAATATTAAAAAGAAGATGCGTAAAAGCAACGGTTAATGCGGCAATATTTCCGGTAATTAAGGCCGCCAATATTGCCGTTACTGTTGTGCCTACATTTGCACCGAGGGTGTAAGGAAAAATTTGAACAAGAGTTAATAAACCGGCTCCGGCCATAGGAACAACAAGAGATGTTGTAATTGAACTGCTTTGTACAAGCACGGTTAAAAGCAAACCTACCGCCATTGCGCGCGGGGCGGTTTTGAATAAAAATTTATCGAACCATGCTTTGGCTTTTGTCATTATCAAAATTTTTAACGAATCGGTCATATATTTTAATGCAATAAATAACAGAGCAAGAGCAAGAATCAAGGCAATCCAATTAGAGAACGAACCGTCGCCGAGCCAGGTTTGCAATTGGCGGATTATCTCTTTTGATACAGGCTTTGTTATTGCTTTTACGGGGCTAAGAAATTTCATGCCTCCAACGTTTTGGAAAGCATCGGCCAAAAGTTCGGCGGATTTTCCTAAAAAGTTAGTGTAATATTGTAACGGAAAAATTACAAGAACCGAAAGGAAATTAAAAAAATCATGTACGGTTGCAGCGGCAAAAGCACGCCTAAATTCGTTACTTCTGTTTATTTGCGGAAGTGAAGCAATGGTGTTTGTTATGGAGGTTCCGATATTTGCACCCATAATTATCGGAATGGCATTCGGAATATTTAATGCTCCGCTGGCAACCATTCCTACAACAATAGATGTAGTTGAAGATGAAGATTGAATAATTGATGTTGCAAGTATTCCTATAAATAATCCGACAAACGGATTTGATGTGGTTTGAATAAGAGTGTTTGCCGTCTCTTTGCCGAATAGTTTCATTGCATCTCCCATTAACTCAAGACTGAGGAAGAAGAGATACAAAAAGAAAGCCAGTTTAATTCCGGCAATTAAGTTCGGATGTTCGTTAAAAAATTTTTTTACTTTTTCCATTTCACCAATTAAAAAATTATTTATAATTGAAATATGATTGTAAAATTGTAAAGTAACAATACTCAAACAAAAACTTAACAGTAACTTAACATAGAGGGATATTTGTTATAAAACCGCTATTTCCCGGGACCTTAAATGGAGGGAAATATTTTCTTTTGCAACAAAATCATTCAATAGCCGCATAAATAAAATTTTAGCGAACAGAAGAAAGATTTTTTATCTTTATGGAGTTATTATTTTAAAACTAAAAACAGTGACGATATGAATTATTTTAATTCCGAATATTTTAAATACAAAAACAATGAACTCTTTTGCGAAAATGTTTCTTTAAAGGAACTTGCAAAAGAATACGGAACTCCTCTTTATGTTTACAGCAAAAACTTTTTTACGGATAGATATAAAGAATTGGATGCGGCATTTTCCGCTGTAAAACATCGAATTTATTTTGCATCCAAATCAAATTTTAATTTAAATGTAATTAAAACTTTTTACGATTTAGGGAGCGGAATAGATGTTAATTCTGCGGGCGAATTTTATCGTGCAGTAAAAGCGGGAGTAAATCCGAAAGATATGTTATTAACCGGTGTTGGTAAAACAGATGAAGAAATTCGTCTCGGATTGGAAAACGGTGTAATGGTAATAAAAGCCGAATCTCTTGAAGAGATTTATGTAATCAATAAAATTGCCAAAGAGCTTAATCTTATTGCCCCGGTTGCAATACGCGTAAATCCCGATGTTGATGCACAGACTCATCCGTATATATCTACGGGCCTTGCTGAAAACAAATTCGGAATCGATTCCGTTTATGCCTATGATATGTTTATGGAGTGTTCAAAGTTAGATAATGTTGAATTGACCGGAATTGATATGCACATCGGTTCGCAAATAACTACGGTGGACCCTTTTGTAGAAGCCACAATAAGAATGGCGGAATTATATAAAAAAATTAAAACCGCAGGAATTAACTTGAAGCATTTTGATATTGGAGGAGGAATAGGTGTTATATATAACAACGAAAATCCTTTTTCAGTAAAAGAGTTTGCCGAAAAACTTATTCCCGTATTTATGCAACTTGATGCCGAAATACTTTTTGAACCGGGAAGATTTCTAACTGCAAACGGGGGTACATTGCTTGCGGATGTCCTTTATACAAAATCTAATTCTCTCGGTAAAAATTTTGTTGTTATTAATGCTGCAATGACAGATTTACTTCGTCCTTCTCTTTATAAATCATACCATCATGTACAACCTGTTGAAAAGATTGATAATGTTGATTTTGTGGCGGATATTGTGGGTCCGGTTTGTGAAACGGGAGATTATATTGCCAAGGAAAGAGAAATTACAATGGTATCTCGCGGGGATACTCTTGCAATAATGTCTGCCGGTGCTTATGGAATGGTAATGTCTTCCAACTATAACGGCAGACGCAGACCTGCGGAAATTTTAGTTGATGGAAAAGAGTATAAAACAATAAGAAGCCGTGAAACGTTTGAACATCTGATTTACGACGAAGAAAAATA
>Ga0256914_1004764_pt1 | contig 10033 bp, 5 predicted proteins | sample HulkmetaG_FD_191571 | JGI IMG/M metagenome (GOLD analysis project Ga0256914, IMG submission 191571) | Hydrothermal chimney microbial communities from Main Endeavour vent field at the Juan de Fuca Ridge, Pacific Ocean - Hulk | ecosystem: Environmental > Aquatic > Marine > Hydrothermal vents ...
GACGCTCCCGTGGCAGCGTACATGGCAGAGACCTCAGTAGTTGCAATTCGTTCCTGTTATTCCTGCCAATACTGCTGCACCCAGGCCAGCAGTCTCACCGCCAATCCATTTTCCTGCATCAACAGCCCTATTCCCCAGCCCGGATCATGCAATATCACCAGCTCATGCGGTCCTTTCGCCAAGTTATCTAGCAGATGTGCGACCTTCACGACATTCTCGTCATGATTGCCCTTATGATCGCTGACCGCGAGAAAGATGGGGCGCTCTCCGTAATCATTCATTACTTGCTTCAGAAGTTTTTTATCGTAGCGGATGCCAGGCGTAATCAGAGCCACGGCCTGGATGTCAGGATGTTGGCGCGCGTAATCCAGCGTCCACCAGGAGCTGTCATTAGCGCCGATAATGGCAATCTCATTGGAATCCACTTCGGCCTGAGCCTTGAGAAACGCCACGGCCACGGCCACATCCTCGATTTTGTTCTGGTCGCTCGCCTCACCGCCACTGTCGCCATGGCCCCGCAGATCGATGGCCAGTGCGGGAATCCCCTGCTCCATCAATTGCCGGGCGAAAAGTTGCCAGGCGCTGCGATCCCGACCCGAGCCATGCACCAATGCCACAGCCGGCGCGTGCGCCACCACAGGGCGATAATAGTCCCCCTTGATGGGCACGCCGTCTGCGGTGAGAAGGTCCACGGGCAGCACGTTTTTCATCGCGGGCGGGGCCTGGGTGGAAGGCGTGGAGGTGGAAACGATGGGAACGGTGGGCCGTGGCGTCGGAGCTGAGCTCGTAGGAGCGGGCAAAATGGTGGCCGCGAGCTTCGGCCGATGGCAGCCAGCAAGAAGAATGAGTGAGAAAATGGTCACCAGAACAGCAAGCCGTCGATACATAGTTCGATCGCTCATCATGGCGCTGTCACCTCTGTCAGCCATTGGAAGATGGCCGCCTCCAGACCGTTATGCTTGCCCAACATCTCCGTGCCGTGGCCCTGATTCTCGAGGATCAGGAGCTGGTGTGGGCCCTGAGCCAGAGCATCTAATTGCTGCGAGCTCTCAGCTGCGTAGCGATCTTCGCTGCTGGCTGCAATGAACAGCGGGCGATCGTGGTATTGTATCACCGCATCTTCGGTCTTCACCCCACGATAATTCAGGCCAGGGCTCAGCAGCGCCACGCCCACCACCTTTGGGTCGTGCGCCCCTGCGTTGATGGCGATGTTCGCGCCAATGGACGCGCCCACGATCACGATGCGATCAGGGTCGATTTCGGTTTGGGAGCGAATGAAGGCGACAGCGGTGGCCGCGTCTTGCGTCATTTTGCTCCATTCGCGCTTGCCGCCGCTTTGGCCGTGCCCGCGCAGATCAATGGCGATGACGCCATAGCCTGCGTCTTGCAGATGCCGCGCGAATGCATCCCAATCCTCGCGATGGCGTCCCAACATGTGCAACAACACCACGCCAGGAGCGTTGACGCCCAAGGGCTGATAATAAGTCCCTTTGACGGAAACGCCATCGCTGGTGGAAAGATCGACCTCAATGACTGCTTTTTCGACTGCAATGGCCGCAGTTGGCGAAGGGGTAGGCGCAAGGGAGGGAGCGAAGGTCGCAGTGGATTGTGGCGGGGTGGTGGGCGTTGCCTGTGCTGGCATCTCGCCCTGGCTCGCGATGGCGGTGGCGGTTGGGATGAAGGTCGGGATAGAGGTCGGCGTAGATATTGCGGGTTGCGCCGACAATGGAACTTCGTGGGAGGCGGCGTTTTGACAAGACGCCAACAGAAGCAGCAGAAGCGGTATGCTAATTTGGATTGTGATCTTGCGCCAGGTGTTCATATTGTATGTTTCTTACGGGGATGTGCTCGAATCCGTATTGCGAGATGGATTGCGGAGTTGGGGTATTTTTTTCACGCGTCTGGCCCGCCATCCATTCTTTTCTTGCTGGGCAAAAAAACTCACCAACTGTCCCTTCCGCAATGTTCGTTTTCCCCTCACATCACGCCGCCGAACAAAGGCCTCCGTGCCATCAGTCATGCGGATGACCCCAAATCCCTTACGGTTATCGAACCATTTCACCACGCCATAGCGAGGGGCCACAGCAAGAAGATGACGGCAGCCAGGACACATGACTGGCGGGGTTGCGTCATGACGCTGCTCCCACCCAGTCCAGACGAAGGTCACGCCACATTGCGAACATGCCAGCATCCGGTCGGAGGGAAGAGGTGTGAATGGAGAGGTCGCGAGAGATGTTTCCATGATCGATTGAAACAAAAAAGCCCGTCACACGACGGGCCTTGAGGCACCCTGGAGAGGATTTGAACCTCTGACCTCCTCCTCCGCAGGGAGGCGTTCTATCCACTGAACTACCAGGGCTTACCGTCGGAAGTATAGCAGAACTCTGGTGCAAATGCAAGCCAGAGAACGCTCAGATAGCAGTTTCAAATTTGTCGTTGCTCCAAGTCCCCCTCCCAGCCTTTCCCCGTTACGACAGCCGTCGCACGCGAGAAGGAGCCCGGCGAGAGCAAAAAATCTTTGTAGATGAAGGGCTCCCTCCCTCGAACGCGAGCGTAGCGAGTGTCGGAGGAGAGCTGGGGAGGGGGCAAAAAGGAGGCGGGGAAGCCTCAGATAAACGCTTTCTGGCCGGTTTTCCCTAAATTCAGTCGATCACGATTTGCCATGATGCGCAGAGCCGGATCCGTGATCCGGCGGCGATTCGAGCGTCAAACCCGCCGGATTGTGAATCCGGCTGGACACATGCTCTCGCAATCGTGATCTACTGGAATTTGGAATTGCTGACGCTCAGAGGTGCGTTTCAAAGTAGGGGCGCTTTTGGCGTTCATGGCCGACTCAAGTCGGGCGCTGCAGGCTTGCTGTGGGGGAGAAGCTTCGACGTTTCGGCTGGGGTCAAGGGCTGATGAAGGAGGTCAGTTCAGCCAGATGCAACCTGGGCCCGAAGTGCTGGGACGACGATTAGGGTGCGTATTTGCATGTCTTGCCTTCGACGCCGTTCATGTGGATGCATAATCGGATTACAGCAGGACGCCAGTGCGTTTCACCGGGCGGGCTAGGATCCATGATGGCCCAGTAGTATTGTTCGTCATCTTTGGTCCAGCCAGGATCGGGCATGTAAATGAGCGACATGATCCCCACCCATGGCCAGTGTTGCTCGGCCCACTGGTATGCTCGCACCAGATAATCGGCCTGCACGAATTGATCGATACCTGCGCCCGCGCCGTGCCAGTAGTAGGGGCTACCAGGACGATCATCCCATGTCCAGCCGAATTCCAAAATGGCGATCTGCTTATCCGCATCGCCATTTTGCTCCATGAGTTGACGAATATCCTCGGCATGACGGAAGGAATAGACGCGCAGACGCTCTTTGGGGCTGGGATCGTTGTTGTAGTATTTGGGATCGGTGGCGACTTCAGCGGGATCGGTTTCGGGCGGGAGTGCGTAGCCGGCCGCATGAATGCCCAGCATATCAAAATAGCCATCGCTATTGCCTCCCATGGCTTCGTACAACTGCGTATAGAACTTGATGTCATACATGGCTTCCGCCTGATCTGCGGTGGTGGGGGCCATGCCCGCAGTAATGACCAGTGCGTTGGGATCCGCGGCTTTGATAGCCGCATAAGTTTTCTTCAGCAACATGGCGTACGCTGCGGGATCTGGTGGTTTGTTGCCCCATTCTCGAGCCAGGTTGGGCTCATTCCAAACCTGGTAAGCGTGAATGCGGCCACGATATCGCGCAGCCATATCGCCAACGAAACGAGCAAAGTCGTCGGCGTTCTCGGGCGGATCGCCAGCCCAAAACGCTTTGTCGCTGGGAGAAACGCGCACCAATAGTTTTAGGTGGTGCTTGGCGACCTGATCCACCACACGATCGGAGATCGTCCAATCATAAATGCCCGGGCCAGCACCTTCGATATCTTGCCAGGCGAACCACTGCTTCACCCATCTAAAGCCTGAATCAGCCATGATGCCCAGGTCGCGATCGGCAGTTTCGGGGCGCCACCACAAAAAAGCCTGGGCGCCGTAATCAGGAGATCTCACCTCAAGAGGCCGGTTGGCGGGCGTCGGTGGCGCCGGTGTGCTGGCGGTCTGGGTCGGCACAGGCGTGGCAGAGTGAGACGCGGCCACCGTTGCAGAGGCTTGGACGGGGGGAGTTTCGGCCTGCGCTGTTGTAGGCTGAGGCGTATCGGTGACGGGCGCCAGGTCTGCCATGGTGGGCGTTTTGGTCGGCGTGGGAGTTGGTTTCTGTTCCGAACCGCCACATCCTACGAGCAAGATGGTGACCAGCATCAAGGTCAATGTGGCCAGCAGCACAAAACGAAGCGAAGATTGTCGGGCAAATGATTGTGTGTTCATAAAAAATTTTCTCGTGATACACAGATGAGAGGGGCGGCCATCATCATGCCGCCCCCCTCAGGGGGTTAAAACAGGGTAAATGCCACGAGGCTATTTGGGCATCTGTTGCAGCATTTGGTAGGTCAGAGTCGGTCCGCCGCCCTGATCGACAATACTCCACTGCATCAACTCGGTGCCGGGGTTAGTCATGGAGAAGTTCAAGTTCCAGAGGAAGGCCACGCCCACATAGCCTGTGCTCTTCATCCATTTGTAGAAATCAACCGTCCAACGGGCCTGTTCTTCACGTGTGTTGTCGTTGGCATACCCATAGTTGTTGTTGACGGCTGGCCCAACGGCCCATCCGAACTCAGTGGGCCAGAGGCGCTTGTTGGCGTCGCCATATTTGACCATGATGTTACGGGAGCCTTCGACGGTCGAACGCGCGGCCCAGGAATGGTGTGGGCTATCGCACGGCCCGCGGAAACTGGCGTTGGTCTGGTTGATGTAGTCGCAGGCCTGTTGCCATGTAAGATTGGGCGGAATGTTGTAACCGCTGGGGTGGATGCCAATGGCGTCGGAATAGCTTCTGAGGCCGTTGCGATACATGGCTTCGAGGTATTGGAAATCATCAATGGCCAATGCCCCCACATTACCGGCAGGCGTGAGCGCGCCGCTGACCACGATCATCTGTGGGCAAGCGGCCTTGATGGCGCCATAGGAGGCCTTGAGAAGCTGCATATAGCGAGCGGGATCCAGAGGTTCGCCACCCCATTCATACCACAAATTTTGCTCATTCCAGACCTCAATGGCCTTGACCTTGCCACAGTAGCGCCCCGCGTACTGTCCCAAGAATCGCGCAAAAGTATTGGGATCAGCAGGAGGTCCTTCTACGCTAAAATCAGAGTTGGCGGGACGCGCCCAATTGGGAGCCTTGACAATCGAGGCCAGAATGTTGATGCCTTGCCCGGCAAAGAAATTCACGATGCCATCCTGACCGCCCCAGCCAATATTACCGGGGGAGCCTTCCATTTCCTTCCAGGGCACCTGCCATTTGACCCAGTTAAATCCCAAGCCTTTGATGGCGTTGGCTGCATAGCCGAGGTCAGCGCCTCCATAGGGTTGGATCTGGATACCATAGCCGAAGCTACCCGCGCCGGCAGGTCTCGGTCCGCCGCCACTGGCCACAGGTGCCGACTTGGGCGGTTTGGGAATGTCCTTCGCCACCTTCACCACATCGACAGGTCCCTGAGCGGTGACGCGATTGGCAATAATCCAGACATGTTTGCCATCTTTGTTTTCCAATTGCCACCAGGTGCCGTTTTTGTTTTTACCAATGATGGGTAGCTGCTGGCCTTTCTTCAGCAATCCCACAATGGGATAATTTGTACCCGGTCCTTTGCGCAAATTGGTGTCGCCGTTGGCAATGGCCACAGCTTGCGCCAGTGGTGTGGGCGTTGGTGATGCTTCGGGCGTCGGCGTCGCCTTTGGCGTGGGCGTGGGCGTGGGCGTAAATGTGGCGACAGCCACCTGAGCCATCCCTTGATTGCTGATAAAGTCCTCACCCTCCTTCACATCTGCACGAATGCTGTACACATCGGGCGTGGATGGTAACGGAATTTGCACCGGCTGATCCAAAGCGGAACGCAACTCACTCACAACATTTCCTTTGGAGTCAATGGCCTTCCACACCACAGCGAGGTTCCCTTCCGTAGGAGTAGGAACCATGCCGCTGGCGTATTGAGTCAGAACATTCCAAATCTTGGGATCATAATCGCGAATCTCCTCAGCGTTGGTGATGACACCGCCCAGATTATACTGGCTCACCATCATGATTTTGTTGGTCAGGCTGGTGGCGTTCTCGAAGAATACAATGCGCTCCTCGCCAGACTGTCCCCGGTATTTGTACCAGCTCAACCCCGAGTCTGGATCGTGCATGAGTGGACTGGCGACGATATCTGTTTCTAACTTGGCCTGGACAGGGCTGCCCGGCTCAACCACATCGCTTTCGGTGGCCACGGTGCCCAGGATGGGCGTAATGGCATCCTGGAAGCCGCGTGGCAAGAAATAGTTGCCCGCTTGTTCGGTGGCTTGTGCAGGCGTTTCGAGCAAGAGTTTATAACGGTCCACCTGGCCCACCGCCCATTTCAACAAAGCATCGACCTGACCACCGGGGACATAGGCCACCGGGTTTTCGAATGTGGGGATCACCAAGGCGTCACTGGCTGCGCCCAAGGGAATCCAATCGTATCCAAACGTCTCCCAACTTTCATCTGAAAGCTGAACAGGGGGATCGACAAAAATAATGAGCTCTTTGCCGTCATTGTGCATGCGCTCCGCCAACGCGTTGACAAAATCGGTAAACTGACCCCGCAGTGGCGGATCGACGCCGCGATAGTCCAGCGCCACGCCATCATAATTGTTGCTGGCCGCGAGCTCTGCCAACGTGTTGATGTGTACCTGTTGCTGCGCCGGATCGATGATCAAATTGGCCAGTAGATCGGTGCGTGGCATTTCGCCCGGATGATAATTCCGAACCACCATGTAGGCTTTGCCGTTGATGTCGTCGGCAGGGGTTAAACGCTCTGCTCCATCGACGCTGCCATCACCGCGCAGGGTGAGCGCTGAGGAAAAGATGGATGTAATGGCTGCGCTGGCTTCTTCGGGCAGTGTTTTCCCTGCAGGCAGTATTGCTCCAACGCGTGGCAGTTTGGGCGAGGTCTGGAAAACAGCAAAATCACTGGGAACGAAGTTCACATCGCTTTCGATAACGTCTTCTTCCAAAATGATCGTGTGCGGCATCCACTCCCAATGCTCGCCGTTCCAGTTGTAGATATCCAATGTTTCATAGGGCAACGAATCATTGGGAATCGGGATTGTGGCGATTGTATGGGTGGGAACGCTTCCACGTATGCTAAGATGGTACACCGGGCTGCGCGGAAGTAGCTCAGAGGGCATCAGCTCCAAAGCCTTTCGCATGTTATCAGACACATCTCCACGCTCAAACACTTCCCGCGGCGTACTCTCGAGTTTGGCATGAGTCTTGCCACTGAGACCATCTGCAGGAAACACGATGCGCGTGCCATCGGGATCTGTCACCATGCCCGATTCGGGCGTAATGGTTTCATATCCGATCGTTTGCACCCTGCCCAAAAGATCCAATGGCGGCATCAGCAAGATCAACACGATCAATAAAGGAATGATCAAAAAGTTGAATATTCTGCTGGTATTGGGACTTTCGAGGATGCGCCCGATGCTATTGAGGAAGGGCGAGCTATTTTGCATAGGACGATTTGATCTCCTTGAGATAAATGCACCCGCCTCCAGTAGATGGGTCATAGAAACCCTCATGCAGCCGGAGCCGGGTGGATAAAATGTTACCGTATTCTACACTTGAGAGAATGTTGGCGAGCAAAAATTTGTTTCATGGCTTTCTGTCTCGACCTCCCCATTCTGAAAATGGCGGAGTTAAAATAGGATTTTAGCATACCCACTGCCCTGATCCAAACTCAGGATGACTGAACAGCAGGTGGTTTTCAAAGTCACGGAGGCAGGATCGGTTCGGTCCAGCGCCTTTGTGCCGACAACTGTAGGAGGCGAAATCTAGTCCAAAGCGGACTTGGCTCAAGCTTTCTCAATGCTTTGGGGGACTGAGACGCCAAAAACGCCAAGTTCGTCTGCTGAAGAGAGCGAAATGGCGTTCGACGGTTCAGATTAAGGGAGGTCTATGCAGAGATCACGCGACTTCAGGCGCGGGGAGTGCGTTCGAGATGAGCATGCAATCTGGCGTTATGGCGAAGTACGGGAATACGTTTATGTCATACGAGCGCCACAGGCGGGACAAAATCGGTCGCCCGGGTTAAGACGCGTTCCACATTGTGGGCAATAACGCGCCTGGCCCGGACTCGTCGCGCCCGCCTGCCCCGCTACCGCGACCGATCGCGACGCCACGCGTCCCCGGCGCTCCATCCGCACCTGCTCCTCGATTTGCGCGTCCCATTCGGGTGGAACCAGATTGGCTTCCCGCCGGTCGATGGCTTTGAGCACGCTGGCGGCCTGCCGTTTGAGACGCGTCACCTGGCGCTCGTAGTCTTCGGGCGAGAGCTTGCCGGTGTCCAGATCGAATTTGGCCTCGCGAATGGCCTGATAGAGCTGGTCTCGTCGGGTATATAGAGCCAGTAGTTTAGTATCGACCGCCTCATCAGACTCCACCAGGGTGGGAGGTCTGAAAAAGGGCAGAAGGATGACAATGCCCGCCAATAGCAGGAGGAAGAAGGCGATGATGATCCAGGTCATGGGAAGGAAGAACGGGGAATGAAAAACGGGAGGAAGCTTGGTTCAGCTTTTATGCGGGTTGTGGAGAAGGCGAACGGGCGGGAGCGCGGCGTGGGGCTCGGGCTTTGAGGGGCCACAGGGCGAACAGCGTGCCAAAGACCATGACCAGACCGCCGATCCACATCCACAGCATCAGCGGATTGACGAATATCTCGAAAGCGGCCAGTTCGCCGCCCCGTTCAAAGCCATTGAGCACCACATACACATCCTCTCGCACGCTGGTGTGCAGTCCCACCTCGGTGGTGGGCCCCATATCCTGGGCGCTGCGGGCGTAATAGAAGTTCATGCTGGGGTTGAGGATGGCCACCTGGCGATGGCCCTGGGTGACGATGACAGTGGCGGTGACTTCGTCGTGGTTCGAGGCTTTTTTCTGATCCAGGCCCGTGTAGGTGAAGGTGTAGCCGCCCAGCTCCACCGATTGATTCGAGGCGATGCTGGTTTTGAGGTTATGCTGGAACGCGACCGCGCCCACCATGCCAAAGGCCATAAGCACCACGCCCAGATGCACGAGATAACCGCCATAGCGCCGCTGATTGCGGGCCATGACGCTTCCCAACGCTCGCAGCCAACCTTCACCCGTGGCCCGTCGCCGGGATGCCGCACCCCGGTAGAATTCCCAAATGATGGTTCCCAGCACCAGTGCGGCCAATCCCCAGGCCAGGATGGGAACCCAGTTGTGAGAGACCAGAATAAACACCGCGCCAGCCACGGCCAGAGCCAACGCCACGGGCACAGCCAGACTTTTTTGCAACATCTCGCCCGAGGTGCGACGCCAGCCCAACAGCGGGCCCAGGCCCATCAGCAGCAGAATGCCCAGGAAGATCGGGCCATCCACTTTGTTGAAGTAAGGCGCATTGACCGCGATCTTCGTCCCCGAGGTCGCTTCGGAAATGATGGGGAATAGCGTGCCAAACAGGGTGACGAATGCAGCCACCACAAAAAGCACATTCACATAGAGGAAAGCCGCTTCGCGGCTGAGCAACGAATCCAGCTCTGCATCCGACTCCAAATCGGGGAGCCGATACCAAACCAGGATAAGATAAGCGAAGAAAGTAAGAATGATGTAGCTCAAGAAAAGCGGACCGATATTGGAGACTGCGAATGCATGCACCGAGTCGATGATGCCGCTGCGAGTGATGAAAGTGCCGATGATTACCAACCAGAAGCCCAAAAAGGCCAGGATCATGTTCCACACCTTGAGCATGCCTCGTTGCTCCTGAATCATAATGCTATGCAGGAACGCGGTGGCGGTGAGCCAGGGGATGAGGGAGGCGTTTTCCACCGGATCCCAGGCCCAAAAGCCGCCCCAGCCCAGCTCGAGATAGGCCCACTGGCTGCCCAGGATGATGCCGATGGTGAGGAACATCC
>Ga0256914_1004765_pt1 | contig 10031 bp, 6 predicted proteins | sample HulkmetaG_FD_191571 | JGI IMG/M metagenome (GOLD analysis project Ga0256914, IMG submission 191571) | Hydrothermal chimney microbial communities from Main Endeavour vent field at the Juan de Fuca Ridge, Pacific Ocean - Hulk | ecosystem: Environmental > Aquatic > Marine > Hydrothermal vents ...
TGAAAACGGGAAACACGCCAATGCGTAGAGGCTCGTTAAAAACGATTGCAGACGCGTTGCACGATAAAGAATTGCAACCGATTGAGCAAATCATAACGGAGAGCGAGGCGGTAAACAAGTTCGCGGAGATTTTTCCCGATTTCAAAAAAATCGCGAAAGCAAAGAAAATCAATAACAAAACGCTTTTCCTTCGCGTCGAAAACTCCGTGTGGCGAAGCGAACTGAATTTACATAAAGCGACAATCATAAAAAAAATAAACGATTACTTCGGTAAGGAAATCGTGAAAAACATTAGATTTATTTAAGAAAGAGGTTGAACAAAGTGGCAAAAGAAATGAGTCAAGCGGAATACACGGCTAAGAACATTAACGTTCTGAAAGGACTTGAAGCCGTTAGAAAAAGACCCGCAATGTATATCGGCGACGTCGGTCCGCGCGGACTTCACCATTTGGTGAACGAAGTTGTGGACAACAGTATAGACGAAGCGCTTGCGGGATTTAATGATACGATAAACGTTACGATAAATAAGGACGGTAGCGTTACCGTTGAAGATAAAGGTCGCGGTATTCCCGTCGATATTCATCCCGTTGAGAAAGTAAGCGCGTTGCAAGTTGTGATGACGGTTCTGCACGCGGGCGGGAAATTCGACAAGAACACTTACAAGGTTTCCGGCGGATTGCACGGAGTAGGCGTTTCCGTTGTTAACGCGCTTTCGGAATGGTTGAAAGTGGAAGTGAAACGCGGCGGGAAAAAATATTTCCAGGAATATCGTCGCGGTATTCCCGTTACGGAAGTTCAGGAAATCGGCAAGGTAAAGCCGAATGACACTGGAACGAAAGTGACATTCAAGCCCGACCCTGAAATTTTCACGACGACGAAATTTCAATTCGAACGCCTTGCCGAAAGAATGCGCGAACTCGCTTACTTGAACAAAACCGTGAAAATTACGATTAAAGACGAAATCGAAGGCGAAGAAGCGACTTACCATTTCAAAGGCGGAATAATCGAATTCGTAAAATATTTGAACGAAACTCGCGACACTATTCACAAGCCGATTTACATCGAAGGCGAAAAAGAGAATACGCCCGTGGAAGTTGCGTTTCAATACTGCACGGCTTATTCCGAAAACGTTTTTTCTTATGTTAATAACATTAACACGCACGAAGGCGGAACGCATCTTTCGGGCTTTCGCACCGCTCTAACTCGCACGCTCAACAGTTACGCGGCAAAGAATAACTTAATTAAAGACAGCAAGAAAATCACTTTGACAGGCGACGATTTTCGCGAAGGTTTGACCGCGGTTATTTCCGTCAAGGTCGTGGAGCCGCAATTCGAAGGACAGACGAAAACCAAACTCGGCAACGGCGAAGTAAAATCGATTGTCGAATCGATTGTCGGAGAAAAACTTTCCGAATATCTCGAAGAAAATCCTTCCGTAGGAAAAAAGATTATCGAAAAATGCTTGAAAGCCGCGGAGGCAAGGCTTGCCGCAAGAAAAGCGCGCGAACTTGTTCGCCGCAAAAACGCTCTCGACTCAATGCACTTGCCCGGCAAACTTGCGGATTGCTCGATAAACGATCCCGAACATACGGAACTTTACATCGTGGAGGGAGATTCCGCGGGCGGTTCGGCAAAACAAGGACGCGATCGTCGTTTCCAAGCGATACTTCCTTTGCGCGGTAAAATTCTGAACGTGGAAAAAGCGAAGATTAACAAAATTCTCGAAAACAACGAAATCAAAACGATTATTTCCGCAATCGGCGCGGGTATCGGAACTGAATTCGATGCGGAAAAGGCGCGCTACGGTAAAATCATAATTATGACCGACGCCGACGTTGACGGAAGCCACATTAGAACGCTTCTGCTTACGTTCTTTTACAGATATATGAAAGAACTCATTACAACGGGAAGAATTTACATTGCGCAACCGCCGTTGTACAAGATAAAGCGCGGCAAATCGGAAACGTACGCTTTCGACGACGAGGAGCGCGATAAAATTCTTGCGCAAATCAGAAAAGACAGAAACATCGAAGTAACTGAAGAAGGCTTGCCGAAAGGCGTTACGATTCAGCGCTACAAAGGTTTGGGTGAAATGAATCCCGAACAACTTTGGGAAACGACAATGAATCCCGAAACGCGCACGGTTCTGCAAGTTACTCTTGAAAGCGCGGCGGGCGCGGATAAAATTTTCGAAACGCTTATGGGCGACGAAGTTGAACCGCGCAGAGCGTTTATTGAGAAACATGCTAAATACGCAAACTTGGATATTTAATCACAGAAAAAATCAGAAGAGAAAGAAATGAGCACGATATTCGAAAAAATAAAACCGAAATCACTCGAAGAGGAAATGAAATCCTCTTACATAGATTACGCAATGTCCGTAATAGTTGCGCGCGCATTGCCCGACGTTCGCGACGGTTTGAAGCCTGTTCACCGTCGCGTGCTTTACGGAATGCATGAACTCGGTTATGTTCACAACAAGCCTTACAAGAAATCGGCGCGTATTGTCGGCGACGTTCTCGGTAAATATCACCCGCACGGCGACAGCGCGGTTTACGATACGCTTGTTCGCATGGTACAAGATTTTTCTTTGCGCTATCCTTTGATTGACGGACAAGGAAATTTCGGTTCGGTTGACGGCGACAGCGCGGCGGCGATGCGTTACACCGAAGCGCGCCTGCATAAAATCGCCGACGAAATGTTGCGCGACCTCGATAAAAACACGGTTGATTTCCAACCTAACTTCGACGATTCGCTTCAAGAACCGATTGTGTTGCCTTCTTACTTGCCGAACCTTTTGATTAACGGTTCAAGCGGAATCGCCGTGGGAATGGCGACGAACATTCCGCCGCATAATTTGGGCGAAGTAATCGACGGACTTGTGGCGCTTATCGATAATCCCGATATGGAAATCGACGAAATAATGAAATACATTAAAGCGCCGGATTTCCCGACCGGCGGAATTATTTTCGGCTACGACGGCGTAAAAAGCGCCTACAACACGGGACGCGGGAAAATTATCGTTCGCGCTCGCGCAAATATCGAAACGCTGAAAAACGACCGCGAAAACATTGTCGTTACCGAACTTCCGTACCAAGTTAATAAGGCTAACTTAATCGAAAAAATAGCGGAACTTGTCCGCGCCGGAAAAATCACGGACATTACCAATATTCGCGACGAATCCGACCGCGACGGAATGCGCATCGTAATTGAGACGAAACGCGACTCTCAACCCGAGGTGATTTTAAATCAACTTTTCAAGCACACTCAAATGCAAGTTACTTTCGGCGTGATTATGCTTGCGCTCGTAAACGGAACGCCGAAAGTGCTGACGCTGAAAGAGGTGATGCAACATTTTCTCAATCACCGCATGGAAGTGCTTATTCGCAGAACGCGTTACGAACTTGCCGCGGCGGAAAAACGCGCGCACATTTTGGAAGGCTACATTATCGCGCTCGATAACATTGACGAAGTTATCGAGACGATTAAAAAATCGCGCGATGTGGAAACCGCACGTAACAACTTGATGAGAAAATTCAAACTTTCCGAAGTGCAAGCGAAAGCGATTCTCGATATGCGCTTGCAACGCCTCACCGGATTGGAAAGAGAAAAAATCGAAAACGATTACAAGGAAACGATAAAATTAATCGAAAAACTTCGCGGCATTCTGGATAGAGAGGATTTGCGTTTTGAGATAATCAAAAAAGAACTGCTCGAACTTCGCGACAAATACGCCGACGAACGCCGTACGGAAATTATTTACGATTACAAAGATTTTTCGCTTGAAGATATTATTGCGGAAGAAGACGTTGTCGTAACGATTTCACATCGCGGATTTATCAAACGTTTTCCGGTTAGCGGTTACCGCAAGCAAGCGCGCGGAGGTCGCGGCGTAACGGGCGCGGGAACGAAGGACGAAGATTTTATCGAGCATATGTTCATTGCGTCCACGCACCATTACATTATGTTTTTCACCGACAAGGGAAAAGTTTACTGGCTCAAAGTTTACGAAATTCCCGAAGGCGGACGTGCGGCGCGCGGGCGTTCGATTCAAAATCTAATCGAGAAAGAGAAAGAAGAAAAAATAACCGCCTTTGTAACCGTTAAAGAATTCAGCGACGACAAATACGTAATAATGGCGACCGAAAACGGAACGGTAAAGAAAACGGTGCTTTCCGCGTATTCGAACGTGCGTCGAGGCGGAATTAACGCGATTAATCTTGTCGAAGGCGACAGTTTGAAAGAGGTTAAAATTTCCGACGGCACGAACGACATTATTATCGGAACACGGAACGGAATGGCTATTCGATTTAATGAAAAGGACGTGCGTCCCATGGGAAGAACCGCAACCGGCGTACGCGGAATTTCATTGCGAGAGGACGATAAAGTCATTGGAATGATTGTGGTTAAGCGCGCTAACACATTGCTTGTCGTTACGGAAAAAGGTTTCGGTAAGCGGAGTAATATTTCCGATTATCGCATTACGCACCGCGGCGGCAAAGGCGTAATTACGGTTAAAACCGGCGAAAAGAACGGCAAACTTATCGCGATGATGGAAGTCAGCGATAACGACGAACTTGTGATTATTACGACCAAAGGAATGGTAATTCGCCAAGCGGTTAAGGAAATTCGCGTAATGGGAAGAAACACGCAAGGCGTCCGCGTAATACGTTTGAAAGAAGGCGATTCGATTGCCGATATTGCGCGCGTCGTTCCCGAAAACGATACGCTTAAAACAAACGGCAACGGCGAAACTTCCGAAGGAAATAACGCGAACGAAAATAATAACGAAGAAGAAAAACTCTTGTAGTAATTGAATAAACGGAAGAATTCAAACGCCGTGCGAGCCGTATAATTTTCGGTTCAAGCGGCGTTTTTGTTTTTTAATGTTCTAATTGGTAATCTCTAAATTTTATTTTTTTGTGGGGAAGCCGATTCCCTGGAGGGCTATCCGAAAACTTTTGTAACGAACGAAAGGAAAATCGTTTTTGCATCGCCTCCCGAAGTTTTAACGGCTATGTCCGCTTCTAACAACGCCTCCGCCGCGCGACGAATTTTTTCTTCGGTTCTGAAAAATTTTGACGAAACGATTTTCCTATAATAAAAAGGATGAGCGCCTATTGCCGAGGCGGCTTCTTTTTCCGAGAGATTTTTCTTTCGCGCTTCCAAACTTCTCATTAGAATTGTAACGGCGCTTGTAAGCATTGGTAGGATTTCGTATAACTGAACGCCGTTACTTAACAAATGATAACCGATTTTAAGCGTTTCCGTTTTGTCGCCTTTTAAGAAGGCTTCTTGCAATTCGAACGTCGTATAAGTTTTTGTGGGCGACGCAAGTTTGAGAATTATTTCTTTTGTAATTGTTCCGCCCTCACCGAGATAATCGCGTATTTTTTCCAATTGTCGCATAATCAATTGTTTTTCGGCTCCGACAATTTCGTACAGCCGTTGCGCGTTTTCATCGTCGATTGTTAAGCCCAATTCTTTTGCGCGCGATTTTATCCACGCGAACCACTCGCCGCCGCGTAGTTGACGCGCTTCGAAAATGTAGCCTAATTCGAGTAAAGTTTTATAAGGCTTGCTCGAAAGCCCGAGCGAATTGCTGTCGTCCGCAAAAATCAGTATTGTTGACGTATTTGGATTTTTCGCATATTCGGCGAGAAGTTTTTTGTCGCGTATTAAATTAATTTGTTTTACGATTATGATTTTTTTTCCGTCGCCGAAAGGGAAGGCGGATGCGGCTTGAATTATTTGTTCAATATCCGTTGATTTGGTTGCGCGAATCGTTTCCTTGTCAAAGTCCGACGCTATCAAATTCTTGTACGTTTCCGCAATCAGTTCGGTCGCCTTTTCGATTGCGAATTTATCTTCGCCGAAAAGATAATATATCGGTAGCGGTTCTTTTTTCAGAAGCGGAACAAGTTCGCGAACCGAAGGCGCTTTGATTTTGGATTTAGCCATTCTCGCTCCGCGTTTTTTCACTGTTGTAGGCTTTTATCAAAAGCGTTAAAAATCCGCCCCAGATTATTCCGAGTACAAGAACCGCGGTAAATATCGTAATCATTTCTCGTTTTCTCCGAATGTTAATCGTACAAAAAATTTATTAAGCGCAATAAAAAGCGCAATGACAATCGCCCATTGGAAAAGACAAGTACCCGCGTTGAGCGAATGGAACGGATTCCACCATTCAGGGTCCCACTGCGCGGAAGAAACGAGCCACCAAACAATCAACACGACCGCTTGTAACGGAATAAGAAACGCAATTACGTAATTGTACCATTTCCCGATTTTAATATCGCTTCCCGCGTCGTTAATTAATTCCGTTCTGAATTTTTCAATCCCGAATTTTATTATAGCAAACGCCATTCCCGCTCCGCTTAAAATTAAGCCGACGCCCCAAACCCAATCCTGGTTGGCGAAAAAGTCCATATTTAACGCCGAAGGAACGCCGAGCAAAAAGCCGCTTGTCGTTACGATTAAAACCGATTTTTTTCTGTCGAAGCCGAAATCGATAAACGTACGCGTTGTAAGTTCGACGAGTGAAATCAACGAAGAAATTGCGGCGAACATAAGCGCAAGGAAAAACGCGGAGGCGAAAATGATATTGAGAATTTCGCTTGACGTGAATTTTTTAAAAAGCATCGGCAAATAAATAAAAGTAAGCCCAGTATTTGCGGGTCCCGCCTCGGTAATTCTGCTCATTGCGTCCACGGTGCTTAACGAGAACACCGTCGTGAAAATTATTATTCCCGCAACGAGCGAAACCGAATTGTTGCCGAAACCGATTAACGAAGCGTTAAGCGGAACGTCTTCGCGACTTCGCATATAAATTGCGTATGTTAAAATCAATCCCCAACCTGCGCCTGTATCCCACGCGTTTTGGGTCAGTGCGTTCAGCCACACCTTGAAATCGAAAAGATATTCCGTTTTCGGCGTGAAGAAGTATTTTAAACCTTCCGTTGCGTTCGGAAGCATTAAGGCGCGTATCATTAAGATTAACAATATCGCAAGCAAGGAGACCACCAGAACGCGACTTGTTTTTTCGATGCCGTTTTTTACGCCTTTGTAAACTACGAAGCCCGAAACGAACATTGCGACGAAATGAAAGAACAGCGGAGAAAAGCCCGACGAGAAATCGTTCCAATATTGAAAATAATCTTTGACTTTGAAAATGGAACCGTCGATTGAAGAGAAAAAATAGCGGATAACCCAACCCGTTACAACCGAATAATAAAACATTATCGCCGTGGAAACAAAAGCGATGTATGCGCCTATCCATGCGAAATTTTTACCGGCGAGTAACGCAATTGCGCCGAGCGGACCTTTTCGCGCGAATTTTCCTATTGCAAATTCAGCGATAATCAACGGCACTGACCACACGAAAAGGAAAATCACCCACGGGATAAGAAACGAACCGCCGCCGTTTTGCGCAACCACACGAGAAAAGCGCCAAATATTTCCCGTTCCGACCGCAATGCCGAGCGTGGCGATAATCAATCCCCAACGCGATGAAAAATATTCTTTTTTTCGTTCCATACTCTATTCCGAAAATTCAATTTTCAAATATACGATTTTACGCCTTTAATTTTATGTCGGAAAAGAATGAGAATGTTCATTTCAATCGAAGTTTGCCGTATTCGTGATTTATTCTTTATTCTTATTTTCGGATTGTTAAAATTTATATATTCGACAATCGGTTATTATTTAGTTTGAATCTAAATAAATTTTCTTATCTTATTAATACGTTTTATCTGATTTATTAGTGAGGATAGAAAAGCAAAATGACAAAGAAAAGAGAATTTTCAAACGAAGAATTGCTTGAAGCGTTGCGATTGATGACGCTTTCGAGAACTCTTGATATTAAATACAGTACGCTTATCAAGCAAGGCAAAGTGGGATTTTTGATTGCGGGCGCGGGACACGAAGCAACGCAAGTCGCTTTCGGTTTGACGCTTAAATCCAAGCGGGACTGGGCGTATCCTTATTATCGCGACCAAGCGTTGTTACTTGCTCTTGGCGTAACGCCGCGAGATATTACGTTGGAAATGCTCGGTAAAGCGAACGACCCGATGGGCGGCGGAAGACAAATGCCGAACCATTGGAGCATGAAAGAATTTAATATTCCTTCACAATCGAGTCCGACAGGGACACAGTTTTTGCAAGCCGTAGGGACGGCTCTCGCTTTTAAGAAACGCGGGGAAAAGAAAGTCGTTTACGTCAGTTCGGGCGAGGGAACGACGAGTCAAGGGGAATTTCACGAAGCGATAAATTGGGCGTCGCGTGAAAAAGCTCCGGTGATTTTTGTAATACAAAATAACAAATGGGCGATTTCCGTTCCCGTGGAAAATCAAACCGCGGGGAAAAACGCCTCCGTAACCGAAATGATGAAAGGCTACGAAAATCTTTTGCGTTTGAACGTTGACGGTACGGATTACGAGGAAATGAAAATCACCGCTGAAAACGCTTACGAATACGCGCTTTCGGGCGAAGGTCCGGTTCTTGTGGAAGCGCACGTTGTAAGATTGTTTTCGCATTCGTCGTCGGACGACCAAAAAAAATATCGTCCGAAAGATTCGCTTGAAGAAGATTTAAGACGCGACCCGATTGAAAAACTCGCGAATAAATTAATCGAACGGGGCGCATTAAAACAGGAAGAATTCGAGGCAATGAAGACGGAGTACAAAAAACTCGCCGACGATGTCGCCGAAAGCGTGTTAAAAGAGCCCGACCCGAAACCCGAAACGGCGACAAGATATGTCTTTGACGAAAGCGGGTTAATCGATTCGCTCGATTACGAAAAAACGAAACCTACCGGGAATAAGGTCGTGATGGTCGATGCGATTAATCACGCATTGCACGAGGAACTTGAAAGAAACGAAAAAATTTATGTTTTCGGCGAGGACGTTGCGGATGGCAAAGGCGGCGTGTTCACCGCGACGAAAGGATTATCCACCAAGTTCGGAAACGAGCGCGTTTTTAATTCGCCGCTTGCCGAGGCGAGCATCGAAGGCGTTGCAATAGGAATGGCGCTTGCAGGCTTGAAGCCCTGTGTGGAAATTCAATTCGGCGATTACATTTGGCCCGCGTTTATGCAAATGCGCGACGAACTTGCGACAATGCGCTACCGTTCAAACAATGCTTGGACGGCGCCCGTCGTTACGCGCGTTCCCGTAGGCGGGTTTATCGGAGGCGGACTTTTTCACAGCCAAACGATTGAAGCGTTTTTTGCGCATATTCCGGGAATTTATATCGCCTATCCTTCCAATGCCGCGGACGCGAAAGGTTTGCTTAAAACCGCTCTGCGCTTGGACGACCCTGTTCTTTTTCTTGAACACAAAGCGCTTTATCGTCAAAGTTACGCGTCTTCGCCCGAACCCGATGCGGATTATCTTTTGCCTTTCGGCAAGGCGAACGTTGTGCGAAGCGGAACGGATTTAACGGTGGTAACTTACGGCGCAATGGTGCACGAAAGTAATTTCGCCGCGAAAAAACTTGAAGCGGAAGGTTTTTCAGTTGAAATAATCGATATAAGAACCATTATTCCGCTCGATATGAAAACAATTCTCGCATCGGTTTCGAGAACGAATAAAGTGGCGGTAGTACACGAAGATATGCTTACGGGCGGTTTCGGAGCGGAAATAGCCGCGCGCGTTGCCGACGAAGCGTTCGAATTGCTTGACGGTCCCGTAAAAAGAATTGCGGCGTCGGACGCGCATATTCCGTATCATTCCAATTTGGAAAGAGCGGTTTTACCGACACGCGAGCGAATTTACGAGGAATTAAAAAAACTTCTCGCTTATTAGAAGGAGAAAATGAAAATGAAAGAAGAAATTTTAATGCCGAAAATGGGCGAATCCGTTACGGAAGGAACTCTAATCAAATGGCATAAGAAAGTCGGCGACAAAGTGGAGAGAGACGAAATCATTTTTGAAATCAGCACCGACAAAGTGGACACGGAAGTGCCGTCGCCCGTTGACGGAATTTTAACGGAGATTCGTTTGCGCGAAAACGAAACCGCGCCGGTAGGAACC
>Ga0256914_1004766_pt1 | contig 10029 bp, 6 predicted proteins | sample HulkmetaG_FD_191571 | JGI IMG/M metagenome (GOLD analysis project Ga0256914, IMG submission 191571) | Hydrothermal chimney microbial communities from Main Endeavour vent field at the Juan de Fuca Ridge, Pacific Ocean - Hulk | ecosystem: Environmental > Aquatic > Marine > Hydrothermal vents ...
TGATATAAATACAACAACCATGCCAAAGATTGGAACAGGGTATTATGTTGATGCCGCTGTTAAGGGTGTTACTTATGAGTGCGGTAATCAAGATGGGGTTACTGATAGTAATGGAACATTTACTTTTGAGGAGGGTAAGAGTTGTATTTTTACATTAGGAAATATTGTATTAAGAGAGCTTAATCCTAATGAGTTAGAAGATAAAATGGTGGTCATTGAAGATAATATTAATAATGCAAGGTTACTTCAAACACTTGATAATGATGGAGATGCGGATAATGGAATAGAGATTACTAAAAGTGTACTTGATGCAATTTCATCAAGTGGTACAAGCATTGTACCTGTGGGAGATGATGAGCTTGGAAGCTTTTTTCAAAATATTGAAGGGGTAGAGGGTTATAATGGAGCTATGGTATCTATAGAGGAGGCACAACAACATTTAGCTCAGACTGCCAAGGAGTTAGCACCATTATTAGAGCAATTTCCGACAGAAGAAGAGGTAGAGAATACAACTAATGAGGCTGAGACGCTTTTTGATGGACTATAATATAGTATGATTTTTAATAGATTTCTTTAAAACCATCAAAACTAGATGAGGGTTTTATATGGTACTAACGCAGTGTTGTGAACATATTGTTAACAATTTATGTTGCCTTCAAGAGTCAAATTGACCTTCTTGGGGGACCTAATTTTTCTCTTCTATCTGAATATCTTTTTTGTTTTTTCATCTTTTCTGGTTTTTAGGTATAACTCTCCTCTGTTCACTTTTAAAGGGATTTTAAAATTTGATAGTAAAAAATTTGTTAAATAGTACTTATTTATGTTATAATAAGTCTAAAATAGAAAAAGGCTGATAATGAACTTTAAAAAGATATTAAATCCTGCTTTGTATGTTATGAACCTCTTATCTTTTAAATCGAAAATTATAGCTTCAACATCAATACTATTTATACTTTTAGTTTTTCCATCTCATACTATATTCTTAAATCATTATAGTCAAAATAGTATATATAAAAAGCAACTTGTAGGGTTAGAGTATATTAAAATTATTCATAAAATTATACAAACCATACAGACCCATAGAGCTGATACTAATAGCTATTTAAGTGGTCAAAAAGATAAAAAAGATGATATAATAGATGATGAAGATTTATTGGATTTAAAGATAAAATCTCTCTATAATTATGATACTCTGCAGTTAAATCTATTAAGTTCAAATAAAAACTTTGCGACAGCTTTAAGTGAATATGAGCTTGTTAAATTTAATAAACTGACTAAATCAAGTGATGCAGAAGATATTTTTAAAATCCATAATCACATTATAACCCTTTTACAAGATACAATATTTAATGTCTCAAATGTTACTAATTTTAGTCTTAGTAAAGATTTAAGAATAAACTATTTAGCCGATATGTTACAAGATAAACTATTGGGGATTTATGAACACTCTGGACAACTTCAGAGTTTATCTACTACAGTATTAACTCAAAAAAGCATGATACAAGAGCAAAAAAAAATACTCTATTCACTTTCAACAGAGTTGGCTAGTCTCAAATCTTATTTAGTTGATAATCAGATACTCACACAGCTCAGTAACTATCAAGCAATTCAAAATCAAACAATAGATGTCGCTGATAGTTTAAAAAAAATATTAACTGTAATAGATAATGATATTATTTTAAACCAGAACCTATCTTATGATGTCCATACATTCTTAAAAAAGATAGAGAAGGCTATGTATGCACAAGAGGAGCTATATACCATTTTTGCCTACACCTATGAAGATACAATTAAAGAGTTAAGAGACAATTCAAAAAGAGAACTTTGGTATCTTATTATTGGATTTTTGGCAATCTTTTTGCTCTCTTTATATATATTTATAGCGTTTTACCTATCTATTACAGGCAATTTAAAAAAGTTACAGACAGCTTCAGAAATGATTGCTGCAGGAAAAATGGATATTCATTTAAAAGTTAGAAAGCGAGATGAGATTGGAGATGCACTAATAGCGTTTAATACTATGAGTGATAGTCTTAATAAAAATATTTCTTTTCTTGATGGATATAAGAGAGCTATAGATAAAAGTAGTATAGTTTCCAAAACAGATTTAAGGGGAATTATTACTTATGCAAATGATATGTTTTGTAAAGTATCAGGATATACAAGAGAGGAATTGATAGGAAGTAGCCATCATATTGTAAGACACCCAGATGTTCCTAAAGAGACATTTAAAGAGATGTGGGATACTATTCAAAGTAAAAAAATATGGAAAGGTGTTATTAAAAATAGAAAAAAAAATGGAACTTCATATATTGTAAATGCAACCATTATACCTATTTTAGATAATAGAGGGGAGATAATAGAGTATGTAGCTGTAAGACATGATATAACAGAGCTTGAAAAGAGTAAAGAGGAGATAAAAAAACAGAGAATTGACCTTTTAACAGGACTTCCAAATAGAAATCAACTTGTGGAAGATTTAACGGTTGCCATAAAACCTATAATTTTTTATCTTAACATTGATGATTTTTCAGGATTTAATGATTTTTATGGGAAAGAACTTAGTGATAACACTTTGATTTGTCTATCTACTATTTTAGATGAGATAAAAGATAAAAATAGATTTAGACTATATAAGTTGGAAGCTGACCAGTTTATACTGCTTTTTGAAGAAGGTTATCTCTCGAAGGATAATCTACAATTTTTCTTTGAAGATTTTATTGAAAATATAGAGAAAACTTTAGAGCAGAGAAATCGTATAAGTGTATCTGTAACAGGAGGAGTGGCTACATATTATGCTAATGATGATTATCAAAAACTAATCTTATATAGTAATATAGCAAGAAAAAAAGCTCAATATGAGCATAAAAAGTTTCTTATATTTCATCATAGTATGCGAAAAAATGAGGATTATGCTCACAATATGGAGTGGATAAAGAGAATAAAAGAGGCAATAATAGAGAATAGAATAGTGTGTTACTATCAACCGATATTTGATAACGCTACTCAACAAGTTAGTAAATATGAGTCCCTTGTTAGAATGATAGATAGAGATGGTCAACCAATATCACCTTTTTTCTTTTTAGAAATAGCAAAAAAGGCAAAACTCTATGAACAAATTAGTAAAATCATAATAGATAGAACACTAGATACTTTTAGAAAAATACCAGATATTGAGTTCTCTTTAAACTTAACGGTTGATGATATTTTATCGGAAAAGATAACAAATTATATCTATCAAAAGTTAGAAAACTATCCAAATCCAAATAGGGTAGTGTTTGAAATTACGGAATCTCAAGAGGTTTCAGATTATAAGATAATAAATAAATTTATTAAATATGTGAAGGAGTATAATGTCAAAATTGCTATTGATGATTTTGGAAGTGGATATGCAAATTTTGAACATATTTTAAATATCGATGCAGATTATATTAAAATAGATGGCTCACTTATTAAAAACATAGATACAGATAAAAATGCCTATATTATTACTGAAGCTATTATCAATTTCTCTAAAAAATTGGGTAGAAAAACCATAGCGGAATTTATTCATAATAAAGCAATATATAATATTGTAAAAGATTTAGGAGCTGATTATTCACAAGGATTTTATCTTGGAACTCCTGCAAAGGAGATACAATAAATGTTCTTTCTTATTGAAATCAAATCTCTTCAATTTGCAATAAAATAATGCAAAACTAAAATAAACAACTTAAATAAAAAATTTTAATTTTTTAGCTAAAAAAGCTATTTTTTTAATTTTGTTAACAGAAATCTATGCTATACTTATTTAGAGTTTAAAATAAAAATTAGTTTTTATTTAAATAAATATTTAAATATAGATGGAGACACAATGAAAAAGTTATTTTCTATGTTAAGAGTAGTTACTCTTGTATCCCTTATTTTAACACCAATATTTGCAGGTAATGTAATAGAGGCAAAACCCTCTATAAATAAGGTTTATAGAAGTAGTAAAATATCAGACTCTTATCACTTTTTACTCTTAGATGGTAGTAAATTTTATTATGTAAATACTAATAAAACCGATAAATTAACACCTAATGAGATTAAATCTCCAAATATTTTAGATTTACTCAAGAGTAAGCAGTCATGGGGACAAGCATTCTCTTCACGAGGTGAATATATTAGTAAAAATGGTAAACTATTTACTAAAAGATATTTGGATAGAATAAAGGTTATATCACCTCAAAAGATTAAATATTTAAATAAGATTTTTATACTTCAGTAATTTATATTCAATTTATAGCAAACTTAGTTGTGACATAAAGAGAGGGTAGATAATTATATAAAAACACCATAAAAATACCCATAATAATTATATATAACCATATATTTTTTCTATTTTTCCCAATTAATGCACCACCTATGATACCAACAATTAAACCTGCAATATGTGCGGATAAATCAACAGATTCAAAAGCTACGCCTATAATTAAGTTTAACAGTAAAATAATTCCAAATTGATTAATAAAAGCCTTAAATTGAGCCTCCATTCTTTTTCTATGAACAGTAACAACTCCAGCCATTGCACCAAAAATACCAAAAATAGCACCACTAGCTCCAATTCCAACTGTAATGGGGTGAATATATATAGATACCAATCCACCTATAATTCCCGATATTAAATAGATAGATAAATATGATAATTTATCAAACCACATCTCAACCACTCGTCCTACAAACCACAAAGATAACATATTCATACCTATATGTTCTAATCCTCCATGTAAAAATATAGCTGTTAATAGTCTCCAAATTTCACCCTGTAGTACAACAGCAGGACCATATATAGCTCCAACAGATAAAAGATATTCTGAGTTTATATGAATAACCCCTATTAATAGAGGTAAAAGATATATAACAATGTTAATTGTAATTAGTCCATAAGTAATAGGATACTCTTTCACTCGATTTATAATTAATCCTTTATAAAAAATTATATAATCATATCATAAACAAAATAAACATATATCCCATAAAAAGAGTAGCTACTAAAAAAAGTGTGTAAAATATCCATTTAGAGAATATTGCACCGATAGATAGGGAAATATATCCTAAAAGATATATTGGTGCTATTTTAATCTCTATAAAATGATTATCTAAGCTAAAAAGTTGCTCTAAAAGTCCATCAAAAAGATTACCAAAACCGATAATGTGAAGTAGAATAGAGATTGGATAAAAGATACTAAAGAGTAAAGATAGGAGAGGAGAGTATAGTTGGGTAGTTGCTGTTATTGAGAATATAGTGTGAACAATAGGCAACATCAATATAAAAATTGAAAATGAGATGAAAATTGTCATAAGAAGTCTATTGTTAATATTAAATCTTTCTATAAGTAGATAGATATAGAAAACTCCGGCTATAGAAAACCAAAAAGCAAGAGAGAGTAACAGTTTTGGAAATATTATAAAAATAACCATTATAGCGGTTACTAAAAATGAAAAAGAGATAACTCTAATACCAGATATTAAAGCTATCCAGCCAATTACCATCATTATATATGAACGAAGCAAAGAGGCTGGAGAGTTGACAAAATATACAAAGAGAGCTAAAATTATTAAAATAGTGAAACCAATATCTATTAAATTATATCTGTATGGGAAATATCGCTGTTGAAAAAATCTATATATGGGATTAAATATGGCAAATAGTATGCTAGATAGTATTGCTAAATGAAATCCACTAAGGGCTATAAGATGGCTAATTCCTAATTTAGAGATTTGTACCCTTAACTTTTTCGAGATAGGTTTAGCTAAAAATATAGCTTGATAGAATTGAACTATTATATCTTGATTGTGTTGTCTTGCTATCTCTTCTAAAAGAGCAGATTTAATCGTTTTTGGTCTCTTTTTGACCCAATTTATTGTAGATTTTATGTAAGATGTTGTTAAATAATCGATAAAATCCATATCGTTAGATGGGAATAGTTTTAATCGAACCTTTTTATCTAAGAAATTTAACTCTTTATATGTTGTTGTAAAAAACTCTAAATTCAAACTACTACTATATACTAAAAGGGTGATATATTTTTTTTTATCTTTTTTATACTGTTGTAGTACATCTACAGTGGTAAAGTAGAAAGGTTTAGAGATAAAAGAGTTATAATCATTATATAGAAATCCAAATCGAATAGATAAGACAGATATAAAAATAAGTAGAGTATATAAAAACTCTTTATAAGTAATAAAAAGTTTTGGACTTTTTAGCATAGTTATCTATGAGATGTCTCGATATTTGCTTGTGTTGATATATCAATATTACTATTGTTATAGACTATTTCACATAGGTCTTCACCATCTTTTGGTGCATCAACAAAACGGGTAAATCTTTTCTGAAAAATTAATTTAACTGTTCCTGTAGGTCCATTTCGATGTTTTCCCAATATAAGCTCAGTCTCTTCCTCCTCTTTCTTTTCAAACTTATTTTCATACACTTGACCATTAGCCTTAGCTTTCATCTCTTTCTCTTTTTCTGCTGCTTCTCGATATACATCATCACGATATACAAACATAACTATATCAGCATCTTGCTCTATACTACCACTCTCTCGTAAATCACTAAGCATTGGTCTTTTATTTTCTCTACTCTCAACCCCTCGATTAAGTTGTGAAAGAGCTAGAATTGGTATCTGTAATTCTCGTGCTAACTGTTTTAGTCCTCGTGAAATCTCTGATATTACTTGTTGTCGTCCTTCTCTATTATCTCCACTCATAAGTTGCAGATAATCTATGATTGCCATAGATATTTCAGGGTGTTTACCTTTGAGTTTTCTAAGTTTACTTCTTACTTGATGAATTGTAGCATATCCCCCATCATCAACAAAAAGTTTTCTTCTCTCCATTTTATTAGTAGCCACTATTAGTCTTCTCCACTCATCATCATCTAAATCACCTACTCTTAATTTCTGTAGAGGAATAGATGTTTCTGTTGATAGCAATCTAAGCATTAACTGCTCTGCGGGCATTTCTAATGAGAAAAAAGCAACCCCTTCATTTCTAATTATTGATTTTAAGGTCATATTTAAGACTAAAGAGGTTTTTCCCATTGCAGGACGAGCAGCAATAATTACTAAATCACCTTTGCCAAATCCATTTGTTTTACTATTTAGGTTTCTAAAACCGGTATCTACTCCCAATAGTTCAGAATTTTTTAATGCTTTTAATCTCTTAATCTCTTTAAGTAGAGAGAGAGTAACCTCTTTTGAGTCTCTAAAATCTTGAATTATGCTATTTTGTGTTATCTCATATAGCTTCTTCTCTACAAGGTCTGTAACCTCATCGATAGGTAGATTATCATCTACAGTAGCCTTTTTAATAGTTGTGGCAAGAGTGGCTAATGCCCTTTTTGTTGCACGAGATTTAATATCTTCTAAGTAGGCATCTGTATTTGATATTGGATTGGCTGCTAGAACATTTAACATAGCTGTTTCATCAAATTTTTTCTTAATAAGAAGTTTATTTTTTAAAAACTCTTCATCTATGGGTTTATCTTCTCGTGATAACTCCTCCATAGCAGAGAAAAGATGTTGATGAAATGGTAAATAGAAATCTTGTGGTTCTAACTGTGAGGCTATCTCTTCAAAAATCTTTGGGTCAAATATAATAGCGGAAAGAACAGCTCTTTCTATATTGAGATTATACATATTCTCATTCATAGATTATACCTGCTTGTTTGCAAATGCCTCAACCTCTGTTACAAATCTATCTACAAGCTGACTCTCCGGTAGTTTTGCAACAATTTTACCTTTTACCATGATAAGCCCACTCCCTTTTCCATAAGCAATTGCCACATCTGCATGTTTAGCTTCACCCATAGCATTGACTACACACCCCATAACACTAACATTTAGTGGAGCTTTAATATGTGCTGTTCTTCTCTCAATCTCTGCTACAGCAGTTACTAAATCTGCCTCTATTCTACCACAAGTGGGACATGAGATAATATTAAGTCCCTCTTTTACCCTTCCACTATCTTTTAAAATGGCTTTTGCAACCCTTATCTCCTCTTCTAATTCACCTGTTATGGAGACTCTCATTGTATCACCTATACCGTCCAATAGAAGAGTTCCCAAACCAATAGCAGATTTAACAGTAGCATGAAATATTGTTCCAGCCTCTGTAACTCCTAGATGAAATGGATAGTTGTTTTTTGGTCTAAGTGTTCTATATGCTGTAACTGTCCTATTAACATCACTAGCTTTAAGAGAGATTTTAATATCTGTAAAGTCTAAATCTTCTAAATATTTAATATTATACTCTGCACTTGCAACCATACCCTTAGCTGTTGCACCATATTTTATATCAAACTCTTTTTCAAGTGAACCTGAATTTACACCTATTCTAATGGGTAGTCCTCTCTCCTTACAAGCCTTTACTATTTCTTGTATTCTGCTCTTATTTCCTATATTGCCGGGATTAAAACGAATACAATCAACCCATTTAGAAGCCTCTAATGCTAACTTATAGTGGAAATGAATATCTGCAATAAGAGGTAGTGAAATTTGTCTCTTTATCTCTTTAAGTGCTACAGCTGATTGCATATTAGGAACGGCAACTCGTACCATATCTGCTCCTGCTAAATGTAGGCGATTTATCTGCTCAACAGTAGCTTTTATATCTGAAGTGTGACTAAATGTCATAGATTGAACTGAAATTGGTGCATCTCCTCCAACAGCTATATTACCAACAAATATTTTTTTAGTAGGGTATCTCTCTTTCAAACTCTCTCCTTAAATAATATTAAATATAGCGAAATTGTATCTAAAAAAATTAAGAGAACTCTACAGGGTCAATATCAATCTCCAAAAGCGGTGATTTAATGGAATGGAGTGCTTTTAATAGAGGAATTCTCTTTTTACACCTTAATAATATTTGGTATCTAAACCTATTTGCAATTCTCTCAATAGGTGCTTTTCCATGTCCTACTATCTCTATCTCTTTAAAATTCTGCAGTCTTTTGACTGTATCTAATGTTATTTTAGCCCCCTTAATATCATCTTTTTGGGCAATTAATACTCTAGCTAAAGATACAAAAGGTGGATAGAAATCTTTCATAAACTCCATTTCATCTTTTAAAAACTCCTCATAATCTCTTAAATATTGTTTAAAAAACTCGCCATTTGATGACTGTATAATCACATCGGCACTCTTTGCTCGTCCTGAACGACCTGCTATCTGAACCAATAGACTCATCGCTTTCTCTCTTGCTCTATAATCACTTACTCCTAAGATATAATCAATACCCAAAATAATACTTAAAGTTATATCAGCATAATCATGCCCTTTACTTAACATTTGAGTACCAAGCAAAATATGACTCTTTTTCTCTTCAAATCGCTTAAGTGCATTTTTAAGTTTTGTAGGTGTAGTTATACTATCTCTATCAAACTGTTCAATTACTATATTTGGAATGGAATTTTCTATTATCTCTTTTGCCTCAACTGTACCTATTCTATATGTTGTAAGTGGAGTGTGTCCACAATGGCTACAGCTCTCTTTAATTGCTTCTGTATAGTTGCAGTAGTGACATTTTAGATGTCTAGCATAACTGTGTAGTGCCATGCCAACAGAGCAGTAGGGGCAGAGGTGAGTTTTCCCACACTTTTGACAATATAGATATTTAAAATTTCCTCTTGTTGGTACGAATAGAAGTGATTGTTGACCCATTTTAAAATTCTCTTCTATTTTTTTAAGAATTATATTATTAAGAGTAGTACCCTCTATAAAAAAGTATCTCTTTTTTGTAGATATAAATGGTTTTGAGAGTTTTATTACATCATATTTATAATAACTGCATAGACTAGGAGTGGCACTCGCCAATAGAGCTTTTGCTTTAATTTTAGATGCTATATATATAGCCATATCTCTAGCATGGTATCTAGGCTTCATCATAGCTTTATAACTATCATCATGCTCTTCATCTACAATAATAAGACCTACATTTTTAAGTGGCGTAAAAAGAGCAGACCTTGCCCCTGCTATAATATCAATCTCACCTTTATAGATACT
>Ga0256914_1004767_pt1 | contig 10028 bp, 8 predicted proteins | sample HulkmetaG_FD_191571 | JGI IMG/M metagenome (GOLD analysis project Ga0256914, IMG submission 191571) | Hydrothermal chimney microbial communities from Main Endeavour vent field at the Juan de Fuca Ridge, Pacific Ocean - Hulk | ecosystem: Environmental > Aquatic > Marine > Hydrothermal vents ...
AAGAAGTCTCAGAAAAGAGGGGATAAAAGTCAGTGTTCCCCATTCTAAAGAGGCGATAGAAGATCAAGATATCGTTATCTATTCTGCCGTTATCAAAGATGATAATGTCGAAATGAGAGAGGCAAGAAAAAAAGGTGCATTGGTGCTTTCGAGAAAAGATGCTCTTCCTTGGATTTTGGCAAACAAGAAGGTTTTTGCCGTTGGGGGCGCCCACGGAAAAAGCACTACAAGCGCAATGCTCGCTTCCATCATAGACGGATCGGTTATCATCGGTGCCGAAAGCAAACAGTTTGGATCAAATATGCACTATAAAAAGAGCGATTATATCGTCTTTGAGGCAGATGAGAGTGATGAGAGTTTTTTAAATTCAAATCCTTACATAGCCATCATAACAAATGCAGAGCCAGAACACATGGAGCATTATGGTTATGATTATGAAAAATTTTACAATGCTTATGAAGAGTTTATAAGAAAAGCGAAAATCAGAGTTTTTAACGCCGAAGATGATTTTCTATCCACACTTGATGATATAGAAGCGATAAGACTCTATCCGAGCAAAGATATAAAAGAGATCAAAACAGTGATCATCGACAAAGAGCCTTATACCTCGTTCATTTTAAAAGATTTGGGAACTTTTGAGGTATGGGGGATAGGAGAACATATAGCTATCGATGCTTCATTGAGTATCCTTGCGGCTCTTAATGAAAAAAATCTTGAAGATGTAAAAAGAGAGATTAGAAATTACAGAGGTATCAAAAAAAGATTTGATATTTTAGCCCAGACAGATGATTATATACTCATAGATGATTACGGACACCATCCGACAGAGATAAAAGCCACGATCAGATCGGCAAGTGAATACGCAAAACTGATGAATATCAAAAAGATTGTAGCTATCTGGCAGCCACACAAATATTCAAGAACCGTTGATAATCTTGACAAGTTTGTAGAGTGTTTTGAAGGGGTGGACGAGCTTATCATACTTCCTGTCTGGAATGTCGGAGAAAAAGAGATTGAGATCGATTTTGAGAGATATTTTAAAAAATATAATCCCAAATTTGCCGATAAAATAAGAAGAGACAGTGATAAAATAAAGCTTTTAAAGAGTCAGACAAGCATAGAGGAAGTAAGAGACGGTTTGATTATCGGATTTGGTGCCGGAGATATCACATATCAGTTAAGGGGTGCCTTGTAAAATGCAAATCATACTCTTTTTTATCGTAGTTGTTTTAATCATCATACTTTTTGCTATTATAAAAAGCAATTTTTCTTTAAAAAACAAACTGGTATTTTTCTTTATTCTGTTCTCTTTGATACTGAGTGCTTTTGTTTATGAAGCTAAACTTTCGGACAAAGAGGATAGAAACAGAGTGGTAATTAATGCTTTTAATCAGGGAAAATCGATATATTGTGAAAATAATGAAGTAAACAGTTCCTATTTTTTGTTAAATTTTGGTACACTCTCTTTTGTTCCCAAAGAGGATAAAACTGAATTTAAAGGAGTTGTCTATCCTGTTGAAAAATGTAGTAAAATCCATAAATAGTACCCTTTTTAGATGAAATCTTTGTTGTCAAAACTGGATCTGTCCGATTTTATAGACTATTTTTATGTTTTTCTCTCACGCAAAAAACCTCTTTTTATAGAGGGAGATGTAAATCTGCATCATAAATTTATAAAAGAGATCTCAAAACTTGACTTTACGCCTCCAAAAAAAGTGCAAAATTTGGATACCCAGCTTATGCATTTAAAAAAATTCGGTGTTTTAAAGATATATGAGATCTATGAGTTTGTAAAAATAATAAATTATTTCAGATACTTAAAAACTCTCTCTTTTGAGGGCAGTGTTTCCAACTGGCTTGAGAAGATAATCATACCCGAAGAGGTGATAAAAATATGCGGATATTTTAACCAAAAAGGCGAATTAAAAGAGGATGTGGATGATCAAATGTACTCCATATCCGTAAATCTGGAGAGAAACAAAGACAAGATAAGAACTACGCTAAAGCGTCTTCTCTCTTCAAACAAATTATCAGCGTATCTGGTTGACAGGCAGATACACTATATCAATGAGGTTGAGTCGATTTTGGTAAGAGGCGGTTTTAACCATGTTCTAAAAGCTACCGTTGCGGGAAGAAGCAGCGGAGGATTTTTCTATGTGGTACCAAACAGTATAGAATCTTTGAAAAAAGAGGAAGCTGCACTTTTGAGTAAAAAAGATGAGATGATCTTTTCGTATGAAAAAAGCATCTCTTCCACATTTACAAAATTTTTAAAGTTTTTAAGTTATATCAATAAAGAGTTTGACAGATTTGATCACTATCAGGCAAGAGTTCAGTTTGCAAAAGAGAAAGATCTTGAATTTATTCTTCCCTCTTCCTCTTCCAAAATCATATTAAAAGATTTTGTTCATCCTGCTTTACATGATCCAAAACCGGTCAGTGTCAATTTTGAAAAAAAGATTTTGATGATAACCGGAGTCAATGCCGGTGGAAAAACGATGCTTTTAAAATCCATTTTATCAAGTGTGTTTTTGGCAAAATATCTTCTTCCCATGCAAATAGACAAACATCATTCCAAAATAGGACATTTCAAAGATATTGTAGCCGTTGTGGATGATCCCCAGAATGTCAAAAACGATATCTCAACATTTGCCGGAAGAATGGTGGAGTTTAGCAAACTGTTTGGTAAAAATCATTTCATAACCGGAATAGACGAGATAGAGCTTGGAACGGATTCTGACGAAGCGGCATCTCTTTTTAAGGTTATTTTGGAAAAACTGCTTCATAAAAATATAAAAATAGTTATCACCACCCATCATAAAAGACTTGCTTCAATGATGGCGACAAATGATGAAGTGGAACTAATGGCGGCTTTATATGATGAAGTAAACAGAAAACCAACTTATGAGTTTTTACAAGGAACGATAGGAAAAAGTTATGCCTTTGAAACGGCTGTGAGATATGGTATCCCCTCTTCTGTCGTAGCGGAAGCAAAAGAGGTTTACGGAAAAGACAAAGAGAAGCTAAACGAACTTATCCAAAAAAATATAGAGCTTGAACTCTCCATGAGAGAGAAAAAAAGAGAACTTGAAAAAGAGCTTTTAAAAGTGCAAAAGCAAAAAAGAAAGCTTGAAGAGGAGAAAGAGAGTTTTGACAGAGAGTTTTATACTCTAAAAAGCAGATATGAAAAAAGCTATCAAGAAGCGGTGGAAGAGGCAAAAAAAGCTGCAAAAGAGCAGAGCGTTCCTGATATCCACAAAGCTTTGAACAGAGCATACAAAAAGAAACAGGCGGTTTTTGAGGTTAAAAAAGAGCAGAAAAAACAGAAGATTCAAAAAGGGGATCGGGTAAAATACGGCAAAAACAGAGGTGTTGTACTCTCTTTGAAAAAAGATGAAGCGATGATAGAGACAGATGAGGGTATAAAACTGAGAGTTCCTCTCTCAACTTTGAAAAGAAGCGGAAACATTCCGAAAATAAAACCAAAAACAACAGATATAAAAGTGGAAAAACCACAAAAAAGTTCTGTCACTTTAGACCTTCACGGTCTAAGAAGCCAAGAGGCGGTGGAGAAACTAGATAAATTTATATCTGATGCTTTGATCAACGGCTTTGACGAAGTTCTTGTCTATCACGGAATCGGTACCGGAAAACTGGCATATGCCGTAAAAGAGTTTTTAAAAATTCATCCAAAAATAAAATCATTCGGCGATGCTCCCATAAAAATGGGAGGTTACGGGGCTACGGTGGTTGAGTTATAGTCAAAAGAGAGTGAAGATATTAAAAAGACTTGCTAAACACAGCCGGATTTCCTACATAAACCCCCTCTTTGTCTATATCTTTTGTTACAACCGCCCCTGCGCCTATGATGACATTATCGCAGATTTTAACAGGCAGGATTGTGGCGTTTGAGCCTATGTGGACATTGTTTCCTATAACTGTTTTTTGCCACTTTGTCGGATCTTTTGAGGGAGAGCCGGATGAGAATTTGTCATTTATAAACATTACTCCGTGTCCTATGAAGCAGTTTTTACCGATACTGACTAGTTCACAGATAAAAGAGTGAGATTGTATGCGGCTGTTTTCTCCTATCGTTACGCCTCTTTGTATTTCACAAAAAGGTCCTACAAAAACATTGTTTTTCAGAGTGCATTCATAGAGATTTACCGGCTCTACGATCACAACATCTTTTCCCGTTTTTACATCTCTTATCGATACCTGATATCTCATCTTAAAACTCATTTATTGCCTTTGCCACTTTCTCTATCTCCTCATTTTCCAAATGTTCTCCAATAGGGATTGACAGAAGTTCTTTGTCACTTTTACAGGCGAAAAAGTCGGAAGTATCCTGTGTCAGATAGCTGTAGGCTTGAAGTTTCGGCAAAGCGGTGGGATAGTGCATACCTGTTTGAATATCATTTTTGTTTAGATGCTCTATCAGTTTCTCTCTTTGTTTTACCCTCAAAACAAAAAGATGCCATACCGATTCTCTGTTTTTGTGAACAAAGGGGAGTATAATTTTTTGGTTTTTTATATTTTGAAGATAAAAATTTGCTATCTTTTGTCTTTTTTTAATCCATCTTTTTAAATATTTTAGTTTTACATTCAAAACGGCTGCCTGTAAACCGTCAAGTCTGCTGTTTCTTCCCTCTATCTCATGAGAATATTTCTTTTTGCTTCCGTGGTTTGCATAAAGTCTTGATCTTTTTGCCAACTCTTCGTCATTTGTTACAACAGCTCCTGCGTCTCCGTAGGCTCCTAGATTTTTGCCCGGATAAAAGCTGAAAGTTGCCATATCACCAAAATTTCCGACTTTCTTGCCTTTATAGACGGCTCCGTGAGCCTGAGCGCAGTCCTCTATCACTTTTAGGTTATATGCTTTTGCTATCTTGTTTATCTCGTCCATATCTGCCGGTTGACCGTAAAGATGAACGGCTATAATGGCTTTTGTCTTTTTGGTTATGAGTTTTTCTATGCTTTTTGGATCGATTAGGTAGTCATCTTTGACATCGGCAAATATGACTTTGTGAGAGTTTGTTGTTACACTCTCGCTTGTTGCTATGTAGCTGTTTGCAGGAACGATAACCTCGCTTTTTGGATCAAGTCTCAAAGAGTGCAGAGCTATCTCCAAAGCGTCCGTTCCGTTTCCGACTCCGATACAGTGTTTTACCTCATGAAAAGATGCAAAACTGTTTTCAAACTCTTTTAAAAATCTCCCCTCGATAAAAGCGCTCTCTTTTATCACAGTTTTTATCGCCTGATCAATCTCTTCTTGAATTGATTGATACTGTTTGTACAGATCCAAAAATTTTATACTCATATTCTCTCTTTTTTTACTCTTTGAAGTATTTGTGCTGATTTTAGGATGATATCTTCAGAGCTTAAAGTTTTTCTGTTATAAAGGATATAGTCTCTAAAAGCCTCTATTGCATTGTTTAAAGCCATCGAATCATCAAGTTTCGGTATGAAAATTTCATTTTCGGGATAGGAAATATTGTTGTTATAAAGTTCGTTGTTTTTAAATTTTTCCTCAAGATAACTGCCGGTGGAGTATATCTTTATCTTGTTTTGGATTGTATCGTCATAAACTGCCGTTTTGTTTTCTCCCACTATTATCATCGATCTTACTTTGGATGGATTTATCCATGAGACATTGATATTTATATGGATATTTGAGATTGTATCTATCAGTATATTGGCTATTGCTTCTTTATTATTTGAATAATTTTTATATTTTTGGGTTGTTGTGCAACATCTTTTGATATTTAAATCTATCAAGTGGTCGATGATATAAAGATCATGAATAGCAAGATCATCTATCACTCCGTCATCATCCCTAAAAAGTCCGAAATTGAGTCTTTGTGAGTTTATATACAAAATTTTTCCAAAACTCTCTATCTCTCTTTTTAGATATTTGACGGCATTTGAGTATAAAAAGACAAAATCCACAAACAGTTTTTTATCCACTTTTTTGGCAAGTTCTATCAGCTCTTTTGTTTGCAAAAGAGTCTGAGCAAACGGTTTTTCCACAAAGATATGTTTTTTTGCTTTTAAAGATTTTTTTATCAATTCATAGTGTGTTTTTAGAGGTGTGGCTATAAAAACCGCCTCTATTTCGCTCTCCAAAAAGCTTTCTATAGTATCAAAAATTTTAAAATCATACTCCTCAGCGGCGCTTTTGATACTCTTTTGGTTTAGATCAAAGATCGAAAAAAGCTCCAGATTATCGGTGGTTTTAATCGTTCTTGCTATATTTCTGCCCCAATAACCGTATCCTATCAATCCTACTTTTAAATGTTTCATCATTTTCCTTAAAGAAGCCTCTCTATCTCTTTTGTTATTTTTTCAAATTCGCACTTATCTTGGCAAAAAAATCTTTTGTTGTCAAATCTTTTGCCAATCATCTCTTTTGCAAACAAAAGACCTTTATTTGCATCATCAGTCCATTTTATCAGATTGTTATCGATGAGATATTTATCGTGAAAGAGCAGAAATGACCTTGTCGATATCGTCGGGATTCCCATATAGGCGGCTTCAAGATTCATCGTTCCTCCTCCCCCTATCAAAAGATCGATAAAGGGATAAAACTCTTCTGGCATTATCTTCTCTTCCAAAATGGTTATATTTTTATCCTTTCCAAAAAGATGATAGAGGTGATCGCTTTCATATCTTGGCATGATGACGATATTTGCATCTATGTTTTTGCTTATCTTTTTTGTCAGATCATACAGGATATCAAGTTTCTCTTTTACATAATTTGCTTTAAACTCCTCTTCTCTTACCAAAACGGTATATCTGTTTTTGTCCAGATCAAATCTGTCTCTGAAATCTTTTGTTTTGTCTTTTTTTATCTCTTTCATCCACAGACAAATATCGATGAAACCGTACTCTTTGATCTTTTTGGGATCGACTCCCGCCTTTACATAAATCTCCTGAGGTATGACAAACGGTCTGAAAATCAGAGTGGAAAGAGCAAAAGTGAGCCGTGAAACAAAAGTGATGTCGTCATAATTGAAGATATAATTTCTAAGAGGAGTATCGGCGAAATTGACTGAAGCTATTCCAAGAGCCGATGCTGTTTGTATCCCCTCCACACTTGCGCCGCTTAGATGGATTTTGGGGTATCCCTCCTTTTCAAAAAGCTCTGTAAAACCTTTTTGTCTCTCAATCCTTGATAAAAATTTGTCTCTTTTTGATATACCACCGTATTTTCCGATTATTTTGTGTTTTATGCCGTTTAAAGTCAGTATTTTTGAAGGCTCCTTATAATCCTCACTGTATCTTGTTGTGATGAGAGTTTTGTATCCCTTTTTGTGCCATAACGGAACCATTTTTGAGAAAAATACCGCATATTTTGGATCTGTGATATCTATCCAGATCATAAAGACTCCTCTTTTAGATATTTTTCAAAGTATTTTATCGTTTTTTCCAATCCCTCTTTTATATTGACTTTCGGTTTCCATTTTAATCTCTCTTTTGCCAAAGATATATCGGGTTTTCTCATCACCGGATCATCCTGCGGAAGGGGCAGATAGACAATCTTGCTTTTGGAGTTTGTCATCTCTATAACCATATCCGCCAACTCTTTTACGGTAAATTCCTGCGGATTGCCGATATTAACGGGACCTGTAAAATCATCTTTTGTATTCATCATTTTTACAAGAGCATCTATCAAATCCGCCTGATAGCAGAAACTTCTTGTTTGAGAGCCGTCTCCGTAGATCGTGATATCTTCATCTTTTAGAGCCTGAACGATAAAATTGCTTACGACTCTGCCGTCTTTTGGGTGCATATTTTCTCCGTAGGTATTGAAAATCCTTACGACTTTTATCTTTAGATTCAGTTGTCTTTGATAGTCGAAAAAGAGAGTTTCTGCGCATCTTTTGCCCTCGTCATAACATGCCCTTATGCCGATTGGATTGACCGAGCCGTTATAGTGTTCTGGTTGCGGATGTATCTTCGGATCTCCGTAAACTTCGCTTGTACTTGCCTGTAAAATTTTGATATTGAGTCTTTTTGCAAGTCCGAGCATATTGATAGCGCCCATAACGGATGTTTTGGTGGTTTGAATCGGATCTTTTTGGTAATGAATCGGACTTGCCGGACAGGCGAGATTGTAAACCTCGTCAACTTCCGCATAATAGGGAAAACTGATATCGTGTCTTATCAGTTCAAAATATCTGTTATCCATCAGTTTTTCTATATTTCTTTTTGAACCGGTTATGAAATTGTCCAGACAAAGCACCTCATTGCCTTCATCCAAAAGCCTTTTGCAAAGATGGCTTCCGATAAATCCTGCTCCGCCTGTTATCAGAATCCTCTTTTTCATATCTTCTCCATTTCTTTGCACGAGTGTTTTAATCTTTTCATGACGGCTTCTCTTGAGTAGCTTTGCAAAAACGAATCTTTGATATTTAGATCTATTCTGTTTTCAAGCAAAGAGATGATGATATTTAAAAGTTCTTTTTTGTTGTTATAGTAGATCGCTATCTCGTCAAACTCTTTGCTTTTGCAGGAGAATTTCGGAACGATGACTTTTCTCTTTAGAAAAATGGCATCGCCGTAAGTTGCCGATTCCATCGTTTTGCCGTAGCCAAAACTTTTTCTAAGAGGAGTCAAAAATATATCGCACTCGTTTGATAAAGAGATAAACTCTTCATCATTCAAAATTTTTGGGATATATTTTACTTTTACAATTCTCTCAAACATTTTTGCAACGCCTTTGCATATCCTGCTCTCACAGTTTCCCACAAGCACAACGGTTATCTTTTCTCTTTGATCCTCATTCAAAGAGTGCAAAATATCGTAAAAGAGATCATAATCCTTTCTTCTTGGATCGATACTGATAAGACCTATCTCAATCCCGCTTTTGTCAATTCTTGGTTTTACGCTTGATTTGATATCGCTAAAATAGCAGGGAATAACGGCTGTTGAAAAATTTTTTGCATTTTTACAGCTTTTTTTGAAATTGTTTTCTATCTGAATACTGTCAAAGGTGAGGCATTTTACATTTTTCAAAGCAAGGTGTCTTAAAAAATATCCCGTACTAAAACCTTTTATCTGATATCTGTCTATATTTCTTATATGCAAAATGATCTTCTTTTTATAAAAAAGAGTAAAAAGATAGAAACCAAAAGTTATAGCTATGTTGCTAAACCAGTCTCTCCATTCGGGTCCTGTTTGTATAAAAACAAGATCATATTTTCGTGCGCGAAAAAGAAGTTTCCAGTAGATCGTGTTTTGGTTTTTTATATTTTCTTTACGGTTGCTTGGAACCTGCTCGACAAGTTCTCTGTTTTTGTAGATGATCGTATCTACCTCATCAAACTCTTTTTTAAAAAAAGAGTAGATATGAGAGAGGATTCTGTAATGAAAACTAAACTCGACTATCAGAGCTTTTTTAAATGGTTTCATATATATTCATCCTCTCAAATATCTGTAACAAAATATCGTTGATATCATATTTGTAATCCCACTCTTTATAGTGTGATCTAAATTTACCCACATCGCTTATCCACCAGATATGATCTCCTATACGGTTTGTTTTGCTGTATATATAGTTCATCTTCTTTCCGGTTATCTCTTCGCATATAGATATGGCTTCCATGATGGAGCAGTTACTGTGTCTGCTTCCTCCCACATTATAGACCTCCGCATTTTTTGGATTTTTATAAAAGTGCCAAAACATATTGATTAGATCAAAAGAGTGGATATTGTCTCTGACCTGTTTTCCTTTGTATCCGAGTATCGTATAGGTTTCACCGCTTATGGCGCATTTCATCAGATAACTTAAAAAGCCGTGAAGTTTTGTTCCGCTGTGGTTTGGTCCCGTCAGACATCCTCCTCTGAAAATTCCTGTTTTCATACCAAAATATCTGCCGTACTCCTGTACCAAAATATCAGCCGAAACTTTACTTGCGCCAAAAAGAGAGTGTTTTGTGTTGTCTATGCTCATTGACTCGTCTATACCGTTGAAATAGGGATGACTCTCTTCTATCTCCCATCTTGTTTCAAGCTCTTTCAGCGGT
>Ga0256914_1004768_pt1 | contig 10028 bp, 7 predicted proteins | sample HulkmetaG_FD_191571 | JGI IMG/M metagenome (GOLD analysis project Ga0256914, IMG submission 191571) | Hydrothermal chimney microbial communities from Main Endeavour vent field at the Juan de Fuca Ridge, Pacific Ocean - Hulk | ecosystem: Environmental > Aquatic > Marine > Hydrothermal vents ...
GTTTGGTCGACCTTGATGAACATGCGGCTCCCGGGTTCGCCGGAGATGCGCTTCAGCGTGTCGGGGCTGATGTCGTACTGTTTGAGGGAGGTCAGGTTGTTCAGGCGGCCGTCCTGGACCAGCACGATATCGCCGTCGATGACGTGGTAAACCTTGCTGATCAGGTTGAAATCGGCCGTCATGTCATAGACCACGAAGGCGGTTCCCATGCGCCCGGTGCCCTTCAGAATGGGCGCGCTGAAACACCACATGAGGTGCAGGTCGCCGCCGTCGGCGAAGGCCTTCCCCCTGGGGAGCCGCTGCAGCACCTGTTCCACGATTTTCGCCGGCAGACTGGGATAGCCGGCCGGATAGAGAAGCGCCTCGCCTTTTTTGCGGATGAAAAAGTAGGTGCCTCCCGAGGAAGGGTACAGGCTGGCCAGGCGGTCCTCCAGCTTGGAGCGGACGTTGAGCAGCAGCGTCACCCGGATGGTGTTGTCGCGGCTGAGGTCCCGGGCGCTGTTCTGCAGCTTGACGATCTTCTCATCCAGCAGGAGTTCAATTTGCCCCTTCTGGACGAGCATCTTCTTTTTGAATTCGGCCTCCAGTTTGCGACCGAAGTAGATGTACAGTACGCCCGAGCCCAGCAGGACGGACCCCACCACCAGCAGGGCGATGACCCGCAGCAGGTAGGTCGAAAAGCGTCTGGTTTTGCGGATGCCCACGTCAGGCCCCCTTTTTCCGGCCGGAGTCGGACAGCGCCGCGTAAATGTCCGCAATGGCCTGCCGCGAGAAGCGGTCGGCCGCCCGGCTCATGGCGCGCACCACATCGACCGCCGTGGGGCCCGCTACGGGCTGCCGCACGCTGTAGTGCCGCTGAAAAACGGGGGTGGGACTGCGGCCGCCGCCGCGTGCCAGGGTCAAGGTGACCGTCAGCACGGCGAAACGCCCAGTGTCGGTGTCTTCTTCCAGGAACTGGTCGATCATGCCCGAGACGCTGTAGCCCGACTGCAGGGGCTGTCCGGGGCCGGCCACGGCGGTGAAGAGGCCGCAACGTCCCAGGTCGCGCAAAAAAAGATAGCTCAGCATGGCCCCGGGAGGCGAGCGCCACTTGTGATACACATAGGCCTGGCGGCTGAAATCGGCTTCCCGGTAGATGATCTGCCGGCCGGTGTAATCCGGCGAGGTCTGGAAAAATTCGACCCGCAACGTGACGGGAAGCCTCGGCCGCTTTTCGAAAACCGGCGGGGGATACTCGAGGGTGTAGAAGTAGACGTTGCGCGGGGGGCTTTTCCAGGATCCGCAGCCGGCGACGGCCGCCAGGAGCAGCAGCAGCGACGCCCGGATGAGCGCGCAACTCTCTCTTTTCGTTTTCTGGACTGTCATGGCGGACCGTTTTCCTTTCCCACCCTGCGCGGCGGCGGTGGTTCGCCGAACAGCAGCTGGGAGGGCTGGTCGGCGATCAGGTCAAGAAAGCGGTTGAGGGCGATGGTGGCCTGGTTGAGGTTTCCGAGCGTTTCCACCAGGTGATACTGCACGCTGGAAAGACGCCCGTCGGTGTCCTGCATCAGGGTGCGGGCCGACTGCATGGCCGCCTGCAGCTCGGACACGGCCCGGTTGAGGCCGGGACGCACGGCGGCCAGCAGTTTGCGGAAATCGTCGGCGCCGGCCGTGAAAGCTTCCACGGTGCGGCCGGCGGATGTCCCCAGTTGCTGCACCGAGTCGGCGGCGCCGGTGACGGCGGCCAGCACGCGGTTCCACTTTTCCTGGTCCAGCAGCGGCGCCAGACGATCCAGGGAGGTGCGCAGCTTGTCCGAAAGCGCCGGGATGCGCGCCTCGCGGACCGCCGAGCGAAACTCGTCCAGGGCGGCGGAAAACTTGGCGGCCAGCGTTTCTATCCTGAGGCGCTTGAAGTTGTTCAGGATCTCGCGCACGTCGCCCAGGAATTCCTTGATCTGTGAGGGCCGGGTGGCGACCACGGGGTAGGGCGGCTTGAAGGAAAGTTTCGGGGAAAGGTTCTCGACGCCGGGCTTCCTGCGGTCCAGGTCGATGAACATGCTGCCGGTGATGCCGACGTTCTTCAGCTGGGCCACCATGTTCGACGGCTTGACGATGGCCGGGTCGATCTGCAGAACGGCCTCGATGAGGGTGGCGTCCGGCGCCACACCCAGACGGTACACCCGGCCCACCGAAACCCCCCGGTACTTGACCGGGGAATCCTTGCTCAGGCCCTGGACCGATTCATCAAAGTAGGCGACGCAGAAGTGCCCCTTTTCGAAATAGTGGGACATTCCCAGCCAGATGATGGCCACCGCCGCCAGGAAAAACCCGACCGCCACGAAAAGGCCCACGGTGAATTTGGTTTTGACAGATGCCATGAATCCTGAGGCGTCAGCCGATTTCCTCCAGAAGCGGGTTGAAAAAGCGCCGTACCCGGGGCTCGGGACTCGAAGCCTGCATGTCGCGCGGATCGCCCTGGGCGATGATTCCCCTGACCTCGGGGTCCAGCATGACGGCACGCCGGGCCACGTTCAGGATGCTCCGCAGTTCGTGGGTGATCATCACGGTGGTGGTCCCCATGCTGCTGCTGATGTGCCTGATCAGCATGTCCATCTCGGCGGCCGTCAGCGGGTCCAGGCCGGCCGAAGGCTCGTCGAGAAAGAGAATGTCCGGACTCAGGGCCAGGGCCCGTGCCAGGCCGGCGCGTTTGCGCATGCCGCCGCTGAGCTGGGACGGCAGGTAGAATTCGTACTCCGCCAGACCGACCATGCACAGCTTCATGCGCACCAGGTCGTGAACGGCGTGCAGGGGCAAGTCGGTATGCTCCCGGATGGGCAGGGCCACGTTCTGCCCGATGGTCAAGGAGCCGATCAGCGCGCTGCTCTGGAAGAGCACGCCGATGCGCCTGAGCAGCCGGTGCATTTCCCGCTCGCCGCAGCCCGAGAGGCTGCGGCCGTGAATCCGGATCTCCCCGCCGTCGACTTCTTCCAGGCCGATCATACGGCGCATGAGGGTGCTCTTGCCGCAGCCGCTGCGCCCCAGGATGGCGAGGATCTCCCCCTTATACACCTCGAAGCTGACGCCGTCGAGAACAAGATGGTCGCCGTAGCGAACCACCACGTCCCGGACCTCTATGATGGGCGTTTGCGCCAAGGACGTCTCCCTTCACCAGTAATTGCGTACCACGGCGAAAACGGCGTCGAACAGGATGATCAGAAAAATGGACGCCACCACCGCCGAGGTGGCCGCCCGCCCCACGGCGGAAGCCCCGCCGCGGGCCTGGAACCCGCGCAGGCAGCTTACCCAGGAAATCAGGAAGGCAAAAATAGCACTTTTGAACAATCCCCACAACAGGTCCGCCAGCGAAAGGGCGGCGATGGTCTTGGCGATGTACCCGCCGATGGTGACGTCCAGCATGGTGACGCTGACCAGCAGACCGCCGGCCAGGGCGAACAGATCGGCGAAAAGCGACAACAGCGGGACCATCAGCACGGCCGCCGCAACGCGCGGCAGTACCAGGAAGCGAACGGGGTCGAAACCCATGGTTTGAAGGGCGTCGATTTCCTCGGAAATCTTCATGGTGCTGATTTCCGAGGCGTAGGCCGAACCCGAGCGTCCAGCCACGATGATGGCGGTCATGATGGGACCCATCTCCGGAACGATGGACAGGGCCACCAGTGCGGCCACGTATATGTCGGCGCCGAACTGGCGCAGCTGCACGGCGGCCATGAAGGCCATGATGAGTCCCACCAGCAGGCTGATCATACCGACGATGGGCACGGCGTCCACACCGGTGGTCTCCATGTGGTCCACGCACTCCCCCCAGCGAAGGGTGCCGGGGTGCAGCACGACGCGCCCCAGGGAGAGGATCACGTCGCCGAGAAAGGCCAACATGAAACGGAAATCGCCGATTTCACCGATGACCACCGCTCCCAGGCGCACCAGGATACCCAGCGGACGATTCCTGGCGGGCGGCGTGCACTTGCGGTGGCCGCTGAAGTTAACCATCTCCAGGATTTCGGCCGCCTGCGACGGCACGTCGACAAGCTCAAAGCGTCCGCCGGTTTCGGAGACGGCGTGTTTGAGATGAAAGAGCAGCAGGGCCCCGAAATCATCGAAGCGGGTGACGTCTCCGAGTGCGACGGTCAACAGGCGGGGGGATCGTCGCCGGAGATCTTCCGGAAGCCTTTCGATGAGACGGGTGCAGGAGGAGACATCGACGGGACCGCTCAGGGTGAGTTTCCAGCGGCCGCGGCCTTCTTCTTCGAGACGGGCATCGGGCGTCACGGGGTGGTCCGGCATGTTTCACTGTCATCTGCCGCCGGCCGGAGAAGTCCGGGCGCGGGCACAGCGATGATTTCGACCGGGCGTGCCGCTCAGGCGCTCCGGCTGCATGATATTGTCTCGGACAGGACGGTCTGGATTCTGTCGAGAATTTTGCAGGTTTCGGCACACCGGGGGAACTCGTCCCTGCGGGGGCACTCCTTGCAGGGGCTGCTGACAAGGTATCCAACCTCGAAATCGAAGCGGTAGCGGTTGTTGAAGGCGCGTTTCATCTCGTGGCTATTCCCGTTCCCGCCGGTGACGGCGGCTTGACCTTTCATCTTGCATCTGGTGCATAGATGCTTATCATAACGTTTCACTGCAAACAAGGCTTTATGGGGGAGTACATGCAGATCGACAAGTCTTTTTCGCGCAGGTCCGTCTGGGTCATCCTGCTGTTCATGCTCGTGCTTTTCGGCGTCTCCGCGGGGATCTTCTACACGACGCTCGGCACGCTTTCCGGCGCTGCCGCTTCAGCCGCTGGAGGGGATACGGCCGCCGCCGGGCAGTTGGCGACCCTCGTGCAGCAGAAGGCTTCCGGATTCAAAACCACCCTGCTGCCCGTGCTGGGAGCCGCCTATCTGGCCGCCGGTCTGCTGCTTTGGCTGGTGCTGCGCGCCATGGCTGGGGCCGCGGGCGCCGCGCAGCGCCCGCAGGATGCCGCGCGGCCCGAAAAGCCCGCAGCGGCTGACCGGGCCGCCGTGGCGGCGCCCACCGCTCAGGACCGCAACCTGCAGCAGCGCCTTTTCGTTCATCTTCTGTCGGTGCTGCAGCGCGAGGGGCGCCTGGTGGATTTCTTTTCGGAAAATCTCGACGGCTACGACGACGCCCAGATCGGCGCCGCCGTGCGCAGCATCCACGAAAACTGCAAGGCCGGCCTCGAAAAATATCTCAAGCTCGAACCGGTGGTCAGCAATCCCGAGGGACAGACCATCACCCTCAAGCCGGGGTTCGACGCGGTGGCCATCAAGGTGGTCGGCAACGTGGCCGGAGACCCGCCCTTTACGGGGGTGGTGCGGCACCGCGGCTGGCGCGCGGTGGGCATCGAGATCCCCACCCTGACCAACATTCGCGATGCCGGCCTCATCGCTCCGGCGGAAATCGAGGTGCAGTAAACCGAAACTGTTCATTCACGGCCGCGACCCACACTCGGCCGCCGCGGGCGGCATCCACCGAGGCGCAGCGGTGCCGGGCGGGGCTGAACAGAGGGGGGAATGCGTTTGTCTGAAGCGCAATATATTATCGGAATCGACCTGGGGACCACCAACAGCGTGGTGGCCTATACCAAAGTGGCCGACATCGCGGCACAGCGGCCGGATATCCGGGTGTTCGACATCCCGCAACGGGTGGACGCCGGCGCCATTGAGGCGCTGAAAATGTTGCCCTCCTTCGTGCTGGTGCCGCCGGCGGCGGAAATCGAGGGCCTGAAAATGCCCTGGGAAAAGGAAACGCACACCGTGGTGGGGGAGTTCGCCCGCGAACGGGGATCGGAAATGCCCACCCGCCTGATTTCTTCGGCCAAGTCCTGGCTGTGTCACGGCCTAGTGGACCGCAACCAGCCTATTCTGCCCTGGGAGGCACCGGCGGATGTCGAGAAGTTTTCCCCGGTAGAGGCCTCCTCGCTGATCCTCGAACATATCCGACAGGCCTGGAACCGAGAGATGGCACGGCGACCGGACGGCAGCCTGGACGAGGATGCGCGCATGGAGGAGCAGGAGATTTTTCTGACCGTGCCGGCCTCTTTCGACGCCGTGGCCAGGGAATTGACCGTCAAGGCGGCCGAACTGGCCGGCCTGACACGCGTGACCCTCATCGAAGAACCCCAGGCCGTGTTCTACGCCTGGATCGAGGCCAACGGCGACGGGTGGCGGGAGATGACCCAGCCCGGGGACATCATTCTGGTCTGCGACGTGGGCGGCGGCACCACCGACTTCAGCCTGATCCGCGTGGTGGAAGAGGACGGCAGGCTGGCGCTGGAACGTATCGCCGTGGGCAACCACCTGCTCGTGGGAGGGGACAACATGGACCTCGCACTGGCTTACTCGGTTGCCCAGCGGCTGTCGGCCGAGGGCACCCGCCTGGATTCGTGGCAGATGCGCGCCGTCTGGCACAGCTGCCGAAAGGTCAAGGAGGCGCTGCTGTCCGATGAAGATCTGGACCGTTACCACCTCACGGTGCTGGGGCGCGGCAGCAGCCTCATCGGCGGCACCCTCAAGACTTTTGTCTCCCAGGTGGAGGCCCGGCGCGTCATCCTGGACGGCTTTTTCCCCGCCTGCGGCCGCGACGCCCGGCCGACCCAGGCTCCCGCGGCTGGCATCCGGGAACTGGGACTGACCTACGAGGCCGACCCGGCCATCACCCATCACCTGGCACACTTCATCGACCGCCAGCTGGGCGGCGATCAGGGCCTGGAGCGCTTTCCCACCGGCGTGCTCTTCAACGGGGGCGTGATGAAGCCCGCCAAACTGCGGGGCCGCATTCTGGACCAGCTGCGTTCGTGGGGGTCCGATTTCGCCCGCGTGCGGGAAATCCGGTCCGGCAACCTGGACCTGGCCGTGGCCCGCGGCGCCGTCTACTACGGGCTGGCGCGTCGCGGCCGGGGCATCCGCATCCGCAGCGGACTCAACAAGTCCTACTACATCGGCGTAGCGGCCGCCATGCCGGCGGTGCCCGGCATCCCGGCGCCCATGAAGGCGCTATGCGTGGCGCCATTCGGCATGGAAGAGGGCACCGAGGCCGATATCCGCTCCCGGGAATTCGTGCTGGCAGTGGGTGAACCGGTGCGTTTTGACTTCCTGGGATCGTCTCTGCGCCAGGAAGACCCCGTAGGGGAGATCATTGAGGACTGGCAGGGAGACCTGGAGGAGATCACCACCATCGAAACCACCCTGGACGGCGAGCCCGGCAGCCATATTCCGGTGACCATCCAGGTCCGGGTGACCGAGATCGGTACCCTGGAACTGTGGTGCGTCTCGGCCGCTGACGGCCGGCGCTGGAAACTGGAGTTCAACGTCAGGGAGTCCCATGGCCAACGGCATGCATGACGTCCCCTACGTGGTGGGCATCGACTTGGGCACCACCAACAGTGCCGTGGCCTGCGTGGCGCTGCGCGAAGAGCTGCCCCACTACGGACGGCTGCGCATGGTGCCTATCCCCCAGCTGACGGGGCAGGGGGAGATCGGGCGGCTGGAGGTGCTGCCTTCCTTTCTCTACCTCCCCGGAACCTATGATCTTCCCGAGGATCTGACCACGCTGCCCTGGGAAAGGGACCGCGATACACCCTACATCGTGGGGCAGTTCGCCCGCGACTACGGCGCCCGCGTTCCCTCGCGACTCGTCTCTTCGGCCAAGAGCTGGCTGTGCCACGGCCAGGTGGACCGCCGGGCTCCCATCCTGCCCTGGGGCGCCGAGGGGGTCCGCAAGGTGTCGCCCGTGGCGGCGACGGCCGCTTATCTGCGCCACATCCGCGAGGCCTGGAACCACCGGCAGGGAGAGGATTCCGAATACCACCTGGAAAACCAGCTGGTCATCCTGACCGTGCCGGCCTCATTCGATGAAGTGGCCCGGGATCTGACCGTGGAGGCCGCGGCGCAGGCCGGACTGCCGCATGTGATCCTGCTGGAGGAACCCCTGGCCGCCTTTTACAGCTGGCTGCGGCGACACGAAAAAGACTGGCGGCAGCAGATTCGCCCCGGTGAACTGGTGCTGGTCTGCGACGTCGGAGGCGGCACCACCGACTTCACCCTGATTACGCTGGAGGAACGCGGCGGCGGCCTGCGCTTCGAACGCATGGCCGTGGGAGAGCATCTCATCCTGGGCGGCGACAATGCCGACCTGGCCCTGGCCAGGGTCGTGGAGCACGGCAGCGGAAGCGGATCCGGCAGCCTGTCCAGCGATCGCTGGAAGGCGCTGTGCCACCAATGCCGCCAAGCCAAGGAAGACATCCTGGCGGGGCGGTGCCGGGAAAAACGCATCACCCTGGCCGGTGAGGGCAGCCGGCTGATCGCCGGCACCCTGAGCGCCACCCTGGACCGCGGTACCGTCGAGCAGGTGGTGGTGGACGGTTTTTTCCCGCTGGTGGACGAACTCGATGCCGCGCAGGACGCGTCGCGCCCGGCCATCACCGAGTTCGGCCTGCCCTACGAATCCGATCCGGCGGTCACACGGCACCTGATCCGTTTCATGCAGCGGCACCACACTGATATTCTCCACCGCACCGGCCGCGACAGCGCCGCGCCGCAATGGCTGCTGTTCAACGGCGGCTCGCTGAAACCGCGCGTCATTCAGGAACGTATACGCCTGGCGGTGGCCCGCTGGTACGGCACGCAGGCGTCGGAAAGCCCCCGCATCCTGGACAACCCGTCGCCGGAGCTGGCCGTGGCACAGGGGGCGGCCTACTACGGCCTGGTCAAGGCCGGGCGCGGCGTGCGAGTCGGCGGGGGCAGCCCGCGCAGCTACTACATTGGCATCGCCGCTCCCGACGGGGCCGTCGACGGCGCGGCGGCGACCGCCGTGTGCGTCACCGAGCGCGGGGCTCAGGAGGGCAGTCGCACGGTGCTGGAAGCCCACGAATTCAAGGTGCTCACCAACCAGCCGGTGGTCTTCGAACTTTTCGCCTCGAGTTATCGTTCCGGCGACCGCGCGGGTGACGTGGTGGCGGTGGACGACTCGATGACCCGCCTTTCCCCCATCCAGACCGTGGTTCAATACGGCAAGAAGGGCGCCAGGGCCCGCATCCCGGTCACCCTGGAGGCCGCCTACACCGAAATCGGCACCCTGGCCCTGTGGTGCCGTTCGCGCATCAGCACCCACCGCTGGAAACTTCAGTTCCAGCTGCGCAGCACCGCCGAAAAGACCCCCGTGGCCGAACAGGAGGTTTTTGCCTCCGAAGTGGTCGACTCGGCCCGCCGCCTGCTGGCGTCCGTTTTCGACATCGCGCAGCCGTCACGGCCGCCGGCCGAAAACAGGGAACGGCTGAAGACGCTGGTCAGGGACATCGGCGCCGCACTGCAGCGCGACCGTGAGCGGTGGCCGCTGGGCCTCATTCGAACGCTGGCCGACGACCTGCTGGACATGGCCGACGCCCGCCGGGCGGGAGCGGATTTCGAAAGCCGCTGGCTGAACTTGTGCGGTTTCCTGCTGCGACCGGGTTTCGGCGACGCGGCCGATGCTGGACGCATGGCGCGACTGTGGAAGATTTACCTGCAGGGGCCGCTGCACGCCGGTCAGGGGCAAGTGCGCACCGAGTGGTGGATCCTGTGGCGCCGGGTGGCGGGAGGACTCAAATATGGCCAGCAGCGCCAGTTCGCACAGGATGTGACGCCGCTGCTGGACCCGCGGCGCGCCAGGCGCACCAGGCCGCTGCCCGCCCAGGAACGCCTGGAGCTGTGGATGGCGGCGGCCAGCATGGAGCAACTGCCGGCACGGGACCGCGTGGGGTTGGGGGAGCGGCTGCTGTCCGAGATCAAGCCGCGCAAGTGCAAGCCCCAGCAGCTCTGGTCCCTGTCGCGCATCGGCGCGCGGGTTCCGCTGTACGCCTCGGTGGACCGCGTGGTGCCGCCCGCCGAGGTCCGGCCCTGGATCACCCGCATGCTGGAGGCCAACTGGCGAAATCCGCGGCCGGTGCTGTCCGCACTGTGCCAGATGGCCCGCCGAACCGGAGACCGCGCCCGTGACCTGCCCCGTGATTTCCTGCAGACGGTCGCCGGCTGGATGCGCGATCACGG
>Ga0256914_1004769_pt1 | contig 10026 bp, 9 predicted proteins | sample HulkmetaG_FD_191571 | JGI IMG/M metagenome (GOLD analysis project Ga0256914, IMG submission 191571) | Hydrothermal chimney microbial communities from Main Endeavour vent field at the Juan de Fuca Ridge, Pacific Ocean - Hulk | ecosystem: Environmental > Aquatic > Marine > Hydrothermal vents ...
GTCCGAAAACATCCATTGATGTACTTTCTTGTAATATGCCAATTCCAAAATCAAGACCAGTTGCCTGAGCAAACAATACACTAATTGTAAATAAGATTACTGCAATGCTCGAGGCGATTATGAATTGTATAGCTGACATTCTATTCATTGTCATAAACACTCCTTACCATATAATTATTTGTTTTCTAATTATATCGGGATATTCACCTTTTTCTATACCAATACCAATAATTCTTAAATTTTTAAGTTCATAGTATTTAAGAATAATAAATCCTAAAACAACGCCTATATTAAATGGATCCCCTAGAAATTCTTTTGTCGCATTCTGTACAAAGTATTCATCGACTGGCTGATCTATATTAGATAGACTTCTTGTTTCCTCATAGGTATTCCTGATTCGATTTACAAGATCTCTGAGTTTTGTTTGTTCCATTAGATTGAATAAATCATTGATTGTATTTGATCTATCAATGAACATTGAAAACATTGAAACATAATTAGATGGCCCAATTAACATTTCTTTAAGATAATCCTTCGGGATCTTTAAGTTTATACCACGAATTGCTGTGATGGTGTTTACGCTAAAGACTTTTAGGTTTACGATGTTAATTGCGCGCTTTGCATCATATGATGACAGAAGTTTTCTAGATAGTTTTAGTATACTTTCATAATAATGTCTCTCGATTGCAATTTCTAACGGAATTGTTGAATTTAGTTGCTGATACTGAGGTAACGCCGTTCTTAATTTATTTCGTACCTTAGCCCAGGGAATCGCGTCAATGACGGCTTCAACTGAATGCAAGTTTAATAGATTTTCAATAATTTTGTAACTCTTTTTGTCCTGCAAAATTATGTATTTTTTGATTTCATCAGCGGGTATTTTTAAGTGAATACCACGTATTACTGTCTTTATTGCATCAAATAGAAAGTAATAATTGTAATATTTTAGAAATTCCTTTGACTTACCATGAAGATATTTTTCCATTTTTGAAGATTCTAATGAAAATTCTGACGACAATAGAAATCCAAAGTCCTCTAATGTGATATTAGGCGATTTACTTCGCGCAATCATAGTGGAATAAGGTGTTGCACCCAACATTCGAATAAAATCTTCAAAGCTTTTGGCTTGGAGAAGGCGTTCATAGTCTCCAATACGAAGTAGCGAAGATTTCCGTGCGCGAATTATTGCATTGATGAAGGCGTAGTTCCATACGTTAACTATAGACACGTTCTTGCAGCTCCTTATACTAAGCTGATGTGTCATCAACAAAATTCACTATTAAAAACTTTTTGGGAATTGCATAAAAATATATTGATTATTTTTGCAAATGGACATGCAATAAGAATTAAAAGATAAAGTATGACACATTGTTTTGGTGATATAGATCTTGGAAGATATCACAGAAATAGCTATTGATTTTGCACTAAAGGCGGGTGCTCAATTTGCAGATATTCGCATTGAACACAATACAGGAACTCGCCTTGAGTTTGTTAATGACAACGCTAAGAAAGTAATTCAATTTAATGAAAAAGGACTTGGAATTCGCGCTTTTATTGATGGCGCTTGGGGATTTGCTACACTAACAAAAATCACAAAAGAAGCCGTCAAAGAAGCTGCGGACTCGGCTGTCAGATTAGCCAAAATTTCTAGAGCCTATATTAAGGAACCATTTAAAATTGATGCGAAAGCGTATAGAGGAAAAAGTGTTAATTTGGGTAATAAGCCCACAGATAAAATACCTATAAGCGATAAAACAGATTTTGTAAAATTCCTATCAGAGCAGGCACGAAATTTTGATACAAGAATTGCCACGGCTAAAGTAATTTATACAGATGTAATTTCGAACAAAATTATAGCAAATTCCTTTGGAACTCACGTGGAAATGCAAATTAGCCTGCCAAGAGTATCTATTTTAACTACAGCTCGAGAAGGCACAAATAGACAAAGGGGATACAAATCTATTGGACTCGCAGGTGGGTTTGAAATTTTTGAAACTGAAAAAGCTCAGAAGTTAGGTGAAGAAAGCGCCAAACAAGCCGTTATGTTATTATCAGCAAAAGCCGCCCCATCAGGTGTATTCGATGTTGTTGCAGACCCTGAGCTTACTGGTGTTTTTGTTCATGAAGCATTTGGACATGCATCAGAAGCAGATGCGTTCACAGCAAAGAATACAGTACTTGAGGATAAATTGGGAAAGAAGGTGGGTAATGAATTTGTAAACCTCAGTGATGATCCTACGATTCCAGGACTACGTGGCTCATTTGAATATGATAGTGAAGGAACAAAAACACGCAAGAGAAAATTAGTTGTAAATGGAGTACTAACAGAAATTTTGCACTCATTAGAAACTGCGGCTAGACTAAATCTTGAACCAAATGGAGCTGCGAGGGCCCAAGATTATGGCTACGTTCCAATTCCGCGTATGTCCAATACGTTTATGGAACCTGGAGACTGGTCCAAGGACGAAATCATAGAAGATACAAAAAATGGCATATTAATGGCAGGATTTGAATATGGTTATGTCGAACCCGCAGTGGGCCAATTCATGTTTAAGTCATGGAATGGGTGGATTATAGAGAATGGAGAACTAAAAACAGCTGTAAGAGACGCTGCATTAGCAGGAACAATCTTAGAGGTCCTAAATAAAATCAATGCAATAGGCAGAAATGTTGAGTTCAATCCGGGAGTTTGTGGTAAGTCGGGACAGTCGGTACCAGTTATGACTGGCGGACCCTACATAAGGATCGAGAAAATACCTATAGGAGGACAATAAAACATGGAAACAGATCTATTGAAAATTGGTGAAAATATCTTAAAGACAATAGAGAAAGATGTAGATCAAGCTGAAGTTTACATTGCAAAAGCCAAAGGAATTGCAATAAAAGTTGAAAATGGCGTGATAAAGACAGCAAGACAATTATATGATCAAGGAATTGGAATTAGGGTTATAATAAACAACGCAATTGGTTACGCATATATAACTTCGTTTAATGAAGATGAAATCGAAAAAGTAGCAAAACAAGCCATCGCATTAGCAAAAGCATCAACCCCAGATTCAGATTTTGTTTCACTTCCCAGTTATTCAGGAAAATATCCAGAAGTCAAAAAACGTTACGATAAAAATATTGAATTCGCATCACCTGAAGATGTAGCTCAATTAATGAAAGTTGCAATTGACGCAGCAAAAACTGATGATAGACTGTACTCAATTTCAGGAGAAGCAGCAGCATCATATGGCGAGAAATACATATTAAATACTTTAGGAATCCAAGTTTCGGATAAAGCAACTCAATCAAATCTCTACATATATTCAACTGTTAAAGAAAATAACGAAATGATGGCAAGTTATGAACTCGATGAAAGCAGAATATTAAAAGAGCTAAATCCTGAAATGGTTGGCAAGAACGCAACAGAATATGCAATTAAGAGCCTTCATCCCAAGAAGGTAGATACTTCAACTATGGATCTTATTTTAGATCCTATGGCAGTAATGGACGTACTAGGATCAGGATTGGGGCGCGCATTAAATGCTGAAGAAGTTATGTATGAAAGATCATATTTAGCAGGTCTTATTGAAGAAAAGATAGGTTCCGAGATATTAAACATTGAAGATAATGCAACCGTAGAAGGGGGAATTGCATCGCGCATATTTGATGCAGAAGGGTATCCTGCACAGAAAACCCAGATTTTTGAGAAAGGCATTTTGAAGAGCTATCTACACAATAGTTATACTGCAAATAAAATGCATACAAAAAACACAGGAAATGCTTCTAGATATTCATACGCAGGACTTCCCACAATATCAATAACAAACCTTGTAGTACAACCGTTAAAAGGTACCCAAGAAGACCTAATTTCGGAGGTAAAACGAGGAATATTATTGAGAAGCACAGGGGATACACCAAATATGGTTACTGGAGATCTGAGCGCTTTAGTATCACAAGGATTTTACATAGAAAATGGGGAGATTAAGCACCCAATAAAGGAAACACTAATTGGAGTAAACATGAAGAATCTCTTTAAAAACATTATAAATATTTCAGCGGATGTCCGAAGAATTGGTCCAATAATTTCACCAAGTATTTTGATTAAAGAAGTCAAAGTAGCAAGTAAATAAAAAAGTAGAGAGGAATCTCCTCTTACATTTTTTCTAAAGGAGGAACACCAATAATATTCAATGCACTTGCTAGCGTCTTCTTAAACGCATAGACTAAAGCAAGTCTAGCATTTTTTAGCGATTCATTTTTTGCCGAAGACACAGGACAATTATCATAGAATTTACTGAAAAGATTTGCTAGTTCATAGATGAATATTGGAATTCTATTAAGTTGTATATCAGTACCCCATGTTTCTTTCTTGATATTTTGTACGATCTCCACAAGTATAGAAGGGTATTTTGCAATCATTTTGATTAAAGCAAATTCATAATCATTATTGATCTGAGAATAATCAATAGGCTTAGAAAACATTCCAACACGTTCTAAGATTCTACTGGCACGTGCATGCGCATATTGTAGATAGGGTCCGGTATCGCCATTGAAATCCAGAACTTCAGAATATTTAAAATCAATACGCTTATCCAGAGATTGTCGTATTAGAGCATATCGAACTGCTCCGATAGCTATTTGCTCCGCAGTGGTTGATATAAATTCATCATTAGCATTAGGGTTCCGCATTTTTACCTCTTTTTGCGCAATTTCAAATGCACGATCTAAAACATCATCGGTTGTAAACCCAACCCAGCCGCCTTTACGACCAGATAAGGAAGCTTCATCAACAGTTACCCGTTCATATGCAAGATGATATGAATTCTCACTTTCCTTCTTATATCCAAGTAAATCTAAAATAAGATACACCAAGCGTTGCGGATGTGCTTGTTCTGCGCCTACTACATTAAATACCTTGTTTACTTTTTGATGCTTGATTGTCTCGCCTTCTAAATCAGACCTGAGAACTTTTTTGCCATTAGGTTGAACATCAAAAACACTATATTTGAAGGGGTCTTTAATTAACCCAAATTTCCACATTTGTAAAGAGATATCCGCACCCACGTAGGTTCTAGTTCCATCCGAACGAAACAGAACCTTATAGGGGTCTCGCATATCTTTAAATTCCTCGAAGACGTCAAGACGCGCTACGATACAGCCAGCTTTTTCACCATCAGGCATCACGAAGACACTATCAACCTTGTTTAATATTTGTTTTTTAACTTCATCGAGAAGATGTGAATGAGCAAGAGTACTTTCCCAAATCTGCAGGTCATGAAATATATTTAATCTATATGCAGTTGCATATTGAGCTTTGACACATCGCGTAACAATATCACTTGCAAAATCTGAAATCTCATTATTTCCGGATTCCATTAAACGCGATGTCTCACGAATTTCTTCTTCAACACTTGGATCAGATTCAATTTCTTTTTGAACTTCAACATACAATTTACCTAGAAAATGATCAAACTTCTCATCAGTATTAATATTACTTAATTTTCTTAGCTTCCAAATCAGCTGGGCAACCTGAAGACCTAAATCGTTAATATAATCAAGCCGAGTTACTCTATATCCTACTTTTTCAAGTAAATTAGAAACAGTGTCACCAACAATTGCGTTTCGGGCATGGCCAATATGCCATGGTTTTGAGGGGTTTACTGCAGGAAATTCAACTATCGCATGCAATCCTTCAAATGCATTCGAAACCCCATAATCAAGATCTTGAGATATGACCCGTTCAATAGTTATTTTTGCTAGCTCACTCCGATTAATATAGAAATTAATATAAGGACCCGCGGTTTTAACTTCAGAAAGTACCGAGGGCAATCCATTAGCGTTCATTTTTTCAACTATTTCTTTCGCTATCATTGCAGGATTTTTTCTCTGAGTTTTTGCTAATCTAAATGCGATAGTCGTGGCCAAATCCCCATACTTAGGATCTGGAGGCTCACTTAGAGTGTTTCTTAACGTATTCTTATCGATATTTGTGAATCTATGCAATAATTCTAGAACTTCATTTACAATATGATCCCATGGAGAAATACCATTAATCTGGCTCATTACATTAACACCTGATTAAAGTAAAAAAAATTCTCTTTTAACTTTATCAATCTTTGAAAATTTTGCAAATATTATGTAAATAAGAGGTATGTAAATAGTAATTTTACTTATGGAAAGCAAGCAACACTTATATATAAATCTGCTATTTTATAAATGACTAGATCGTGCATAATGCATCCTGTTTCAGTGCGAGAGAGCAAGGAAGGAAGATATTACAGCATCCCCAGGTTGCACCCCTCGATCTATCAAGACTCATGTAATTAAAAAACATGAGGAATTGGAGATAGATTCATGGCGGGAAGTAATATTCAATATAATGCCTCACCAAGAGGCTTTGATAAAGACAAATATGAATGCCCAGCATGCGGTTCCCGATCACTTTTTATTGATTATAGCCGAGGAGAGATTGTTTGCAGTAATTGTGGTCTGGTTATTGGAGACCAAATAATTGATCAGGGGCCAGAATGGCGCGCATTCACGAGTGACGAACAAGCATCACGAGATCGCGTAGGAGGTCCAATGGATCTCACAAAATTCGATAAAGGATTAACAACTATTATTGGAAAACAGAACGTTGATGCGTTCGGAAATAAAATCAGTGGAAAAACACGTTCGCAAATACATCGATTAAGACGATGGCAAATACGAACAAAAGTACATTCATCTGATAAAAGGAACTTAGCAGTCGCCATGACTGAATTACATAGAATTTCAAGCCAATTGGGAATACCACAAAACATCAGGGCAACAGCCGCAGTAATATACAGGAAAGCATTAAAGAAAAAGCTAACACGCGGAAGAACAATTCTCGGCATGGTAGCAGCGTCCTTATATTTGGCATGTAGAGTTCATAGTGTACCAAGACCACTTGAAGAAATCGGAGACCAAATTCACATCAGTAGAAAAGAATTAAGCCTATGTATTAGATTAATTTTGCGATACCTCGACTTAAAGATTCCATTTACGGATCCGGTAGATTTTGTTTCGCGATTTGGAACCGAACTAAATCTGAAAGGAACCGCTAAAATGCGAGCCGTCGAAATATTGGAACTAGCGAAAAAGCAAGGTCTTACAATAGGAAAAGATCCCAAAGGCTTGGCAGCAGCCGCAATTTATGTCGCCAGTATAATGGAAGGGGACAGAAAAACACAACTAGAAATTGCGCGAACTGCCAGAGTAACAGAAGTTACAGTTCGAAACAGATACAAAGAGCTTGTCGAAAAATTAGACCTAAAGGCATTCTAATAGATTAAAAATTCTTTTTTTATTTTTCTTTTATTTTTCAAAATCCGATAAATATTAAAATAAAACACCAATGAATAATCTATAAGAAATATTTCTTGGAGGTTTATAATATGCCTACAAAATCACAAATATCAAGAAAAGGTCATGTACAAATTAAGAAAACTCCAGGAAAACGATATAATCGACACTTCATAAAGTTCAGATCATCAGTTGCAAGATGCGCAGTATGTGGCAAACCATTGGGTGGCGTACGAAACTATGATAACTACAGATTTAAAAAACTTTCAAAGAGCAAAAAGAGACCAAATAGATATTATGGCGGATATCTTTGTATACAATGCTTACGAAATAAGTTAGCCGCTGCAGTACAACAAATGGAATAAAACAAGGATGATAAAAAATGCCAATTTTTTCCATAAGTGGGGAACACGGAGTAGGCAAGAGCGCATGTGCAAAAGCTCTTGCAGAATTTTTCTCTTTAGAGTATGTATCATCAGGAATGATATTTAGAAAAATGGCAAAAGAACATAATATGACATTAGCTGAATTTTCAGACTATGTAGAAAAGCATCCAGAGATAGATAAGATGATCGATGATAGATTAATAGAATATGCAAAGAAAGGAAACGTTGTTCTGGATGCAAGATTAAGTTGTTGGTTTACAAAAGATATCGCGGATCTAAAGATACTACTAACTGCAAAAATGGAAACACGCGTACAACGTATTTCAAAAAGAGATAACGTAACATATGAAGAAGCATATTTAGAAACAACATCTCGAGAAAATAGCGAGCGATTCAGATTCAAAAAATTGTATAACATAAATGTTGATGATTTAAGCATATATGATATAATAATACGAACAGACAATTTTTCATTGGAATCAGTACAGAAGATGGTAATTACTGCTGCAAAAGAAGTATTGAAATCGAAAAGAAAGACCAAACAATAACACTTTTCAATAATTTTGTCAAAAGCAGCAATAGACCTCGTAAAGTGAGAACTATTAAGTATTATAGTTCTGACTCTCGGCGGGGTGACAGCCCGAGGTGACTTGGGTATCGACCAAAGAAGGAGGTATAAATTCAAATGAATATTATGGACATTGGCAGAATTTGCGTAAAAACATACGGACGCGAAGCCGGTAGAAAATGCATAATCGTTGAAAGAGATGATGATGACAATTACGTTATCATTACAGGACCAAAATCACTAACAGGTGTAAGACGCCGAAGATGCAACATTAGACATCTAGAACCCACACGAAAAGTCATTGAAATCGATGAAGGCATCGATGACGAAACTCTTCTAGACGTATTAGAGTCTGAAGGACTGACTGAGTTTATGCGAGAACATGTACGTATTAGAGTCTGAAGGACTGACTAATTTTATACGAGAACATGTAATTATAGAGTAAAGCGCCTTTTGGCGCCTACTCAAAACCTTAATTTTCAGTGCGTGAAGACCACATTTTAGGATAAACATTTCTAGGCATAATAACACGTTCAGTTTTAACAACAATTCCACTTTTTGCACGAAAAATTTGCTGACTAGACATTAATGCTTGACCCAATGCGACTAATTCATTTTTCAAAGTCATAATAGCAACAATTGATTTCTTTGTAATATCATCGTGCAATTTTACAACGCCTTGTGCTGCCAAATCTGCACCATGACATATTGCATTAACTGCATTGTCGCGAATATATATATGAGGAAGATGCGATACGGCATACTCAATTGGAAGAAGATACTTACGAATTTCGGTCTCATCACCATCTTCTTTCCAGAAAATATATGCATCTAATAGATCCTGCAAAGAAACAAGATGCTCGTCTTCTTTAAATGGACCAACACGAGTCCTGCGAAGCTCTTGCATATTAGCACCACAGCCAAGAACTTCACCAATATCATGGCAGAGCTTTCGCATGTACGTACCAGCTTGACAACCGGTTCGCATTAATACAAATTTCCCATCAATCTCTAAAATTTCGTTATAATAGATTTTTCTAATTCTTAGAACTTTTTTAACAGACGATTTTAGAGGAGGCTTTTGATAAATTGGACCGGTAAATTCGGATACAACCTCACGAATGCGTTCAGGCTCAACTTCATCATGTAATTTCATTAGACATACATATTCTTTTCCTGCAGGCAAAAGCGCATGAAGAATCTTTGTAGCATTTTCTAGCGCAATTGGTAAAAGCCCAGTTACATTTGGATCCAATGTACCACTATGCCCTGCCTTAGATAAATTCAATATGCGTTTCACCCAAGATACAACCTCATGACTTGTTGGACCCGCAGGTTTGTCTAGTAATACAAGGCCATTCTTAAGCAAGTATTCAATAGAACGCGATTCAGGAGATCCAATTCCGTAATTAGGATCTGTACTAGCAATTGCCTTTTCAATTAATGTGCGTTCTTTATCCGCAGGAAGCTTTTTTTGGGTCATTGCCGTGCCATCCATTATATAACCTAACAAATATTTGATTATTAGAAAATACTATAAGAATTTAGGTTAAGTATTTATTTGTCGAGCCCAAAGTGGCAGAGCGGCTTCCGGTGTCTTCATGACACTGAGGAACTTTCTTCCTCCCTCCAGGAGTGGTGTGGCGTGAGCCACAAGGCGAGAGCCTTAAGCCGAGACAAGAAACGACACGACCTTAGAAGAGATGACGATGAGACAGGGAGCCTTGTGCGCTCTGTCGAGGACTTCTAAGGAACCGT
>Ga0256914_1004770_pt1 | contig 10025 bp, 14 predicted proteins | sample HulkmetaG_FD_191571 | JGI IMG/M metagenome (GOLD analysis project Ga0256914, IMG submission 191571) | Hydrothermal chimney microbial communities from Main Endeavour vent field at the Juan de Fuca Ridge, Pacific Ocean - Hulk | ecosystem: Environmental > Aquatic > Marine > Hydrothermal vents ...
TAACTTTGCCGCCTTTGGTTAAAATCTCATCCGCAGTTTCTTGTTTGACAAAAAGATTTGCGGTATTTAGGCAGACGGTTCTCATATGGATTCTGTATCTGTCCATATCTATCTGCGCCCTGCTTCCTCTAACCGCAGGACCTTTGGAAGCGTTTAAAACTCTAAACTGGATACCGGTTTTATCCGTAGTCAATCCCATCTGCCCGCCCAAAGCGTCTATCTCTTTAACGAGATGCCCCTTAGCGAGCCCTCCGATGGCGGGATTACAGCTTGCCGCCCCTATTTGTTCCGCAAGCATCGTCAAAAGCAAAGTTTTTTTGCCCATTCTCGCACTCGCAAGAGCCGCCTCTATACCGGCATGCCCTCCGCCTATTACGATAACGTCGTATTTCATTCGTCAAACCTCGTTTTTTTCGCTATTATAGCAAATTTAAATTTTTAAAAAAGGAGAAAAACTCTTTTGAAAGAGAAATCGAGAGAGATTAAAGAATTCCCAATCTTTCGGCTAAAATAACCTTTATCAAATCGTTCATGTTTACGTTCAATTCCTCAGCTTTCTCTTTTAATTTATCAATCATCAAATTATTCAAATCAATTTCAATAGTCTGCACGGATCTATTTTCCTCTTTAACTCTTTTTTTTAAATCCTCAACGGATAAAATTTCATCCGCTTCCATCAAACTATCTATATCTTCACCCTCGTCAAATCTCTTATCGAACTCTTCAGCCTTCATCTTTATCATAATCTTTTACCTTTTCTTTCTCTTTTTTTCTGCACCTTCTAACGCTTATCAATCTTATTTTATCTCCTCTAAAAGTAAAAATCGCCGCATAACATTTATCCCCCATTTTTCCTATTAACGCATACCTCTCTTCACCGTCTATCGTTTTTGCTCTTTGAATAAAAACATCTTCTTTCTCAAACAGTTTTTGAGCTTCCGTAAAATCTATTCCGTGTTTTATTTTATTGGATAAACTTTTTTTCTCGTCAAATTCAAAATCGAATTTAAAAGCCATTCCAAGTCCGATAAAGCTTTTTTCGCTATTATAGCAAATTTACATCTCCTCTTATCCTCTCTCTTATAGTATAATTTTACGCAAAACGGTTTTAAAAGGACGGATTATGGAAAGTAAAGAGACTCTTTTAGATAAAATAGACGAACTAAAACGGCTATACAAGAAAAAAAAAGAAAAATTGGAGTTTGCGGACAACGAGGTGGAGGAGGAATTTATAAAAGAGGAGATGGAAAAATACAGATTAAAAATAAAAGAACTCAAAAAAAAGATCGAAGAGATTCAAAAACGGGCATAAAAGGATAAAAGTTGTTTACGGGACTAATAAGAGAATTTGCGACGGTAAAAAGCTTCCGAAAAAACACCCTCTCCTTAAAAGCTTCCTACAGACCGAAAATAGGAGACAGCATAGCGATAAACGGAGCCTGTTTGACCGTCATAGAGCTGCAAGAGGACGGCTTTAGCGTGGAACTCTCGCCGGAGACGAAAAACAAAATAGCGGTGGAAAACCTAAAGGAAAAAGTCCATATGGAACCGGCTATGAAAATGAGCGACAGGATAGAAGGACACATACTCCAAGGGCATATAGATACGATAGGAGAGATAGAGAGAATAGAAAAAAAAGAAAACTCTTACGACTTTTACATTTCCGTTCCCAAAGAGTTTATGAAATTTATCGTTCCCAAAGGCAGCGTAGCGATAGACGGAGTAAGCCTTACCGTAAACGACGTTTTCGAAAAAAGCTTCAGACTTACCGTTATACCCCATACGATGCGAAACACTCTATTTAACTCCTATCTAAAAGGCAGAAGAGTGAACGTGGAGACGGATATGTTCGCAAGATACATATACCATATATTCAAAAAAGATAAAAAACTCGACTGGAATACGGTCGATAAGATAATGGCTCTATACTGATGAGATGCAATATATTTAAACCATTCGAGAAAGAGCTCTTTTATATCTTTACCGACAGATATCAAGGCGTAAGTCCGCCTCCTTACGACACTCTAAATCTCGCCCATCATGTCGGAGACGACATCAAAAACGTTATGAAAAACAGAATGCTTATCTCCCGAAAATACGGTATCGACTTAAGAGATCTCATCTATATGGATCAGATTCACTCAAGCAACATAGCCCTTATAGACAACTCCATGCAAACGAAAATACCCGATACGGACGCGCTTATCACGAACGAAAAGGGAATATATCTGATGGTTTTGGTAGCCGACTGCATTCCGATACTCTTTTTCGATCCGGTCAAAAAAGCGGTGGGAGCGGCTCACGCGGGAAGAGCGGGAACTTTTCAAAACATATCCGAAAAGACGGTAAAAAAAATGAAAGAGAGTTTCAAAAGCAACCCGGAAGATATCATAGCCTGCTTAGGTCCTTCGATAAGGGAATGCTGCTATGAAGTATCAAAAGAGATAGCCGATATAACGGTAAAGAATTTCGGCGAGAAATACATAAAAAAAAGAGACGGAGGATACTATCTGAATTTGCAAGAGTTAAATAAAGATCAGCTTTTAAAAGCGGGACTGAAGGAAGAGAACATAGAGATATCCAAAGAGTGCACCCGTTGCGAAAAAAAATATTTCTCCTACCGGAGAGAGGGAGTAACGGGAAGATTCGCCGCAATCATATCTTTAAAGAAAGAGCAAGATGTATAGCAAGAAAGCGGTCGCTTTAAAATACGAAAAAGAGGCTATGAACGCTCCCAAAGTCATAGCCAAAGGCAAAGGAAAAATAGCCGAGAAAATCTTGGAAAAAGCCAAAGAGTTCGATATCCCGATATTTCAAAACGAAGCTTTGGCAAACTCTCTGCTCGATGCCGAAATCAACGAAGAGATCCCTCCAAAACTCTACAAAGCGGTTGTGGAAGTTTTTATCTGGCTTATGAAAACCGAAAAAAAGGCTCAAATAAGCAAATAAAACTCCCCTTGGCGGATAACGGAACGATTATTGCTACGATTTTATATAAACGCCGCAAGGGGAAAGAGTTTGAAAAAAACGCTGTTTTTAATACTCGTTATTTTTACAATCGTTTCCGCCTCTTACGCAAGAAAGATAAAAGAGGTGGCGAACATCGTCGGAGTCAGGGAAAATCAGCTTATAGGCTACGGTTTGGTAGTGGGACTTAGAGGAACGGGAGACGGAAGCTCTTCCAGATTTACTCTAAAAGCCCTATCCAACCTCCTATCGACGGTAAACATCAAAGTGGATCCCAACGAAATAAAATCCAAAAACGTAGCCGCCGTTATCGTAACGGCGAAACTCCCTCCTTTTGCGAAACAGGGAGATAAGCTCGACATCACCGTCTCTTCCATAGGAGACGCAAAATCCCTGCAGGGAGGAACTCTTTTATTAACTCCTTTAAAAGGAGTTGACGGAAACATATACGCTCTCGCTCAGGGAGCTTTAACGATAGGAGGCAAAAACGGAAGAGGCGGAAGCCTAAACCACTCCACGGTCGCCACCGTTCCGGGAGGAGCGGTCGTAGAGAGAGAAATTTTCAACGATATCTACCGAAAAAACTACGCCGAGCTTAGTCTCAAAGAGTCCGATTTCGAAAACGCCGTAGCCATTCAAAACGCTCTAAACCGATATTTCCGCCAAATCGTAGCGGTCGCTACGGATGCGCGAGTCGTTAAGCTAAAAAAACCGAAAAATCTATCGATGGTGGAGTTTTTAGCGAAAGTAAACGAAATAAACATAGACTACAAAAAAGAGAAAAAAGTCGTTATAGACGAAAGAACCGGAACGATAGTGGCGGGAATAGACATAACCATAGATCCCGTCGTAATCACTCACGGAGAGATAACCATCAAAATATCTCCTTACGAAAACGGATACTCTCCCTCCAAAAACGAAGCGGATATGGGAGAGGGAGTAGCGATAGGAGTCAACAACAACCTCGTCAAAATGAAAAAAGGCGAAGTTACGGTAGCGAATCTCGCTCGAGTATTGCAGAAGATGGGAGCGAAACCCAAAGATATCATCTCCATTTTGGAAACGATAAAAAAAGCGGGCGCGCTAAACGCGGAACTTGAAATCATTTAGGAGAAAAAATTATGAAAGCGGATCTCTCAAACGCTCTTTTCAATCTCGAAAAGGCAAAATATTCGTTAAACAAAAGCGAAAAAAAAGATTTGCAAGATAGACGGTTAAAAGAGTTGACTGATCAGTTCGAGGCGTTTTTCATAAAAAAGATACTCGATATCTCCATGCCGAAAAACAACGCTTTATTTCCTAAAGATCCGGGAGAGAAGATATACCGATCGATGTATAACGACGCCGTAGCCAATCGGCTTAGCGGAAATTTCGGCTTCAGCCAACTGCTGTATAATTTTTTGAAAGAGAACAAAAGTTAAACTCTTAGAAAGATAGGTTAACTAAATATCATATTTTACCTAAAAAAGTTCTAAAAAGTTGACTGAATTAGTAAAAAGTTATGAAGTTTTTTTAAGTAAGTGTCGATATAATCCTTGTAAGCAAATCTAAAGCACAAGGATTAAAAAATGGTCGTAAATTTAACCAAAAATCATATCGCCGCGCCTAAAGAAATTTCCAAAAGAGACGATATACAAGAAAAAAGAGTCGATAAAACCGAAACAACGGAAACTATAAAAAACGAGAAAAGCGATAAAATTCAGAAAATAAAAGAGATGATTAAAAAGGGCGAATACAAGATAGATATAGAAGCCACCGCAAGAAAAATAGCGGAGGAGCTTTTATAGAAACTTTTCGGCTCTTTTTTCCGGCAAAAAGGAGCAAAAATGTTAAGCCACTATCTAAAATCGATTATCAAAGACATAGAAAGCCTCATTCAAATAACGAAAGAGGATATAGAAGAGATTAAAAAAGCCAATCACGAAAAGATCTTCAACTCTTCAAAAATTAAAGAGGAGCTTTTGCTCTCTTTCGAAAACAAAAAAACCATTATAGACAACGAGCTTTTAAAACTCGTAAACGAAAATCAAGGCAAAGAACTGAGCGAAATATTAAACGAAGAGGAGAAATTTCTCCTCGAAGAGATGAAAATAAAACTTACCGAACTTAAAAAAGTCAATAAACGATATGCCAAGATGGTCGTTTGCGTAAGCGAGTTTTACAACTCTCTGCTCGATGAGATGTTTCCTCAAGAGCTTGCGGGATATTCTAAAATAGGTCCCAAAAAAGAGCTTTTATTTAGCGCAAGCATCTAAAAAAGATTTAAAATGAGTCTTTTAGACACTCTAAACGTCGCAAACTCCGGACTTAACGTCGCCCAAACGGGGATGGAGGTAACCGGGCACAATATCGCAAACGCCCAAAACGAATATTATACCCGTCAAAGAATAGAGACCGATCCCAAATATCCGCTACATACGACATCGGGGGACATAGGAACCGGAGCGAAAATCTCGCAGATAGTCAGAGTCCACGACGAATTCGTTTACCAAAGACTAAACAAAAGCGCTTCCAGACTCGAATACGACTCTTTTTCCAAAACAAACCTCGAAGAGATAGCCAGATACTTTCCGGATTTGCAAGATAACGGACTCTATAAAGATCTTCAAAACTATTTCGAAGCGTGGAACGATCTATCGGCCCATCCCAACGATTCCGCCCAAAAAGTGGCTTTGGTGCAAAACATTCAAACTTTCACAACGAACTTAAAAGATTCCAGAGAGAGGATAGAAAACCTTCAAAACTCCATAAACGATCAGTTAAAAACCGCCATAGACGAGGTAAACCGCATAGGAAAAGAGATCGCCGACCTTAACAAAAAAATATCCAAAAACGAAACCTCTTCCAACGAAAGAGCCAACGATCTAAGAGATCAAAGAGACAAACTCGAATCAACCTTAAGAAAACTGCTCGACTTTTCGGTATTTAAAGGAGACATGCAAAGCAACTCCGCTCAAGATCCTTCCATAACCGACGGAGGGAAAAGCTATCATCTAAACATCGCCGGACACTCTTTCGTGGACGGTACGACTTTTCATCCGTTAACCATAGACAATTCCTACGAACAAACCGGCTTTTACTCGATACATTACGTAAGAGACGATTTGAACCGGTTCGAAATAACGGGAGACATAACCGGGGGAAAAATCGGAGCTATGCTGGATCTTAGGGGAAGAGAATTGGATCCGAAAACGCACCGCCCCACGGGAGGACTCATAGAAAACTACATCAACGAAATAGACACCTTCGCAAAAACCTTCATAAACCAAACCAACCAAATATACGCAAAAAGCGCAAAAGACTCCCTCCAAAGCAAACAGATGCAGTACTACCAAGACGACGATAAACTAACCTATATGGACGAAATAAAAAAGGGAACTTTCGACATAGTAGTATATAACAACCAAGGAGAAGAGGTAGCAAGAAGAACGATAGAGATAACCGACGACACTACCATGAATTTCGGAAACGATTCGATAGTGGCGAAAATCAACGCAGACATAGACGATAATCAAGATAACGACTCTACAAACGACGTTGACGACTATTTCGAAGCAAGCTACATAAACAACGTCCTATCAATATCTCCGAAAGAGGGAGTGAGCGGATACAAAATAGCTATAGAAGACAACGGCACCGATTTTGTGGGAGTAAGCGGTCTCGGAGCGCTTTTTGACGGAGACAACGCGAAAAACATCTCTTTAAAATCGCAATACGCTCAAAATCCGGATCTCATTCAGGCATATTCGGCCCCCGTTGACGGAAATAACGAAGTCGCCAACGAAATGGTTCAGCTACAATACGACAAAATAGACTTTAACATCTCGAATCAAAAAAAAGTAACGGATACCTTTTACGGATTTTACTCTTTCATAACTTCAAACATCGCCACGGACGCCGAAGCGGCCAATCAAAGCATGGAAACCTCCCAGACCCTTTACAACACCGTTTTTCAAGAATTTCAATCCGTAAGCGGAGTAAATATAGACGAAGAGCTTACAAATTTGATAAAATATCAAACCGGTTATACGGCAAACGCCAAAGTAATCTCTACGATAGATAAAATGTTGGATGTGTTACTCGGCATAAAACAGTAGGATTTTTGATTGAAAGCGCCCTATTTTAGTATCTTTTTTCTGATATTCGTATTTTTGTTCTCCTTTTTCGGAAGCCATTTTTATCACGCTTCCCCTTACGAACTGCACAAAGAGGCGATATTGCTCTCTCCCTCTTTAGAGCATCCTATGGGAACGGACAGGCTCGGAAGAGATCTTTTGGCAAGAGTTATGGAGGGAGGGAAAATATCCCTTACGATAGGAGTCGGAAGCGCGATCATAGCGAGTCTAATAGGTCTCATAGTCGGAGTCGCGGCGGGATTTTTCGGAAAAATAGCCGATAAAATATTCGTCGTCGTCGTAGATCTCTTTTTGACCTTTCCGACTTTTTTCCTGCTTTTGGCGCTCATTAGCTACATAAACGCTTCGGTCTGGGTTTTGATATTCGTAATCTCGGTAACGGGCTGGATGGGAACCGCGAGAATGATAAGAAGCGAAAGTTTTCAGATAGCCAACAAACCCTTTATAAAAATCCTAAAAATAGCGAAAGTGAATCCTCTAAAAATCATCCTCAAATATTTCGCTCCTCTTTTAGCTCCGATCTTTTTTATAAGTTTCACTTTCGGAGTCGGAGGAGCCATACTCGCAGAAAGCGGACTAAGTTTCTTGGGAATAGGCATTATGCCTCCTCAAATCAGCTGGGGAACGATTATGAGCGAAGGAAAAGAGGTTATAGACATAGCGTGGTGGGTTACTTTCTTCCCCGGACTTATGATATTTTTAGTCATATTCTCTTTGATAAACATATCCGATTATCTTCAAACGAAAACGAACAGGAAAGAGTCTTTTGTATGATCTTCAACGGATAAAAGAACTTTTGGATCGGGAGGCTGAGAAGAGAAACGAAGAGGGAGAGGTTACTTTCGACAAACCGGACCCGATACTCGTAGCGAAACGATACAAAGAGGAGTTTATAAGCCTTATATGCTCTCTTTTCGCATACGGAAACGCAAATCAGATAGTAAAGTTTCTCTCCTCTTTGGATTTTTCCCTTTTGGATAGAGACGAAGATACGATCAGAAAAGAGCTCTCAAACTTCTATTACCGCTTTCAAAATCCCAAAGACGTAACGGAATTTTTCGTAACTTTAAAAAGAATCAAAGAAAAAACCTCCCTAAAAGAGCTATTTTTGAAAGGATACGAAAAAGAGAGAAAAACGATAGACGGGATAAAAAACATCATAGAAACCATCTACGAAACGAATCCCTACTCCTCTAAAGGTTATGTTTTTCTGATAGGGAAAATCCCTCAAAAAAAGATAACTTCTCCCTATAAAAGATGGAATATGTTTTTAAGATGGATGGTAAGAGAGGACAATATAGATTTCGGTTTATGGAAAGAGGTGGACAAAAAAGACCTCGTCATTCCGCTCGATACTCACACCTTCAACGTATCTTTAAAACTCAATCTCCTAAAAAGAAAGACCTACGATTACAAAGCCGCTTTGGAGCTTACAGAAACTTTAAAAAAATTCGATCCCGAAGATCCGGTTAAATACGATTTCGCTTTATATAGGATAGGACAAGAGAAAATAGAGCTTATTTCATAAAACGGGATTTCCGTATTATTAAAAAATTATTTTAAAAATGTTATATTCAATAAAAATTCCGAAAGGATAACCTATGGAGAGTCTGTTTAGCGACCTCTACTTTCTTAAAGAAAGAATACAAAAACCGGAACTTAAAGAAAGGCTCGAGAGCCTCGAAAAAAAGATACGTCTTCTAAAAACGAAAAACGGCATAAAACAGCTTCTGAAAAAGAAAAAAATATCGAAGGTTTTAAGAACGATAGAGTACGAAAACGAACTTATAAAACTACAGATAGAGCTTATCAAAATGCAAAACTGGATATTCGAAAATAAAAAGAGAGTAATGATCATCTTCGAAGGCAGAGACGCCGCGGGAAAAGGCGGAGCGATAAAAAGATTCGTCCAGCATCTAAATCCCAGAAGATACAGGGAAGTCGCGCTTCCCAAACCGACGGAAGTGGAGATGGGACAGTTTTATTTTCAAAGATACTTCAAACATCTTCCGGATCCCGGAGAAATCGTATTTTTCGACAGAAGCTGGTACAATAGAGCCATAGTGGAGCCCGTTTACGGATTTTGCACGAAAGAGCAGTACGAAAAATTTATGGCCGAAGTTCCAGAGATAGAACACGCTTTGATAGACGACGGAATAATATTGATAAAGTTTTGGTTTAGCATCTCTAAAGAGACTCAAAAGAAAAGATTTAAAGAGAGAAAAACAAATCCCCTAAAACAGTGGAAATTAAGTCCGGTGGATGAAAAGGCTCAAGAACTTTGGGACGAAATAACCAAATACAAAGAGAAAATGTTCAGCCAAACCCACACCTCCTATTCGCCCTGGATCATCGTAAACAGCAACGATAAAAAAAGCGCGAGACTCGAATCCATAAGGTACGTATTGTCGGTCGTTCCTTACGAAGGAAAAGAAAAAGCCAAAGTCTCTTTGCATCCGGATCCCGACATAGTTCAAAGATATCACAGAAAAAACGTACAAATAGATTAGAGAAATTTATTTTACATTTACTTATTAAAGAAAATTCATTATAATGCGATATAGTAAACACGGAACTTATTTTAACAAAGTAAACATCACTTTTAACTTTCAAAGGAGTGCGGTATGAAAAACTTCGCTATGATAGGGGCGGCGGGATATATAGCCCCAAGACATATGAGGGCTATAAAGGATACGGGCAACAATCTTGTAGCCGCTATGGACAGATGCGACAGCGTGGGCATCATAGACAGCTACTTTCCGGATGCGGACTACTTCGTGGAATTCGAAAGATTCGACAGGCACATAGATAAGCTTAGAAGAAAGGGAACGAAAGTCGATTTCGTCTCCATCTGCTCCCCGAACTATCTTCACGACGCGCATATCAGATTCGCTTTAAGAAACCAAGCCGACGCAATCTGCG
>Ga0256914_1004771_pt1 | contig 10024 bp, 8 predicted proteins | sample HulkmetaG_FD_191571 | JGI IMG/M metagenome (GOLD analysis project Ga0256914, IMG submission 191571) | Hydrothermal chimney microbial communities from Main Endeavour vent field at the Juan de Fuca Ridge, Pacific Ocean - Hulk | ecosystem: Environmental > Aquatic > Marine > Hydrothermal vents ...
TTGATCCACCCTGCACTGTGGGAGACGTCTGCAACCGACAAAATGGCACACCAAAATAGAATGAAAATACGTACGGATTTCACAGATACCCTCCTTTCCCTAGGGAAGTGAAAATAGATCACTATTTCACAGGTCGGGGAGCAAGCCAGGTGTGGTGCAACCAGGCGGGGATACTCCTCATGTACCTTTATGGAGATAGTGTCGTTTGAAATAATTGTTTATCACTACAAAAAGGGAGTGTCAATCAAACAAGAAAGACGATCGATTCGAAGACCTGTTAAATTAAGGGCGCTTTCAAACATGTTCAAATGTGGTACCCTAGTCTTAGAAATTCAGCCGCAAAGATCAAAAAATCTGGGGTAGCCAAGCCATGACAAAAATAGATCTCAACAATCCCCTTTTTCAGCCCAGTTTTAAATGCAGAAAGATAGAGCAAGATCATTTTTCAGTTGAAGTGTCAGGCTGTCTGTTGCTGACATCGTGGGATGCATTTTTGAACAGCCTTTACAATCCGGCAGAAGAAGATCTCTATTTACAAGTATACAGGGATGATGATCAGCTGATACTTGAAAAAAAGGTAACTCATCTTTCATCAACCGAGGAGTATATTGAACAGGGCGGTAGGTTGAAAGTAAGGCTGGTTAAGAAGAGCAAGTTTAGATTCAGCATCTCGTCACCTTTTCATTACACCCCTAAAATAATCTTCATTTCAGAAAATGAAGGGCGTCACCATTTGGTATGGGAAGACGTGGATTGGCAAAGCCTTAAAAAGGAGGTCGAGATCAGCACCGGCCTGGACTGGGAAAAGGATGTGGAATTGGTACTCCACGTCATACGGATGAAAGTCCAAGGTGATCTGCCGAAAGAGGAGTGGCAGCCCGTTGGCCTTGCAAACAGCGCTCTGCTGCTTGGAATCCTGGATAGTGCGGAACTAGTGGTGATCGAGAAGGGCTCTGGAAAGGAAAAATACACCAAGCCTTTAAAGAGGGTATTCGAGCTTAGATTTCACCATCCAACTTTTTTGGGCGCCATTGGTGAAGCGGAGGTTGAAGCTTCGCCACTAGGCCCCTATATGGAACTCAAAAGGGAGATTTGGGAAGAGGATTCTGTACAGATAAGGGCCTGGTGGAGGCTGTTTGAAGATCATTGGAATTTTGTTGAAAAGAATTTATTGCAACCCGAAGGTCTGGCCTGGGCAGATGTGGATGTATGTGTTCGCCTATTCAAAAAGGGAGTGAAAGGCTGGGAGCCCTTCAGAAAGGAAGAACAAAATAGAGTTTTAACTGCAACCGACTATCTGTTTACCTCCATCCCCGCCTATTCGACATTCAAGGGCGCGTTGGTATTGCACGACCGGAGAGAGCAAGTTGATCTGACGCGGCCGCTTCTTGTTTCTGCACCTTTGGCCATACCAGACAGGCCGGACAAAATCGTGCTCATGCCCATAGACGAAAACAGGATATTTGCTTATTGGCACCTTGATATGGCCAAGTTGTCGAAAAAATTAGAAGAATTTAGCGGTGGCGATCAGTCCAAGGTAAAGACCTATTTGAGGGTGTTTCACGACTGGGCAGGCGGTCTCCATCATCACATGGACAAAGATGCTGAAATCAGCCTGGAGTATACAGACAATTACTATTTGAACGTGGAGCCAGACAAGATTTACAGGGTACAGCTGGCTGCTGTTCATGATGACGGCAGGGTTGAGCCCCTTACTGATTTTTCCAACCCTGTACAGACAGCCAGAGTCAGGGCAGGTAACAACCCCGTTGAATTCCGGGAGGTTGCTCATTCCTTTGAGCATCCCAGCCATAAAAAACTCGAATCACCTATGGACACGGCCGACTACTCCATTGGCCTTTTGACCATTCATCTCCATGCTCATTTGCCCTTCATCCGCAGGCGTGTGGTTTATGGAACAACAGGCATCTGGCAGCCCATAGGCTTTCCTGAGGAGTGGTATCACGAGGCTGTGAGGGAAACGTACGTTCCACTGCTCATGGTATTTGAAAGGCTTAGGGAAGAAGGGGTGGATTTTCGAATTTCAATGGATATATCTCCGACATTGAGCAACATGATGCGTTGCCCGCTGCTTCAGGAAGAATTTTTGAAATATATGGAGGCCAACATCAGTATCGCCCTTTCAGAGGTCGAACGTACTCGCAGGGAGGCCCCTCACTATCACCAAACTGCTTGGATGCATCTGAAAAGGTTTAGAGAGGTCCGAGACTACTTTTTGAGCTGTGGCAAAGACCTTACTGTGCCCTTCAAGAAATTGCAGGAGCAGGGTTATCTGGAAATAAGCACATGCGGTGCAACCCATGCGTTTCTTCCCTTTTTTACTGCAACACCGGCAGGCATCAGGGCACAGATACAAACAGCAGTAGAGGATTATAAAAGGACCTTTGACTGTAATCCGGTTGGCATCTGGCTTCCAGAGTGCGCATATGTTCCTGGCATAGAGGGCTTTGTTCAAGATGCAGGGTTGAGATATTTTTTCACAGAGACACATGCTGTGCTTCTAGCTGACGCCCCAGCTGCCTTTGGAACTCATGCACCAGTTTACATAAAAGGTAGTGATGTGGCAGCCTTCGCCAGAGATCCAGAGACAGGCAAACAGGTGTGGAGTGGTGAAGAGGGCTATCCTGGCGATCCAGATTATCTGGAATTTCACATAAAGGGTGGTCCGCTCAAATACAATCGAATCACCAGCCGTGGAAGCGATTACAAAGAACCTTATGTGAGAGAATGGGCCTTGGAAAAGGCTGCTCGTCATGCACAGCACTTCATGGAGGCACGAAATTTCCGATTCGAACACATCAAAAACTGGTTTTGGAAAAAGCCACTGGTCGTTGCCATGTATGATGCTGAACTTTTTGGCCATCACTGGTACGAAGGGCCAGATTTCCTCTACTTCTTGTTCAAAAAACTGCATTACAATCAGAATCAGACTGAATTGATTACTCCTAGTGCGTATTTGAAGAGATATCCCAGGAACCAGGAGGTCTTCTTAAATCCATCTTCATGGGGAGACAAGGGTACCTTCGACAAGTGGATGTATGGTTCCGTCTCCTGGATGTACCGTCACTCACATGAGGCCATAGAAGAGATGACTGCCATGATGGAGGATTTTCGCAAACATCGTCATTCAGACGAGCTTTGTGCCAGGATAGTCAAACAGGCCATTCGTGAGGTCCTGCAGTCTATGAATAGCGATATACCCTTTGTGATTTCCAACGGTCACTTCGTGGACCGTATGAAGGAATTCTTTTTTGATGACTTGGAGAGATTTTGGAAGCTGGCCAGCCTTTATTGGAATGATGACCTGGACCCAAATTTACGCTCATGCCTGCTTAGACGTTTGGAGATGGAAAATCCCATATTCCCCGATATTCCGTTATAGACCCGCGGCTGTAGCGTGCATATGCATTTTACTTAATAAAAGCAAGCCATTTTTTTACTATTCCTTTAAATTCATTATGTCCAAGCCTTATTGTGCTAGTTTCTTCATTGCGGTGAAGGGCCTCCAGGACCACTTGTTTCGGGTCTATGGTTAAGGCGTAACTGTTTCCGATAAATTCGGTAACCTTTGAATCCTTTTTAGATTCATTCATCAAATTCAACAATTCCTTGGCAAGGAGCGCATCACCTTGAATGTCTCCTTCTAGAAAAAGGGCAACCCCTTCAAGGCCTTTAGAGGCTGCAGCTCTTGGCAGTCCATCTTCATCAATAAAAAAATTTAAGTTTCCTGCTTTTTCTTTTGGCATCACTGTGGTCCTTTACATATATCGGAAAGGCGGTATTGATATTTCCCCTCCTGTTTAGATATCCTTGGATCATGAAACCCTTGCCAGATGGCCCAAGCCAGGGCTGCCTTTTAGGGTGTTTTCTATGTTTGTATGCATGTAAAATGGCCTTTATGACCTCTTTACGGCACATTTTGTCTGGGAAAAAGGATGAAAATTTTGTTTTCCATTTGTGTTCTCGGCCATCCCATATCTTTACTTTTGCTGTATAAACTCCTGCTTTGTTGGGCGGAGAAATGATCTTTACTACCTGGGCGGTCTTGGGATTGCGGCCTCCAGGCCGGGAATGAAAGCCGACCGGCCTTCCTTTTCTGTTGATTTCACCCTCGAATATATGCGTCAGGTTGATCTGGGGCTTTGTGTGGCTCCATTCGGACCTGGCAGCCAGTACTCCTGGTGCCAAAAGCATGAGTACAGCACACAGACAGGCTGCAAGGCGTTGCCATTTTTCCTTGAAAAACATTGTTCCATCTCCAAGCGAATGAATGAGCAAGAATAACATAAAATATTGCTGCAGAAAACCATGCTTTTTGTCATTAACTTACCACTAGTTAAATAAAAAGTATGGCAGCTTGTTTTGCACTTTTGCGTTCCGGCTCTACCTTGCGTTTCTGCATCTTCTAGGGCTCGCTCCGCTGGAAGTTGCACAACTCGCCTGCCTGCGGCAGGCTCAAACAGTACAACTTCCGGCTACTACGCTTCGCCTAGAATCTGCAAGAAATTGCTCACAGTCGCTACGGGCAAAAAATACAAGCCAGCTGCCTAACCATCCAATATCTTTTCTGATAAAGGCTATCTTTCCTATAAATTTTTGATTCTCTGTCCAAAGTTTAAAACTAGCCAGCTTTTAAAAAATCTGGTTCTGAAGGGTCGCAAATTGAGGGTAATTTATAACGCAGAGTCGGGGATGGTTTAGGGATTTTTCCGAAGAGTGCTTTAGCGTGAAGAAAACCAAGATTCCCAAAAGATGTACGAAAAGGACTCTAAAGGCTCTGAGGGAAAAGCCCCCTGAACTTTGGAATATGATAAATCGCAATACAGCCACGCTGTGCGTGGGCTAAATATTTTTTAAAGTGGGGGTGAAAATGTCCCAAGGTGAAATTTTGGGTGGCTCAGCCATAAAGGTCATGACATTTTTTTTCGTTGGATGGTGCAAAGAGAGTTTGAAGGCGTGGAGGGCTATTGACCGATCGGGCAATGGCCACGGTGCACCATATTTTAAATCTCCAGCTATTGGGAAGCCTGTTCCCCCACATTGAGCCCTCAACTGATGAGGTCTTCCTGTTTCAGGCACGAGTTCCACCAAACTGAAGTGTCCTTCGCTTTTTACCAATTTTAAATAGGTCTTGGCCCTCTTGGCCTTGAGGTGGCTACTGGGCTTTTGCGAATAGAGTTTAACGATATTTTTTCGCCTGTCTTTGGATATCCAATGGATCAGCTCTGACTCAACAGGCGGAGATCCATGCACTACCGCCAGATATGTTTTATTGAGCCTCTTGTTCCTCAACTCCTCTGACAGCCTGGATGCTGCCTTTGATGTAATGGCAAAACAGATTACTCCTGAGACCGGTCGGTCCAGCCTGTGCACCACACCCAAAAAGACATTTCCAGGCTTTTTGCGGCTTTCTTTCAAATAGGCCTTTCCCCATTCAAGGAGCGAGAAGTCTTGTGAGCTGTCAGGAACCGTTGGCATGCCAGCAGGTTTTGACAAGATTAGCAAGTGGTTGTCTTCATAAATAATGTGTACGCCTTGGCCGGTTTGAGATATCATCACGTCAATTATAAAAGAGGTGCTGGGTCATGTACAATATCAGCAGAGTTACCACAGGGCTTGAAAGGTTTGTGAAAGAAAGGCCTCTATGGGCCAAAGGGAAGCGTTTGGGCCTTTTATGTCATCAGGCTTCGGTAGATACACGTTTCGTCCACGCCAAGGAGTTGATAAATGAGGCATTTCCAGGCGCACTGAAGTGCCTTTTCAGTCCTCAGCATGGCCTGTACGCTGAAAAGCAGGACAATATGATAGAGTCTGCCGATGGATGGGAACCCAGCCTGGGCATACCCATATACAGCCTCTATGGAGAAGTCCGTCAACCACGGCCGCAACAACTGTCTGAGATCGATGTTTTCATTATCGATCTTCAAGACGTAGGCTGCCGTGTCTATACTTACATTTGGACGATGTTGCTCTCAATGAGAGCGTGTGCCAAGGCAGGTGTAGAGGTGTGTATTTTGGACAGGCCTAATCCTATAGGAGGGGTAAAAACAGAAGGGAATCTGCTTGATTCAGCCTATTTTTCTTTCGTAGGCATGGCATCAATTCCTATGCGTCACGGCATGACTATGGGCGAACTGGCACTTATGTTTAAAAAAGTGGAAGGCTTGGATTTGGATCTCCATATCGTGAAAATGGATGGATGGCATCGTTCGATGTCTTTCCCAGACACTGGGCTTCCCTGGGTTTGGCCTTCTCCAAATATGCCCACGTTTGATACTGCCATGGTCTATCCTGGTCAGGTTGTTTTGGAGACAACCAATCTGTCTGAAGGGCGTGGTACCACAAGGCCCTTTGAAGTATTTGGGGCCCCGTTTCTCGAACATGGTATAATCAACAAACACCTTGAAAAATACCGATTGCGAGGCTTTGTACTGCGGCCACAAAATTTCGAGCCTACTTTTCATAAATGGCAAGGCAAGGTGTGCAGGGGATTACAGATTCACGTTACAGACCGAGGATTATATCAACCCTATTTGACAACGTTGTCCATACTATCGGTGATTTGTAAGGAATTCCCAGACCAATTTAAATGGACCTCCCCGCCATACGAATATGAATTTGAAAAATTGCCAGCTGACCTTGTGATAGGGAATCCCAGGATACGGAAGGCTGTAGAGGCAGGAATCCCGCCTTTTGACCTGGAAAGGCTATGGAAAGAGGGTTTGAAGTCATTTGAGGAGTCAAGGAGAGACTTTTTGCTGTATTGACCTTGACAATGCAATTCTCAACCTGGCTGCTGATACAAGGCGTAAATGGCGCCAGCTTAGTAAACTTACCTGTCTGACGGCCAATATCCAGCTGGTTCATAACCAGGTACAAGATGATAGATCCCCTCTAGGTGCCGGTACTGTTCATTGTAGTCCAGGCCATAACCCACCAGAAAGCCTTTCTGTATGTCAAAGCCCACATAATCGACGTGCACATCCACTTTGCGCCGTTCTTTTTTGTCGATCAAACAGCAGATTTTTACTGAGGCAGGTCTGTGGAGTTTCAAGACTTCAGTCAGGTAATCCAGGGTGTAGCCGGTGTCCACAATATCTTCCACAACGATCACATCTTTTCCAGATATGTCCAGTTCGATGTCTTTGGTGATACTCACCTTTCCCTCCGACTCCATGCCTGAGCCATAGCTGTACAGCCGGACGAAATCTATTTCAACTTGTACGTCCAGCGCTCTGCACAGATCCGCCAGGAAGATGAATGCTCCCTTGAGTATGCCAATCAACACCAATGGCCTTCCGCTATAATCACGAGAAATCTCTTTCCCAAGCTCTTGGACACGCGCCTTGATTACGTCTGGAGACAGGATTTCTGTTAACTTATCTTTTTCTTGCATCTTTCACTTGCTCCTCCAACTCGCCGATATTGACAAGTGACTATATATTATTACTTTATGCCGAGGCCGCCATGGATCTGGCGGCTTTTGTATCATGAGATAAAATAACAAGCAAATGGAGGTCAAGGTTTTTATGCCAATATATGAATTTTCTTGCCAAAAGTGCCAGAGTAATTTTGAAACTTTTGTTGTCTCTCACAAGAGTATAAGTTCAGTAGAGTGCCCTAAATGCGGCTCTAAGGAAGTGCAGAAAGTCGTATCTGCATTCAATTGCGGTTGTTCATCCGGGGGCTCACTCTCTTTTGGTAGCTCTTCAGGATGTGGAACCGGGTCTACCCGTTTTGGGTGAGCATAATTTCGTACCCGGCTGGTAGCCGGGCCAGGAGGCTCTCAATGCTGCTAATCGAAGACTTATGGGTGGATGTGCAAGGCCGTGAGGTGCTGAAAGGCATCAATATGGAGATTGGGCAGGGGGAAACCCACTGTCTTTTTGGCAAAAATGGGTCTGGAAAGACCACCCTCCTGATGACCTTGATGGGTTTTTCCGGATACAAAGTGAAGCACGGAAAGATCACCTTCAAGGGGCAGGATATCACCTTCATGCCCATTCATGAACGCGCAAGGCTTGGAATCGGTATTTCCTTTCAAAGACCGCCAACGCTCAGGGGTGTTAAGCTGAGGGATATGCTAGCCATATGCAGTGGAGGTAATGCTAATGCTGCAACGCAACTGGCAGTCAGCTATGGCTTTGATCACTTCTTGGACCGTGAAGTAAACTTGGGTTTTTCAGGTGGAGAAATTAAAAAATCCGAGTTATTGCAACTGCTTGCCCAGAATCCTGATTTGACCTTGCTTGACGAACCTGAATCTGGCGTGGATATTGAAAATCTTCATGTAATTGGTGACATGATCCGCAAGTTGTTAGAGAAAGACAAGCATAAAGGCCGTACTAAGTCGGGGCTCATAATCACCCATACGGGATTCATTCTCAATTATGTAGCTGCTGATAAAGGCCATGTGATGTTGAATGGTAGACTGTGCTGCCAGGGTAATCCCGTTGAAATATTTGAAGGCATCCAGAAATATGGTTACGAGGAGTGCGCACGATGTCAGCTATAAAAGACAACACCACTGTTTCAGATGAAGCGGAATTGCTGAAACAGTTTATACCCGCCTCTCAAGTAGAAGCCCTTAACGACCTCAAGGAACTAGACGAGGCAGAACTCAAGCGGCTCAAAGAGACAGGGGTGGATTTGAGCGCCAAAGACCGCATAGGCACCTATTTCCAGACAAATTGCGGTGTTGCAGAGTGTTCCTGCGATTTTCAAGGCGTTGAAATGCTGCCGATTACTGAGGCCCTTAAAAAATATGATGGGCTGAAGGAGTATTATTGGAAACTCATACCAAGGGAAAAGGATGCCTTTACCAAAGAAGCTGCCGAGGATCTCGACAATGGCTACTTCATACGGGCATTACCCGGCGAAAAAGTGGTTTATCCTCTTCAGACCTGTCTCTATATCAGAACCGATAAGGTACGCCAGAGAGTTCACAATATAGTAGTGGCAGAAGAAGGGTCTGAGCTGCATATAATCACAGGTTGTGCCACCCATCCCAAACTCACTTCAGGTCTCCATATAGGTGTTTCTGAATTTTACATTAAAAAAGGTGCAAAACTAATCTTCACCATGATCCACAACTGGGGCGAGGAGGTGATAGTGCGGCCCCGTAGTGCCATCCTGGTAGAAGAAGGCGGCACTTATCTGTCAAATTATGTGAGCCTTAAGGGGGTAAAATCTGTCCAGACCTTTCCTACCGCAACCCTTAAGGAGGGAGCCATGGCACGGTTTAACTCTGTAATAGTGGCTCCAAAAGGCTCGGAGATAGATACCGGGGCAAGAGTCATTTTGGAAGGCAGGGGAAGCCGCTCGGAAATAATATCTAGAACCATATCTTATGGCGGAAAGGTGATAGCTCGTGGACATTTGGTGGGTAAAGTGCAAGAAATCAAGGCCCATTTGGAATGCCAGGGCTTGATTCTTTCAGACGAAGGCATAATTCATGCAATTCCTGAGTTGGAAGCCCACGTGGCGGATGTGGACATGTCTCATGAGGCTGCTGTGGGCAAAATAGCCAGAGAAGAGATAGAATACCTCATGGCCCGGGGGCTTGATGAAGAAGAGGCCACTTCCACCATTGTTAGGGGTTTCTTGAATGTGAAAATAGAAGGTCTGCCCAAAGAACTCGAGGAAGAACTTGAGGCAGCAGTTAGAGAGTGCCAGAAGGGCATATAGGATTTGAATGAGCGATAATCGAGAAACGCATTCGGCCGCATCGAAGAATACCAACCCAGGTGAAACCCTTCCTATGCCTTGTGCGGCAGAGGATGAGATTGATTTGGCCGACCTTATCGCCGTGCTGTGGCGTAGGCGTTTTACCATGCTATTCTGCGTCTTATTGTTCACATCTCTTGGCGTCTTATATACCTACGTTGCTACTCCCAGATATTCCATAACCGCCCAACTAAGGCCCGGGATAACCGGGTATACTGGTAAAGGCGAGCCTAAATATGACCTTAAACCTCAAGATATAAAGACCTGGTTCGATAAA
>Ga0256914_1004772_pt1 | contig 10022 bp, 7 predicted proteins | sample HulkmetaG_FD_191571 | JGI IMG/M metagenome (GOLD analysis project Ga0256914, IMG submission 191571) | Hydrothermal chimney microbial communities from Main Endeavour vent field at the Juan de Fuca Ridge, Pacific Ocean - Hulk | ecosystem: Environmental > Aquatic > Marine > Hydrothermal vents ...
TGATCGCCCCGCCCTTCCCGGCGGCGTCCCTCCCTTCGAAGATGATCATCACCCGTTTTTTGTTTTCGTAGACCCAGTTCTGGAGTTTGATCAGCTCCACCTGCAGCTGGACCAGTTCCTGCTCGTACTCCACGTTGCGGATGATCTTGGCCAGCTTCTTTTTCTGCATGAGCTGGGTCAATCCGCTTTTGGTCCGCAACAGCCGGAAGCTCTTCTCCAGCTCTTTCACGGTCTTTTTGAGCTTTTCGTCTTTGACGTTCTTTTTGAGATATTCGAGATCCTGTAAGATCGTTTTCATTTCCTCTCCTTTTGTCCGTATATTCTGATGATTCTACACCTCCACCCCTTAATTTCTATATGAAATGGAACTCGTCGGTTGCATATCGCTCCAAAATATCAATATGTTCCGAATCGGTTCTTGATCTTTTAACTTTTTCTTAAAGTATAATATGCAATAATGTAGAGTTAGTTGAGATGTGTCAAGGCCAAACCCGTCGCGAGGCGGGGACGGAAAGCTGCGGGTCTCTCGGAGACAGCCGGGCTGCCACTTCCAGATAGCTTCCGCAATAGGCGTGTGGCCGCCGAGCAATTCCGGGAAAGGCAAAACGATGTTCAAGAGATGCGCGGCAATGCGTACTGCGAGGAGAAGTAGGATGAAACGTTGGTTGAACCATTGGTCAGAGAGTACCGGAAGCAAAAAGCGACACGCCGAGTTTGTAGGAAGGGTACCGATGATACTCTTCCTGGCATGGATCGTGGCTGGCAATCTTTCTTTTGGACAAGGAGGAGTCCCCTCCCCAAATATGCCTTCGGTCGCAGATCTATCGATCGAAGAAAATGCCGTTCCATCTCCCAATCCGGTTGATATCGGCGAAGATGTCACCTTTTATCTTCGGGTCGACAATCATGGCCCCAAGGCTGCAAAACCCAATATCGTGGTCACAATCACTTACAATCAGACCGTGGAAATCACTTCAGCGGAACAAGTGGCAGGGGGAGGAGATTTTAGCTGTAGCCCAAACAGCGGAACGTTAAACTCCGGAAGTGCCATCACCTGTACCAAGACCAACCCACTGAGCAAAAACGCTCCCATGAAGGATTTTGCCATCACGGTCCGACCGACGGCTGCCGGAACCCTCACCCAAACGGCGACGGTCAAGTCTTCAAACAATATAGATAATTGGCCTTCCAACGACAGCGTTACAAGCAGCGTCACCGTCAACGGAACGCAACAGATAGTCGACAACGCCGACGATCTCTGCTACGAGGAGAAACAACTCGACGGATTCTTCTGTTTCGATATGGGAATATGCGGAGGCGGCATGAACTGCCGAACCACCTATCCTCTGAGAAACATCAGCAATTCATCTCTTTCGGATGTCCAAGTCGTGTATGATGAGGACAATCTGGTCGGAGGATCCTTCGGGAGCTCCTGCGGTGTCGAACCGGACGGAAGTTGCCAGACAGCACACGATATCGACTTCGGACCCGTCGGTTTTTTTGGAAGAGCCACCCAATTCGACTTTTCCGAGCCCATCGATCCCTCCGATACCGATGCGGCGATCTGGACCAAAAACTTCATGTCGGGAAGCTGTTTCGACAAAAACAATCTCTACGGAACCTATGTCAAAAACGGAGTCCGATACCGCGGGAAAATCAAACCCTGCGATATCAGCAGACAGGGATACCGCCCCTTCACGCTTCGTTATCAGCAGGCCCTTTACGGGAACATGCGGACGGTCGGGAATACCATCCTGGTCGCTCCCGGCACCGAAAATACCAACAAATACGCCGACTGCAGTACCTACATCGACGGTCCCTATATTATGGATGCGAACCTCACCAATGCGAGCTACAAACTTTGTGCCTATCATGCAGACACGTCCGTCAGTTTCCCGACAACCGTCGCCCAAATTCCCATCCCACAGGGAAGCGATGTCAAAGTCAAATGGGCCGGCCTCTACTGGCAGGCACTGGTGGAGGACAGTTATCCCATCAAGGATATGAAAATCCGGATCAAACACAGCAATGCCAATAACTATACCTCCATCTCTTACGATCAGCTCGACTGGGGCAAAGATGTGGGGAAAGAAGGATACATCAGCTACTCCGCTTTTGCGAACATCACCGACTATTTTACCTCCCATGGCTACAAAGACGGCAATCTGACCGTCGGAGACATACCCGTCGTCGAAGGAAAAATCGACAACCTCGGAACCTATGGAGCCTGGGTACTGGTGATCGTCTATGAAGATCCCCGGGAAAAAATACGACTTTTCAGTATCTACGACGGGTGGCAGATCGTAGATGCCGACCATGCCGAAGTGGATGTCAATATTACAGGTTTTTTAACACCGAGACAACGTCCCATCTTTTCGGAAACTTCCGTCTTTGCCGCGGAAGGGGACAAACGGCTTCTCAACGATTACCTCAAGGCGCGTTCTCCCGGTCAGAACACCTGGACATGGCTCACCTACACCCAGGACCAGACATTCGATTCCAGCATTCACGTCACCCAGCCGTTCGCCCGGAATCCGGATCCGATCAACAACCAGGGAATCGACATCCAGGCATTCCAGTTGGGAAGCAGCGGCTATGACATCATCAATCCCAACCAGACGGAAATCTCTTTCAAATTCGGATCCGATCAAGACCGCTACTGGCCTTCGATGATCGCCTTCAATACGGAACTCTACGCTCCGAAGGTCTGTTACGACTATACCTACGGTCAACACGGAACCTATATCACGGTCCCCGACCTCGAGAGCCGGGATATCGATACAATCGTCGACGAAAACTCACCTCTGAATGTCAAACTCTTTTTCCGCAATACGGAAAACGCCGACGTTTCGATCCAGAATCTTTCCGTCTCGATCCGGGACATCAACACCTCTACCGCGATCTATACCAGGGATTCGACCTACATCGCCCGCAAAGACGAAGGAGTCCAATTCGTCCCCGATTCCGGCCGGGATGTCGGAGATGATCATGACGACAACATCTCTATCGGTACACTCGAAAGCGAAGAATATTTCTACACCTATTATGCACTTACTCCGTTGGCGAGCAGAGTGATCTCTCCTCTCGATGCATTGCTCGACTTCGATCTGACCGTGACGGTCAACGGACGCCCCCTCTATCTGGGACATCAGAATCTCGACATCCGCAAGATGGACCCCTGCCGAACCTATTTCTACTACAGTCCGAGTTATGGGGTGTTCAATGTGGTCCATGCCGCCGAACAGCGCAACGGCAACCCTGACTATTATTACAACCTTCCCACCCAGGTGGTCAATCGAACCGGAAATTTTCTCCTGGAGTCGATGGATCCCAATGACCTGGACAGAGTGAAAAACATCAGCACCGTGGCCAGCGTAGAGATCCTTGACGTTTCCGGTTTCCACTATACCAACGCCAACTGTCTGGATCCCAATGCGACCGTGGCGGGGTTCCGGAGAGTCTGGAGCATTTTCTCGAACGATCATATTGTCCCGCTCGACAAAAACGATATGAACAATACCAAAATGTTCGGGCGGGCGATTCAAAACGCCGCATTCCGCATCGGATATATCACTTATCGGAACGGATCGGTGATTACCGTCTCCAAGGTAAACAACAACTACCGAATCGAAAGCCTGGAGAGCATCAAAAACTATGAACAGTGTGCCAATCCCTGCGCGGATGCCAACGCGACGGGGGGAACCGATGCCGCATCGTTGAAAAACTGCGCGGAATGCCTCTACATCGCTTCCCGGGGACATCGGCTCTGCTCCAGAGACAATTTCGCAATCCGACCGGCCGCCTATCAGATCGAGATCAGCGACATCAATCAGAGCACACAGAATATCCAACGGCAGATCGCCAACAACCGGCCGGCTCCATCCCAGGTGGATCTGGCGGCAGGCTATGCCTACAAGATCGACAGCAACGCCACAGACTATCAAAACAACATGCCGACACCCGGGTATTACACCATTGCGGACGACCTCAATTACACCTGGAGTCCCACATCGACCATGACCTCCTGTGCAGATACCCGGGACCGCAAAATATCCAACCCCTTCCAGGACGGAAAAGCCTCCATCATTTCGACCACGTCCCAGGTCGGAAGATACGAATTGCAGATCACCGACAGTGATTGGACCAAATACGACTACGGCAGTGCCTATCTGCAACACCACGACAACTCCCCCTATTTCCGTAACGGTCCGGACTGCCTCAACAATTCTGCCCGCGTAGTCGACGAGGCGTCGACCAGCCAAAACGGCTGCATCATCCGTTCGGCCAACACCATCGCCAATGTGGTCTATACGGACGTCAACCTCACCCTGCATCCCTATCGGTTCGATCTCTCCAACATTACACTCCATACCCGACCGTTGGATGGCCAGAACTGGAGCTACATGAACAACCTGAACGGCAGCAAGGCCGTTGCCGTCACCCTTGAAGGCAATCTCAGCGCCCGAGGAGCCAATAACGTCCTTCTTTCGAACTACACCCAAGGGTGCATGGCGGAAGATGGAAATGTCACCCTCTTCTACCAAAGCAGACCCTCGACGATCAAGACAGCCGATACCGACACCAATGTGACGTTCCAGCGCGTCCTCGTCGACGCATCGAATACCGAATATCTCCCCAATTCCGAAGGCAACATCACCTTCCCGAAACTCAACTTCACCACCGGAGACTACAACGGTACGGCCGCACTGCTCCTCTATAGCTCCCTCCAAAAAGACAACAGCCATCCGATCAATGTCGCCGACATCAACTATTCGTCACTGATGTATGTCGACAGCAACGATCAATCCAATGCCGACGGGGTATCGGGGTACATACCCGGCGGGACCAAAACCATCAATCAAACGATCACATACTATTACGCCAAGGTCACACCGGACCGCGATCCGAATACCGAAACCTACTGGTACCGGATGCTCAACGGCGACCGCTGGGTAGGCTCCCTGAAAGTGCGTGTCTATTGCGACAGCAATCTGAGCGGTGGTCTCGACTGCTCCGACGGAACCCATCCCTTCGGACTCATCGGAGCGGAACTCGATCCCGTTCTCAATGGCAGATGGTATGTGATGGACGCCCACAACAGCAGTGCGGGACTGGGAATGGTCTCCCAGCTGGTTTATACGCCCGGAGCCACAGTCACTCCCAATCTCAACCTCGCGTTCTCCAACGGAGTAAGTACATCGCCCGTGACCATTGCCTACGGGCTGAGCAATCCCCGACCCTTCGCCGTCCATGTGCAGATCGTTCCGGACCCCTGGCTGCTCTACGTTCCCGATGAAAACTTCACCGTTCTGTTCGACAGAGAGATGCTTCGCTGGAAAGGGAAAGGCCAAACCGGTAACGTCATCCTGACCGAGCCCAACACCGATAACAGCTACAGGATCAACTGGTGATGCAGTACATGTTCGGAAGAAAACGCCGCGCAATCGCGATGATCGAACTGATTTTCGCGATCGTGGTCATGGGAATCGCACTGATGAGTCTTCCCACCATCGTACGCCTGAGTACACAAAACACCTATACCGGTCTTCAGCAGGAGTCGGTCGCCATCGTCGCATCGCACATCCAGACCCTGATGGGCATGGAGTGGGACAATGAAGACAATGCCACCAACCATTACCCGGTTCTGCAAACAGACAGTACCGCCATTCCGTCATGTGTCAATGCCTATCCCCCAGGCACCAGCGACAACGACGGTCGATACTGCCTCTACGACTCCAGCTCTTCCTTTCTTCATGCCAGCGTCATCGGTCCCGACGCCGACGATCTCTATGGATTCGACGATATCGACGATTACGACGGTAACGTCACCCACCTGACCCTCTACGGCTATGAGAGTGCCACCCCGTGTCAAGGGAACTATATCGATCTCAACGTCTCCATCGCGACCACCGTCAAATACGCCGACGACGCTCCGAGAAACAGTTCGGGAGCAGCCGGAAGTCTCGGACAGACAACAACCTATTCCAACGTCTTCAATTACACCAAGGCCAACAACGACACCCACAACATCAAACTCATCAGCGTCCACCTTACCACCGCCAACCCCGCATCGGACATCAACAAATCGATTCGTCTCAGCGCATTTATGTGCAACATCGGCGCACCGCGTCAGATCTATTCGAAGGAATATTGAGTGAAGTCACTTTGGAAAAGGTCCCGGAGCGCCTTTACGCTTGTAGAAATCATTTTCGTAATCGTCGTGTTGGGAATCGTCGCCTCTTTGGGTGCGGAAATGATCGCCAACGCCTACAAAAGCTATCTCTATCAGCATGCCACGGAAAAAGTCCTCGGAAAGACGGAGCTGGCCGCTCAACAAATCGTCAACCTTCTCGCCCAGCGTGTACCGGGTACGACGCTGGCCAGAAATCCCAACGACCTCAACGATACACTCTATGTCAGGGAATACACCGTGGCCGGAGATACCAACCACAGCGTCCTCGAATGGATCGGAGCGGAAGAAGAGAGCTTCTCCGCCAAGGCGAAACCGGGGTGGAGCGGCTTTGCCGACGTCGATAGTTCCAATGCCACGACCGTCATCACCCCCGGATCCGATCTCAGTTTCGCCTGGAGTGTCATGGGCAATCTCTATCCCGGCATGGGAAATCCCGCAATCTTTTTCCGCAATCAGATGTATTCACGAAATCTCCCGTATGATGCAAAGAGCTGTATGGGACTCGTCGACAGCAATACCACGTGCATCTCTTCCGTATCGGATATCAACGGAACCGCCATGAGCTTCGTTTCCCCGGCGGATACCCGTCCCTACAAGCGGATTGCCGAACATTATAAGTTGGCGGCAAGCGCCTTTGCCCTCTGTCCAAAAGACAACGGCAACGGCACGTTCGACCTGATACTCTATTATGACTATCAACCCTGGGAAGGGGAACGCCTGAGCGGAACCGCCTGCAACTATGGCACGATCAAGCATGCGACCCTGATCACCAACGTTACGGTTTTCAAGTTCGCCGAAGCGGGCAACACCTTCCGATTCAAACTCTGCGCCCAGGAGAATCTCGGGGAAGACTGCAACATCACATCCTGTAAAGAGAGGGCCATTATCCGATGAGACATGGATTTTCGATGCTGGTGGCGATCGTCGTGATTGTCCTCGTGGCGAGCATCTCCGCGCTGGTTCTGAGTCTGGGAGGAAAGGTCGTCAAAACCACGACCTTCCAGTATCGCCAGGAACAAGCGGCGCTTCTGGCCAAAAGCTATACGGAGTTGGCAATTATGGCTGTGATCAATTACGATCGGAACAGCAGCGGCAACTGTATCGAAAACGTCAACGGCGTAGTCAACAACCTCGTTCCGGGGGGATCGGTTCCTTCGGGAGTCAGCAGTACCAATGGCGGTGGCTACGATGTGCAGACCCGGATCTATTATCTGGGGAAGGATCTTCCCTGTTCCTCCACCCGCATCCTGAATGGTAGTAATACCATCGCCACCGATTATGCCGACGGCAACGCATCGGTGGGAGGGGCGGTCGCCGCCATTCTCGTGGACGTTTTCGTCCGCTACAAAGATCCGGATGCCGCCAATCCCGCCACCGCTCCCTGGATCACCTATCATCACCGAACCATTCAGAAGATTTGATTATGAAGACTACAAAAAAAATTCGTGCAAAAAACACCAACGCTTTTACGATGATCGAACTGATCCTGATCCTGATCGTGATCGCCCTCCTGGCTGCCCTCAGCGTTCCCAGACTTGAACGTGATATCCGGCAGGAAGCCGCCTCCAATATTGTCTCGGCACTTCGCTATACCAAACACATGGCCCTGATCGACAATGTCATGGATCTCAACAGGAACAATACATGGCAACGCGCCTTTTGGACGCTGGGGTTTCAGAAGTGTAGCGACAACGGACTGTTTTACTACATTGCATCGGATAAAAGTCAGGAGGGCAATATCGATGCCAACGAAACATTCATCGATCCCGCCAACGGTCTCCCCATGATGGGAAGCAATTCCGCTCCCTGCCGCTATAGCACAAACAACAATGCGTCACCGAATATCTTTATCAGCAAACTCTACGGAATTACCGATCCCAACGGGATCACTCTTACCTGCGGTTCTTCCGGAAGTACCGCCAAATACATCGGATTCGATCGGATGGGAAGACCCCACAGGGGATATGCAGGAAACTCCGGAAGCACCACTCCCGATTACAGTACCGTATTGCATCAGGATTGCAACCTGACGCTTCATTTTGACGATCCCGCTCTCGACGATGTCAATATCACAATCGAAAAGATCACCGGAAGAATCAGTTATTCTTTATGAATGCGTGAGAGTCATCAGCTCTGTAAACCTCCCCCTGAGGCAGGATTTGCTATAATCTTTTCAACTTTTACAAGACTCTGATTAAAGGAACAACCATGAACAAACACATCGCCGGACGCCACTTCGAGCTCACCGAACCCATCAAAAACTATATCGAAGAGGCCATCGACAGTCTGGGAAAATACAACCTGGAGATCATTTCCGTCCACTGCATCATCTCCGGTGACACCAAAAACGGCAAAAAAGGCTACAGCGTCGAATTCGTCGTCAACCTCAAAGACAAAAACACCGTCGTCATCACCCAGCGTGACAAAGATGTCTACGCCGCCATCGACCTGGCCCTCGAGCGGATGAAAAAAAGCCTCCGCCGCTTCGCCGACAAGATCAAAGACCACAACGTCATGAGCCTCCGGGAGCTGGAGAGCGAGAAAGAAGAGGTCGAAGAGCAGCTCGATTACCTCAACGACATCGAAGACGACATCGTCCCCATGGACCTGGAGCTCCACAAGCCCATGGACTTCGAAGAGGCCCGCCAGGCCCTCATCGACGATCCCAAGCGGATCTTCATCGTCTTCAACGACAACGAAGGCCGCATGCGCGTCATGTACAAGCGCTCCGACGGCAAGTTCGGCCTCTATTGATCCAAAGGAGAGCCTCCGCTCTCCTTTCCTGTCGTTATCGACGATTGCGACCTACATTCTCTTTTTCTTTCCCCTCATATTTTTCCGATTTCCTCTCTTTGCTATAATAGTTTCAACTCTACCAAGGAGAAAATATGGCGGCTATCGATTACGTCGAACGATATACGGTTGAAGATTACCGCCAGTGGGAAGGGGACTGGGAACTGATCGGCGGCGTCGCCTATGCCATGGCCCCGTCACCTCTCGTCACCCATCAGAGCGTCGCACTTTCCATCGCCTTCGAACTGCAACGTAAAACCCAGGAGTGTACCGCCTGCACGACACTGGCCGAGATCGACTACGAGATCACCGAAGACACCGTCGTCCGCCCCGACGTTCTGCTGATCTGCAAACCCATCGACGAGCATGTCGACAAAACCCCGGAGATCATCTTCGAGGTCCTCTCCCCCGCCACCGCCCGCCGAGACGAAACCGTCAAATTCGAACTCTACCGGCAGGAAGGCGTCCGCTATTACATCCTCGTCCATCCCGGAAAACGAGTCGCCAAGGTCTACCGCCTCACCCAAGAGGGACACTACGTCAAAGCGGGCGACTTCACCGACGAAACCTTCCGCTTCGAACCCGACCCCTGCCCCTTCGATTTCGACTTCTCCACGATCTGGAGGGAAAAGCGGAAAGCTTAAAACTGAAAGCGTAGAGCTTAGAGCCGAGAGCATAGAGCCGGTCTCGCTCCCCACCTTCTTACCTTTTCACCCTCCAACCAACGACAAACGACTATCGACGATCGACTCTCTCGACGATCCGCCGCAACGCCCGAAAGGTCCGCTCCACCGAGGCCAGCTCCACCCGCTCCCTCACGGAGTGGGGGAACTCGATGGTAGGGCCGATGGAGGCCATCCGCACACCGGGGAGCTTTTCGCTCAGGATCCCGCACTCCAGGCCGGCGTGAATCGCCCGGAATTCGCTGTGGCCGAACTCCGCCTCAAGCTCCCGCCGCACCAGCCGGGTGAAGTCGTTGATCTCCGGCTTCCAGGCGGGGTAGGCGTCCTCCCGCCGGGTCTCGAAGCCGTGACGG
>Ga0256914_1004773_pt1 | contig 10021 bp, 5 predicted proteins | sample HulkmetaG_FD_191571 | JGI IMG/M metagenome (GOLD analysis project Ga0256914, IMG submission 191571) | Hydrothermal chimney microbial communities from Main Endeavour vent field at the Juan de Fuca Ridge, Pacific Ocean - Hulk | ecosystem: Environmental > Aquatic > Marine > Hydrothermal vents ...
ATCCGTCGCCAATCCGGTCGACATGCTGGCCAGCGCCACCGCGGAACAATACGAACGCGCCACCCGCCTGCTCCTCGAGGACGAAAACGTCGACGCCTTGATCGTCCTGTTCGTCCCCCCCATCGTGGTGGACGCAGAAGGGGTCGCTCGAGCCATCCGCACGGCCGCGGCCGGGGCGACCAAGCCGGTCCTCACCTCGTTCCTGGGCACACACGGCGTCCCCGAGGCGCTCTCCTCACTCCGGGAAGACAACTTCCCCTCCTACGCTTTCCCGGAAAGCGCTGCACGCGCTCTGGCTCGAGTGGTGCGATACGGTGAGTGGCTTCGTCAACCGCCGGGCAAGTTTCCCGAATTCGACGACCTGAACCCGGACCAGGCTCGAGCCGCCCTGGCGGGAGTGGAGGGAAAGGTGACGGACCGTTGGCTCTCAGACCACGAAGTCCGGACCGTGCTCCGGGCCTACGGGATCGCCAGCCCCAAAACCGTCACGGCAACCCGCTCGGAAGAGGCTGCGGCTGCAGCCGAATCCATCGGGTTCCCGGTCGCGCTCAAGCTGGTGTCGGAGACCATCACCCACAAGAGCGACGTGGGCGGCGTCCTGCTCGACCTGGAGACACCTCGAGAAGTGGTGGCCGGATTTCACACCATTGCGGGCCGGCTGCGCGAGGCCGGTCTGGAGGACGCTTTTGGGGGGGTGGTGGTCCAGCAGATGATGCGGGATGGTGTGGAGACCTTCATCGGCGTCACCCAGGATCCCAAGTTCGGCCCGCTGATCGCCTTTGGAATCGGGGGCGTCAACATCGAAGTATGGCGCGACGTGGTCTTCCGGGTCTACCCGCTCACAGATGTGGACGCGCGCCACATGGTGGAAGGAATCCGGGGCAAGAAATTGCTGGAGGGCTACCGCGGGGGACCGGTGGCGGACAAGGATGCCATCATCGAGGCGTTGCTTCGGGTAAGCTGCCTGATGCGCGACTTCCCCGAGATCGAGGAGCTGGACATCAACCCTCTGTACGCCCTGGAACCGGGTCGCGGCGTGGTGGCCATGGACGCCCGTATCCGGACCCGAGCCCGGGAACCCGTCGCCTCACAAGCCACCGACGAAGAAAGGGAATGACGTTGCCACGAATGCCTCGAGTCCTACACCTGGTTCTGTTTCTGTTTTTCCTCCTCATCTCGAGCCTGCCGGCACCCGGCGCCCGGGCTTCCGGCAGTCTTCCAGTCCCGGCGAATGCGGCGCCCCCCAACTCCCCCACGCCGACACCGAACGGAATGGTCGGCCTGCGACTCTACATGCGGAACCGTCCCTGCTTCGTGCACGAGGTGGTGTCCGGAGGACCCGCGGAAGCGGCCGGCGTGCACCCGGGCGACCGCATCGTGGCCGTGGACGGCCAGCCCATCGACGACCTGGACATTCGGGCCGTGGTGCAACGTATCAAGGGGCCACCGGGGACACCGGTGACATTGACCATCGAGCGTCCTGGAGAGGCCCGACGGGAGGTGACCATCGTGCGGGCCGTGCTGTCCAAACCGAAGCGGCCGGTTCGAACTGCTGCGTCGGCGTTGCCCAGGCTCAAGGCCTTTGCGTCCCAGGGCAACGTGGACGCCATGATGAAGGCCTACGAGCAGGTGAAACAGGAGGGCGCCGAGGTGGCGGATCAGGCGCTCCCGGTGGTGGTGGACGCCCTGTCCCGCGCATGGGACGACGCGCAACAGGAACAGGCCCGAACCCTGCTCCCGCAGGCGATCGCGTCCGCCCCCACATCCCCCCTGCTTCCGGATACCACGGTGCGCCTTCTGCTCGAGACGACACCACCTGAACCGGACGAGGCGATTCGCCTGTGCCGGGTCGCCCTCGACCTGGTGGAACCATCGGCGGATCGAGACCGCACCGCAGCCCGGGCGGCGGCGCTCTGGTCCGCAGTGCTGGGCCAGGCCGAACTCGCGTCGGGCAAGACGACTCGAGGCACCCGGCGTCTCGCGCGCGCTGTGTTGAACCAGCCGGGGACCATGCTGGCCGGCCTGTCTCGAGGCGGCGACACCTTGTGGACCTCCCGGCTCGGCCCGCCCCGGTTCTGGGAGGCACTCGCGGCCCGCTACGCCCAGGCGGATGAGCCCACGCGGCGGCGCACCCTTCTGGAGACGGTGTTGCGTTGGAACGAAGACCGCGACGTGATGGACAGAATCGCCGGGAGCGACCCAGCCGCCTCCGGTTGGGCGCAATTCACTCGAGACGCCTGGCCCGTGCCCGCGCCTCCAGCCCCGCCGCTCCACATGACGGACCTGGCAGGCGTCCCCCACGACCTCGAGGCACTGCGCGGCCAGGTCGTCCTGGTGAGTCTCTGGGCCACCTGGTGCGGCCCATGCCGGCAGGAATTCGAGTTGCTCAAGCAGCATTACCCAGCCTGGCGCGAACGCGGCATGGAAATCCTGGCCGTCTCCCTCGACCACGACCGGGACGCGGTGGAACCGTTCGTAAAGGAGCACGAAATTCCCTTCCCGGTCGGCTTTGCTTCCAGGCCGGAGCCACTCTATCGGTCGAGCAATGTGCCGGTCACCTTCCTGGTGGACCGGACGGGAAGGCTGGCCTGGTCTCACGTGGGATTCAGCCCTGCCGGTGGCGAGGAATTGGTGGCCCGTATCCAGGCCCTGCTCGAGACGCCGGGCGAGGCCACGGTGGCCCTGGTGGATCACGCCTTTGGACTGGATCGCGTGGTCCTGAAGGCCCACCGTTCTGTGCCTCGAGTCGTCAGCGTCGCGGTGGCTCGAGGCGAAAACGGTCCCGAAATCTGGGCGTTGGCCGGCAACGGGGTCCTGACGGTCCTGAGCTTGCGCGACGTTGCGACAGGAGGACCGGCTCCAGCCGGGGAGGTGTCCGCCGCCAGGCTCGAGGTGATACGCCGGAGCACGGGCCTGGGCCGGTTCGACCGGGTGGTTCCGGTGCAACTCGACGGAGCAACCGGGATTGCGCGGGGGCTGTATCGGCGCAACAAGGGGCTCCTGGTGGTGGAGGACACGGAAGGAACGGAGACCCGCCTGTTCTCAGTGGTTCCGCACGGGATCCAGGATGTGCTGGGCATTCCCTGGAGCGAAGAAGGCGCCCCGGTGCTCGCCGTGGCCTGTCCTGGAACCGGGGTGGAACTCCTGGACGCCCGCGGGGTGTCCGTGGCCAGGTGGCAAGGTTCGGCCGGATGGTCTGTGGCCCTGGCTCCGGCGGCGCCGACGGGCACGCCGGGGACCCGGTTGGTGGTTCCCGACGCAGGACGCCGCCTGGCCATCCTGGACCTGGCAGGCCGACCGGTCGACACGGTGGATGCTCGAGGGCCGGTGACCCGGGCCTGGCCGTTCCGGCCCCACCGGGACGGTTCGACCGGATGGGTCGTGGCAGACCAGGGGGTCCAGGCCGCGGTGGTGGACCTGGACGGAGACGGAACCGACGAACTCGCCGTGATCAGGCCTCGAGGCACGCTGTACCTGCTGGAGGCCGACGGTAGCCTGTGGAGCCGCGTCACGTTCCACGGCACCCGCCTGAGTGTCGCAGGCGGTGATCTCACCGGGGACGGACGCGATGAGGTGGTGCTGGCCGGGGACGGCCTGGGGGTGGTGATCCTGGGCATGACCGACGCCCGCCCGACCACCGACTGACCCATCGCCCAGCGCCCACTCACCCACATGAGAACGAATGGGGGGCGCAAGCGCCGCCTCCTGCTACCAGAATCACGGTGGAGCGGCCCACCGGTTGCGTTCCCGACTTCGAATTGCACCCCGGTCATCGCCCCTCCCCTGCTTGCCATCCGGTCCGGGCCGTGCTAGGTTGAGGGCGAGAGGAATCAAGCCCGGCAACGAAGACCCGGGGCCTGAACGGGCCGCTCGGTGCTGCCGGCTTCTCGCCTCGAGCACCGCCCTCCCGAAGTCTTTCCCGGTACCCGGCGAGGGGGACTGTGCAGCGAGACCGGCAGGGGCCGTGGTGTGCGGCCCGTCCCACGCGACCCGCCACCGCCGTGCCCTGTCCCCCGGTCGGCGTGGCACAGGCACCACAGGAAAGGAACCGAAGATGCAACTTGACATCCGAAAAGTCGACCCGTCGAAGCGCAAGCCCATCCCCACGGACGATTCAACCCTCGGGTTCGGAAACTACTTCTCGGACCACCTGTTCAAGATGAACTACGCGCCGGATCAAGGATGGCATGCTGCACGCATCGAGCCTTACGGCCCCCTGGAACTGGACCCTGCCACCCTGGTCCTCCACTATGGGCAGGAGGCGTTCGAGGGCCTCAAAGCCTACCGTGGCAAGGACGATGGGGTCTACCTGTTCCGCCACCGGGACAACTTCGCACGCCTGAACGCTTCGTGCCGCCGACTGGTGATGCCCGAGGTGCCGGTGGATTTCGTGTCCGACGCACTGAAGCAGCTCGTTCTCCTGGAGCGCGACTGGATTCCGAAGAGCCCCGGGTGTGCGCTCTACATCCGGCCCAACATCATTGCCACCGACGCCGCACTGGGAGTCCGGCCGTCCACCACCTACCTGTTCTACATCATCGTGGGTCCGGTGGGCGCCTACTACGCCGAAGGATTCAACCCGGTGGCCATCTACGTGGCGGACGAGTACGTGCGTGCGGTACGGGGTGGGGTGGGGTTCGCCAAGACTTCGGGCAACTATGCAGCCGGTCTGCTGGCCCAGAAGGAGGCCAAGGATCGAGGCTTCGCCCAGGTGCTCTGGCTGGACGCGATCGAGCGGAAGTACGTGGAAGAGGTGGGCACCATGAACATCTTCTTCCGGTTTGGCGACGCGGTGGTGACCAGTCCTCTGACCGGGAGTATTCTGCCTGGAATCACGCGGGATTCGGTGATTCAGGTGCTGAAGAAATGGGGAGTGAACGTCCAGGAACGCCCCATTGCCATCGACCAGGTGGTCAAGGGAATCGAGACCGGGGCGCTCACCGAGGTGTTTGGGACCGGGACGGCCGCGATCATCTCGCCGGTCAAGTCCATCCACTACAAGGGAGAGGATCACCAGGTGGGCGATGGCAAGACCGGGCCGCTCTCCCAGAAACTCTACGACTACCTCCTGGCGCTCCAGTACGGCGAGGAAGAGGACCCCTTCGGCTGGGTCGAGCGGATCGACCGCTGAGTTCCCGGGGCCGCCTGAGTTCCGATCCGATCAAGAGGTGGGGCTCGAGGCGCTCGGTCCGGCTTCGGCAATCACGAGTTCCTCGCCGAGCCAGGCCATCCCGGTGACCAGCCAGGTCATCATCACCGGGAGGAGGATCCACCCGACCACCGGCACCATGGCCACCAGGACCGGCGCCACGCCTGCCTGCACGGTCCACTTGAGCCGCCCTTTCACCAGTCCACGCACCGGTTCGCCCAGCGCTGCCCGAACCGACACGTAGGGATCGCGAATGTCTCGTCCCATCACGTAGGCGTTGATGAAGAACGCCAGAAAGGGTCCAAGGATGGGGACGAGGGCGAGCAGCAGTGCGAGAATGGAGAGGAAGACGAGCCAGGCAGAGGCGCGGAGCGAGGCTCCAATGCTGCGGACCCACCCCATGAAGGAAGAAGACCCGGGGGACTCGACCTGCCACTGGGGAGGCCGGCGAAAACGGACGACCTTGTCCACCACCGCCTCGAACCAGAGACCCATCATGGCCAGTGTGAGGAGAAAGGCCACCACCTGGGAGGCCAGGATGGCCAGTCCCTCGCCCACCCAGAGCACCCCCTTGAGTGCCACCGCGGCCCAGGCAACCAAGGCGCCCTGGTTCGCGCCCCACGCTTCCGTCCACTCCAGGGCAGGCTGAACCAGGAAGAAGTAGACGGCCACGGAGATGGCGGCGGCAAGCAAGAACGAAACAGCGTAGGTCAGGACGAATCCCTGGACCAGGATTCGCGTCGTTCCCGGGACCTCACGCAAGGCCCGCCGACCCGCCCGCACCAACGCCAGGAAACCGGGCTCAGGCAGCGGTGCAGCCCGTCCGGCCGCGTCGTCGGATTGTCCTGTCATCTCTCCTCCCCTTCCATCGCCCGATGTGCCGACCCTGTCCCGACCGGACGCAGTGCCCCGTCACTCCCAAGTATACCCACTCCCGCCCCCGTGTCGACCCCGGGTCTCATCCTCGCCTCGCACACACCACCCGAAGCCGGCCACGGCGGACGCGCGATGGTTGCTTCCCGCCAGGTTGTGCGCTACGAACCTCCCCGACGATTCCCCATGCGCCCGGAACCACCGGACGCCATTGCACTCGAGGCAACGAGGAGGCATCCGAAAGCTCATGGCGTTGAACCTCGCGCTCCTGGTCATCTTGTGCTTGCTGGTCGACTACCTCCTGCGCCGGGTGGGCATTCCGGGCCTGGCCGGCATGCTCCTCGTCGGTGTGGCCCTGGGGCCGCACGCCGCCGGTCTCATCAGTCCGGAGCTGGCCGCCATCTCCGCGGACCTGCGCATGGTCGCCCTGATCGTCATCTTGCTCCGGGCAGGATTCGAACTGAGCAAGGACACCCTGGCTCGAGTCGGCATGCGGGCGGTGGTGTTCTCGTTCGTTCCCGCCGTGTTCGAAGGGGTGGCCATCACCTTTCTCGGGCACTGGCTGCTGGACCTCAGCTACCTCGAGGCAGCCATCCTCGGATCGGTGCTCTCGGCGGTGTCCCCTGCGGTGGTAGTGCCCCTGATGATCCGGTTCATGGACGAACGCCGCGGTACGGCCAAGGGGATCCCGACCCTGGTCCTGGCAGCGTCGTCCATCGACGATGTGTTCGTGATCGTGGTGTACAGCAGCCTGATCGGCATGTACACCGGGGGCGAGGTCAACCTGGTGTGGAAGGTCGCGGGAATTCCGATTTCCATCCTGCTCGGGATCGTGGTCGGCCTGGCCACCGGCTACCTCCTGTTCCTGCTCTTTCGCCGATTCAACCCTCGAGCCACCAAACGGGTGCTGGCAGTGGTGGGAATTTCGGTGTTCCTGGTGGACCTGGAGCACCGGCTTCAGGACCTGGTCCCATTTGCGGCCCTGCTTGCAGTGATGGCCGTGGGATTCATCATCCTGGAAAAGAATCAGTACATGGCGCACGAGATCTCGAGGAAACTGAGCAAGATCTGGGTGCTGGCGGAAATCGTGCTCTTTGCACTGGTGGGGGCCCAGGTGGACGTGTCCGTGGCGCTCAAGGCCGGACCGGCCGCCGCGGCCCTGATCGGGCTGGGTCTGATCGCACGAAGTACAGGAAGCTACGTCTGCCTGTTGGGGAGTTCCCTGAATCCTGGGGAACGCCTGTTCGTGGTCGTGGCCTACCTGCCCAAGGCCACGGTCCAGGCTGCGATCGGAAGCGCTCCCTTGATGGCCATGCAGCTTGCCGGCATGGACACCAGGCCGGGAGAAATCATCCTGGCCGTGGCGGCGCTGAGCATTCTTCTGACCGCTCCGGCCGGAGCCTGGGCCATCCGTTTGCTCGGGCGCCGCGTGCTGGAGGTTGAAGGGCGGTCGCGGGATCAGGCGGCAACGCCGGAGGAGGTGGAGGCCCGGGTTCTCGCCGAGACCCCGGTCGCCGATGTGATGGCTTCCGATGTGGTCTCGGTACACCCCCACGACGACCTCCAGGAGGTCCTGGAGGCGTTTTCCGCCACGACGGGCACCATGATCCCGGTGGTAGACGGAAAGAACCGGCTCCAGGGCGCCATCCACCTGGGCGACCTGAAGCCGGTCCTGGCCGACCGCGAACTCTGGCCCATGCTCCTCGCCCACGACGTGATGCGCCTCGCCTGCGATACCCTGGCGCCCACCGACAGCCTGGGTGCGGCGCGGACCCGCTTCGGCCCGACAGGGCCTCGGTCCCTGTGCGTGGTGGAACCGCCCTCGGGCCGCCTCGTGGGCAAGCTCGACCAACGGACCCTGGAACATGCGATCGAGGAACAGGTCGCGGTGGAGCTGGCACGGATGACCGGCGCCCCGACTTCGACCCCGTCGGCGGCCTGAGACGCCGGGCACGGTCGCGGGGAACTCCAGACTCGGCGCGAGGCGCCCGGCGTGCGAGGACGCGACCGGGCGGTGGGCGGGTCTGAATCAGGCCCCGGTCTCGTCTTCTTCCCGGTTCGGGACAGCGTCCTCCCCAGGAGGAGTGGGGGAAGGCCCTTTCGTGGCCGGGGAAGCGGTCGGTGTTTGTGGGGTCCCACCGGGTTCGGTGGCGCCCTCGACAGCGGCGGACCCGGCCTCCTGCTCCTGCCGGGCATAGTAGTCGCGAATCCAGTCCTCGAGTGCCCTGTCCGGGTCGTCGATCACTTCACGGGTCACGCGAAAAATCAGGCCCCGGTCCTTCCGGTCGATCAGGGCGAGTCCGTGCTGGTAGTCCTTGAAGAGGTCGTCACAGACCTCGCGCGGGGTCATGCCGCGGGCCACGGCGAGTTCGCAGAGATACTCGGCCGCGTCGTCGTCGATCTCGAGCTGGATGTCGTGCTGTTTCTGGAACGCCTCGACACACTCGTGCACATGGCACCGGTGGTAGGCGAGCAGGTGGGCGTGCGGGTCGCGGAGCAACCGGGCCAGGGCGGACTGGGGGTCGGTCACGAGGTCCTGATCGACCACGAACGCCTTGACACCGCTGTCCGGAAGCTCGAACTTGAAATCCCGGAAGGTGCGCTCCAGCACGGTCATGAGTCCTCGAGCCCCGGTTCGTTCTTTCTCGGCCGCTTCGGCGATGGCGCGGAGGCCGTCGTCACTGAAATGGACCTCGATGCCATAGGCCTTGAAGTCCCGCTGATACTGCTTGATGATGGAGCCCTCGGAGAACTTGAGGATACGGAAGAGGTCGTCCACGGAGAGACTGTGACAGGCCACGTGGACCGGAAGGCGGCCGATGAACTCGGGCTCGAACCCGCATTCGATGAAGTCCTGGGAAGTGACATACTGGAAGTAGTCGGTCCCCTCGTCCCTTGACTGGATGTCGGCGCTGAACCCCACGCTGGCCTTGCGAAGCCGCTTTTTGATGACCTCCTTCAACCCGTTGAACGCGCCGCTGACGATGAACTGGATGTGCCGCGTGTTCACCACCTTCCGAGACGGCTTTCCCTTGCGTTGCGCCTCGATGAACGCCTGGAACTGGGCCTGGAGGTCGTTCGGGGCACGGACATCGACCTCGGTCTCCTCCATCAGCTTGAGCAGCCCCATCTGGACCCCGCGACCGCTCACGTCCCGACCGACCAGGTTGGGTGCGCTCGCAATCTTGTCGATCTCATCCAGGTAGATGATCCCGTAGGAAGCGGCCTTCAGATCCCCGTCGGCCTGGGTGACCAGGTCCCGCACCAGGTCCTCCACGTTGCCGCCCACGTACCCTGTCTCGCTGAACTTGGTTGCATCCGCCTTCACGAACGGAACCCCGATCAGCTTGGCGATGGTCCGGATGAGGTAGGTCTTGCCCACACCTGTGGGGCCGATGAGGATGATGTTCTGCTTGCTGTAGTCCTCCTCCAGCAGGCTGGGATCCTCCTCGCACGCCTTCACGTGGTTGTAATGGTCACAGATGGCGATGGCGAGCGCCTTCTTCGCCTCGTCCTGCTGGATCACGTATCGGTCCAGGTAGGCCTTGATGTCCTTGGGCTTGTAGTTGAACTCGAACGGCTTGTCTCGCTCGTCGGGCTCTTCCTCGGACGGTGCATCATCCAGGTCCACCAGTCCCTTTGGGGAAAACATGCTGATCCGCACCCTGTCTCCATACTTGCGCTGCAACCCTTCGATCTCGCGCGTGATTTCCTCGATCGTCGGTATACCGGTACGCTTGGAGGCCATGGCTCCCCTTTGATAGATGTCGCCCCTGCCGCCATCCCCCCCGCCCCTCTCCAGGCTCAGAGGAGATACTCTCCAAATACTAAGCGCATGGCCGGGAAAGGCAAGAAGCCGGGACCCACAACGCGCCCGCCCCCTCGACGCCGGCCGACAGAGACCCCCGGGACGCCGTCAGGGTCCGCCCGTTCACGACGACGCCTCCCCGCCCGACGATTCCCCGGTTCCTGACGCCTCCTCCCCCTCCGACGACTTCC
>Ga0256914_1004774_pt1 | contig 10019 bp, 7 predicted proteins | sample HulkmetaG_FD_191571 | JGI IMG/M metagenome (GOLD analysis project Ga0256914, IMG submission 191571) | Hydrothermal chimney microbial communities from Main Endeavour vent field at the Juan de Fuca Ridge, Pacific Ocean - Hulk | ecosystem: Environmental > Aquatic > Marine > Hydrothermal vents ...
CTCCGTTTTTTCGATTTTCACCGAGAGCGGGGAATCGTAATAATGAACGCGTTGCCCGTCCGCGCTAATTTGCAATTTCGAAGGCGATTCCGCGATGACTTCGATTTTTTCATCGCTTGAAATAACGAGCGGACGAATATTCAACGTGTGCGGCGAAATCGGACTTATCGTTACGGCGTCCGACGAAGGCGTAACGATTGGGCCTCCCGTTGAAAGCGAGTAGCCCGTAGAACCCGTCGGCGTTGCGATTATTATACCGTCGGCTGAAAATGTGGAAACCGTTTCGCCGTTAATTTTCAGTGAAAGTTTAATCATTTTGGGCCAACGCCCGCGGTCGATTACAATATCGTTAATTGCATAAAGTTCGTTGTGTTGTCCCGAATTTGTTTTTCCCGAAAGGGCAATGCGTTCTTCTATTTTGTAATTTTTATTTTTGATTGCATCGACAAGTTCATCAAGTTTGGTTTGTTCGAGTTCTGCGAGAAAACCGAGTTTACCGAGATTAATACCGAGCATCGGCGTCTGCGAATGTCTTGCCGCATAAGCCGATTTAAGCATCGTTCCGTCGCCGCCTATGGAAACGAGCAGGTCGCAAATATCCGCAAGCGCGGTTACCGAAAAGAATTTTTTCTGTTCGATTTCAATATTATGTTTTTCGGCGCACCTTTTTGCCGCTTCGTCAACGCAATAGTCAATTTCGTTTTCGGCAAAAAGTTTAATCAAATTGCGTAAAACATCCGCAACTTCCGCTTTCGACGTATTCGGTATAATTCCGATTTTCATTTTAATTAGAGATGTTTATTTAATCGTTTATTTGATTTTAATTTACGAATAAGAATAAATGAGCGCAAACTGAAATTGAATTATTGTGGTTCTTTCTCTTCATTCAACTTAAATTGTAAATCGTAAAGTTTTTTGTAAATGTTACTTTCGTCTTTTATTAATTCTTCGTGTTTGCCGATTTGCACGATTTTTCCGCCGTCGAGAACGATTATTCTGTCCGCATTGCGTATCGTGCTTAATCTGTGCGCAATAACGAAAACGGTCCTTTCTTTCATCAATTTTTCGATTGCCTGTTGCACAAGCACTTCCGATTCGTTATCGAGTGCCGATGTGGCTTCGTCGAAAATCATTATCGGCGGATTTTTAAGCAGTGCGCGCGCAATCGAAATTCGCTGACGCTGCCCGCCCGAAAGTCTAACGCCGTGTTCTCCGACAATAGTATCGAAGCCCTGCGGAAGAGCGACTATAAATTCGTAAGCGTTGGCGGCTTTTGCGGCTTCAATAATTTTCTCTTCGCTTACTTCGAGATTCCCGTACGCAATATTTTCTCTAACGGTGGTATTAAACAAAATCGTTTCCTGCGTTACTACGCCGATTAATTTACGCAAATCGGCAAGTTTTATTTTTCTTATGTCGATTTCGTCCAATAAAATCGCACCTTTCGTGACGTCGAAAAATCTCGGAAGCAAATCGACAAGCGTCGTTTTTCCGCCGCCGCTACTTCCCACAAGGGCAACGACTTCGCCTTTTGCCACTTTGAAATCAATATCTTGTAAAATCCAATCTTCCGCGTCGTCGTATTTGAAATAGACGTGTTCGAAACGAATATCTTTTTCGAAATCTTTCTTTTCAATCGCATCGGGAGCGTCTTTTATATCGGGTTCAAGGTCGATAATCTGAAAAATTCTGTCCGCCGCCGCGCTCGATTCTTGAATTTTATTATTAACACCGCTTAATTCTTTAATCGGATGCATGATTTGTAAAATAGCAAAGAGAAAGCCAAGGAACTCGCTTGCCGCAAGCGTGTGGTCAACAAGCACAAGTTTTCCGCCGTAGTAAATAATTCCCGCGCCGACCGAAACGCTGATAAATTCGGAAACAGGACTGCTGATATTACGCACGCGCGTCATTTTAAGCATTATGTCAAAATACTTTTGCGTTTGTTTTCGAAAACGCGATTCCTCGAACTTTTCCATTCCGAACGCTTTAACAATTTTCACTCCCGTAACGGTTTCGTGAATAACGGAAGTGATATCGGCCATTTTCGCTTGGAGCGCGCTACTTTGTCTCCTTAAAATTCTGCCGATAACGACAATCACCACAAGAGAGAAGGGAAGTATCACGAAAGAAAATAGCGTCAGTTTTGCACTTATTGAAAACGCCATGCCAAGAAAAACAATAATGGTAAGCGGTTCACGAATCATACTTAAAAAAACGGTTGAAATGCTTTGCTGAATTTTAAGCGTATCGCTTATTATGCGCGAAATCAAATTTCCGGTTCTTTCCTTTTTAAAAAAACTCATGGAAAGTTTATGGAGGTGAGAGAAAATTTCGTTTCGCAAATCGCGTATTACCGCTTGTTGCACGTATGCCAAATAATATGCTTGCAGATAATTAAAAATATTTTTCAATAGAAAAGTCAGAAGCACAAGCGCGACAATTTTCAGTAAAATTTCATCATTGCTACCGCTAAAAATATAAGCGTTGAATTCCTCTTTCCATTGTGTGAATTTTTCCGTTAAAGAAGAACCGATTTGCGGTATGTTTTGAGTGGTGACGTTAATTTCTTCCGTTTGAACCGTCGGTTTTTTCTCATTGAAAAGCGTTTGCAAAAGCGGAATGGAAAGGTAAACGGACGCGCCGTTCATTAATGAAAATAAGACCGTGAAAATTATCGACAAAATCAGTGTGCCGAGATATTTTTTAACATATGATAATATTCTGAAGTAAGTTCTCATGGCCTCATTTCATTTTTTCAAGCGGATGATGCTCAAGATATTCTTGTTTAATAAAATCACGGTCGATGTGCGTGTAAATTTGCGTCGTGGAAATATCGGCGTGTCCGAGCATTTCCTGAACGGCGCGCAAATCCGCGCCGCCTTCTATCAAGTGCGTAGCGAATGAATGACGAAAAGTGTGAGGATGAACTTCCTTTGTTATTTCGGCTTGTTTAACGTATTTGTTCACTATTTGCCACACACTCATTCGCGAGAGTTTTCCGCCGCGCGAATTCAGGAAAACATAGTTCCCGCTTTTATTACGTTTTTCAAGTAAAGGACGCGACTTTAATAAATATTCTTCAAGGCGTTTTCGCGCGCTTTTCCCGAAAGGCACAACACGCTCTTTAGAACCTTTTCCGAAAATACGTAAAACTTCCTCGTCAAAAAAAATATCGGAGATTTTCAAATCGGTAAGTTCGCTTACACGAAGTCCCGATGAATAAAGGAGTTCAAGAATTGCGCTGTCGCGTAAGCCTAATTTTTCAGATGTATTGGGTTGTTTAAGAATTGCTTCAACTTCATTTACACTGAGAACTTCGGGCAATTTCCTTTCGGTTCTCATCGGCAGTAATTTTTCCGTGGGATTTTTCTTAATGTAACCGCGTTTATCAAGAAATTTAAAAAATCCTTTCAGTGAAGAAAGATTTCGCGCGCTCGTGGAATTTGTGGCGTTGGACTTCCGCAACGCGTCGAAAAAATCAGCGAGATGATGTGTTTCTATTTCGGCGACATCGTTTACATTTTTCCCCGAAATAAAATCGAGAAATTTTTCAAGGTCGCGCCTGTATGATTGAATTGTATTTTCCGCTAAATTTTTTTCGTAACGAAGCGTGGCAAGATACTCTTTGACGAATTCGCGCATTAATTTTCCGCCTCCGCAACATTCATGTTTTCCATTTTATCTTGATGCGGGTAACGAATGCGTTTATGGCTTTGATTAATAAGCACTTTAACGAACGCGCTTCTAATCAACTTGAGGTCGCGGAAGTTTAAGTTGGTTTCGTCGAGTTGTCCGTCCTCAAGTCTTTCTCTTATGATATTCGCCACAAGATTTTCAAGTTTTTCTTGAGTTTCGTCTATCATAGCGCGAGCGGCGGATTCGCATGCATCGGCAAGCATTAACAAGCCGGTCTCTTTCGTATTGGGTTTCGGTCCCTTATAGCGATAGTCTTCTTCCTTAACGTTTTCTTCGCCGTAAAGTTTTTTCGCTTTTTCGTAGAAATAACTTACGAGCAGTGTCCCATGATGCATCGGAATAAAATCGATTATTTCTTCGGGCAAGCCGTTTTCTTTCGCAAGTTCTATTCCCTTGTCAACATGTTCGATTATGATTTGCGCGCTTTTTTCGGGCGGTAAATTTTCATGAATATTTTCGCCCTTTGTCTGATTTTCGACGAACGCTTCAGGGTAATACACTTTTCCGATATCGTGATAATACGCGCCGACCCGCGCCAAAATGGAATTCCCGCCGATTAAATTCGACGCTTCTTCCACCATTGTTCCGATAATCAGCGAATGATTAAACGTGCCAGGCGCTTTTTGTGCGAGTTCTCTTAAAAGCAAATTATTGAAATCGGAAAGTTCCAAAAAGGTCAAATCGGTTGACATTTTGAAAAGTTTTTCGAACAGATAGAGGAAACCGTATGCGAAAACGGGACTTATCAGTGCGTTCGTGCTGGCGAAAGTCGCTTCGATTAGAATTTCCCGTATGTCGAGAAATCTTTCGAAACCGAAAGCGAATATTGCCGCGAGGTAACCGAACAAAATATAAAAAAATGTGCGAAAAATGTGCGAGCGATTTCTGATGCTTCGAACCGAATATGCCGCAAGTCCGCCCGCCGCTATATGTGAAAGCGTTAAAATATAATCGTTTCCGCGTAAACCTCCCACAAGCATTGCAATTGCCACCGTCCCGAAAAATGCCACTCTCGAATCGAACAAAATGGCAAGAAGCATTGAGCCGAGCGGAACAAGCACGAGATAATCAATCGGCGCGGTTACGTTAATGAATTGAATTAAATACGCCGTAAAACTTGTAACCAAAATTATTATGGCTATTAACAATAAATACTTGTTATTTTCATAAATTCTTTTGCGCGACAAATAAAGATACAAGATATAGAGAACCAAAATTATGGCAACATGAAGCGATTTACCTATGTATTCCAAGAATGTGTCGAGAAGCGTTACCTCTTCACCCTTATATCTTTTATACGAATCTATCTTTAATTTTATTTCACGCGTTATTCTGTCGTGTTTGGCTACTATGCGTTCGTTTTCGTTAACTATACCGAGATTTCTCGGCACTTTGTCCATTGCCGCTTGGCGCGCACGCGACGTGTAGATTTCGCTGTAACGTAACGTGGGCGTAAGTATTTTAAAAGCGATTTCGGCGGCGGCTTTCGCAGCGAGACTATCACTTGAAAAAACTTTATCGAAGCGTTGTAATAAATACGCCTTCGCTTGGTTCATATCGAAAAAGTTATCGATAGGATAATCGGTAAGAAATTTATCGTCTCTTACCGAAATCGTATCATATCTTATTTGGGAATACGACAAATTTAAAATTCCCTTTCGGCACACGCTTGAAAGCATTTGTTTAACGTAAGATTTAAATTTCGGGAACGTCAATTTTTTATCGGAAAGAAGCGTGTGATTTTTACTTAATTTTTTCAGGAACGAGAAAGTGTTACGGCTAACGTATTCGCGATATTTATCGGAAGAATCCTTTGTGACAGCCACAAGCGTTTTTAGTGTTTCGAAAAAATTATCCAAATTTTTCAAGCATTTCTTTCGGGCGTCTTTTTCCTTTACAAAAATAGGATAAACTTTCGCCGCCGCTCTTTGTTTTTGCGCCTCGTAAACTTTCGGATCTTTCAGTATCTCGAAACTTTTCGATGCGATTAAATCCGGTTTCGTCCAAATGCTTCCTATGGCAACTTCCGAATCCAACGACTCGCCTTTCGGGAACATCAAAACAATCAGAATAAGAGTGAATAGGAAGATTAATATTTTTATTTTATTGCTCGAACCCATTTATTTTTTCGCGTCCGCAACCATTTTAAGAAATTCCGCGACACCGCCTTCGTCATTCGTTTTTTTAGTAACGTAATCCGCTTTGTGAATTATTTCGGGTACGGCGTTCGCAACGGCTACTTTAAGCGCTTCGGTTTCAAATAACGAACGGTCGTTGTACCAATCGCCGAGTACCGCAACATTACGCATACCTATGCTCATTTTTTTCGCTAATCTTTTTACACCGTCGCCCTTTGACGCTCCGCTTTTGCGAACTTCAAGATAGTAAATTCCGCCGAACAAATGGGATTTGTAATAAGAGGTTCGTAAACCGAAACTGTGAGGAAAAAGCATTTTTTTCTGAATTAATTTTATATTGTCGCGAGCATCTCCGACGAAAACAATTTCAAGCGTTTGTCCGCAAAATTTTTCGAGAGATTCCACTTCCTGGTATTTCGCTCCGTATTTTTCAAGCATTTCGGGAATAATGGAATTTTCTTCGGTGTAAAAAATTGCATCCGCATGACAAAGAGCGTACTTGGTCAAGGTGTTTTCCGCAAGCCGTACCGCTTTTTTTACATATCGCAAAGGAATATACGATTCAAAAAGAATTTCGTTCGTACGCGGATGTTTAATCAACGAACCGTCGAGCGAAATCAAATGCGTATCGAGTTCGAGTTCTTCGGCGTACTTTAATAATGCGCTGTGTAATCTTCCGCTTGCGAACGTAAAATGTACGCCCTTACGCTCAAGTTCCTTAATCAAATCTTTCGCTTCTTGAGAAATTTCACCTTCGTTATTTAATAAGGTGCCGTCCAAATCGAAAACTATTAATTTCAAATTTCTTAAAAGTTCGGTATCAATCATTTTATCCTCTGCACTAAGAGCCAATAAAATTCAATACGGTTTTATTTTCGGTTCTAAAAATACAAAAGTTTATCCAAATTTTTTCAGGCGTTTCAAAATCAGAGAGAACATATTGAAAATTATTACGCCGATTAAAACATACCAAGTCCAACCGATGCCGGAAAAGAGCGCTACATAAATCATCGCGAGTATTGTTAAAACAAAGGCAACGATAGCCGCTTTTTCCGAAAGTTCTTTTTGATAAATTCCTGCGAGGAAAACTCCGAGCAAACCGCTGTATGTGAAAGAAGCGATGCCGAGCGCTATTTCAACGACTGATTTCGAGGTGTAAATAAAAAACATTGCCGCCGACGAAAGCGCAAGAGCCCAAACAAGCGAGAAAAATCTTGAAAAAAGCAATTCGTTTTTCTCTATTACGCGTTTAATTTTTCCTGTGAAAAACAAATCGTAAATTGTGGACGAAGCCATCGAGTTAATCGAGCCCGCGATTGTTGAAATCGCCGCGGCGAAAACTCCCGCGATGATGATGCCCGTAAGCGCTTTCGGCATTTCGCTTGTGATAAACATTACGAAAATTTCATCCGCGCGTACGTCGAGTTTACCGTAAAACGCGTAAAGAGCCAATCCGATAAAAAGAAAAAGTAACATTTGAGCGAAGACGATTATCCCGCTCCACACAACGGCTTTCTGAGAATTTCTCAAATCGCCTACCGAAAGCAATCTTTGAATGATGAGTTGGTCAGTTCCGTGCGACGCCATCGAAAGAAACATTCCGCCGAGAATTCCTCCGAACAGCGTGTAAGGTTGTTTGAAAAAATCGGCGAAACTTCCGCCGAGACCAAGATTGATTATTTTTAATTTCCCGTCTTGTTTCGCTATGGTTAAAATTTTCTCCAAGCCGTCGGGTGCAAGCATGTGAACAATAAAATAGCCAGCCGCAATCGCGCCGCCGATGTAGATGAACATTTGCCAAACGTCAACCCAAATTACGCTTCTCATTCCGCCGATTAAAGAATAAAGCAAGGCAATGGCGGCTATTATGACAATCGCCCAAAAGTAATCGATATCGAGTAAGAATTTCAACGGAATCGCCGTTGCGAAAAGTCTTACGCCGTCGGCGGCGGTGCGCGTGAAAAGAAAAGTTACCGACGCTGTTTTTCTCATTCGTTTCCCGAACTTTTCTTCGAGAAACTGATACGAAGTTTGCAGTTTGCCTTCGTAAAATTTAGGTAGAAAAATTTTCGCCACGATTATTCGTCCGAGAATGTATCCGCTTACGACTTGCATAAATGTCATGTTTGTCAGGTATGACAATCCGGGCACTGAAATAAACGTCAGCGTGCTTGTTTCCGCCGCAACAATGGAAAAAGTGACGGCGTACCATTTTACGGTTCTCGCTCCGAGAAAATAATCTTCCGCATCCGATAATTTTTTTCTTGCAAGGAAACCGATTACAGGCAGGGAAAAAAGGTAAAGAGAAATAATTACGAGTTCAATTCGCAACGGTTTATTCGCCTTTAAGTTCGTTTATTGCGTCTTCGACGGAATCCGAAAGTTTAAGCACTCTATCCAATTGCGAAATTTCGATGAGCGTGCGAACGTTCTTTCGCGCACCGGCGATTCTCAATTCGCCGCCCTCCTCGTGAAGCATTCTGAAAGCGAGCAATATAGCGCTTAATCCCGAACTGTCGCAATATTCCACGTCGGAAAGATCGAAGATGAGTTTTTTTACTTCTTCCGCATTTAACAAAATTGTCAATTCGCCTTTGACCAATCCGGCAATCTTCGAATCGAATCTCGATTCGGCAACTTTGAATATCACAATATCGCCAATGCGTTTGGTTTCATAATTAAAAAAATCGCTCATGCTTCTTCCCAAATTCTTAAAACATTTGTAGTGAATTTAACAAATTTCCGAACGACTTTTCCAAATTATTTGACGGTTTCTCGTTTAACAAAATATCGTAAAGTTTTTCGCTCTCCCTTTCGAATACCGCGATTTTATATTTTGCTTTTGTGTTCATTGCCAATAACTTTGTGAAAAAAGTTTCGTTAGGCATCAAATCGATGAAAACGTCGAAGTCCAAATCGGATAAATAAGCGATTAATTTTTCCTGCAAAGTTAAATCTTCTTCGAACGCACGTGTTTTTAATACGAAAAATCTGTAATTTTTCTTTTCGGCGAAAACATTCGTAAACTCCCGAAAAATAATAAGGCTAACGTTTTTTTTGTGTAACTGTAAGTAAAGAGCGACCGAATAAGCTTCGCGAAAAGCCTCGTTATCGAACGGCATCAGAATAAGATATTCCTTCGAATTCGATATGAACCCGTTGAAGCGCTTCACGTCTTTTGTGATTCTTTTGTATCGCTTTTCAAAACGATGTTCGGAGTATTTACGGTATAATTTTTCTTTGATTGTCATTTGCGTCTTATTTTAAGTCGAGCATATTTAAGAATTCGTCTTCCGAAATGATTCTAATTCCGAGCGCTTGCGCCTTTTCGAGTTTCGAACCCGCTTTTTCGCCGGCGAGTACGAAGTCGGTTTTCTTGCTTACGCTCGAAACGGCTTTCCCGCCGAATTTTTCGATTAACGCTTTCGCCTCTTCGCGTGTTAGTGTCGGTAACGTTCCCGTTAAAACGAACGTTTTGCCAAGCAAGCGGTTGTCCGTTGTTTCGGTTTCTTCAATCGCAAAGCGCAAACCGTAATTTCTTAATCTTTCCACGATTTTCATATTCTTTTCATTCGTGAAAAATCGTTTAACGCTTTGCGCGATGTTTGGTCCGACGTTTTCCACTTTTTCCAAATCTTCGAGACTTGCACTAATTAGGTTGTCGATATTTTTGAAAGCGCGCGCAAGAAGTTTCGCCGTGCCGTCGCCCACGTATCTGATTCCGAGCGCGTAAAGCACTTTTTCAAACGGTCTTTTTTTACTTTCTTCAATTGCTTCCAAAAGATTTTTAACACTTTTAGAACCGAAACCTTCGAGCGCCGCTAATTCGTCGGCGTGGTTTTTCAATTCGTAAATATCGGCGTAATTTTTCAAAAAGCCTTTGTCAACAAAAAGCGAAACGATTGCTTCGCCCAAGCCTTCGATGTCCATTGCGCCGCGTGAAGCGAAATGTTCGATGCTTCCTTTTATTTGCGCGGGACATTCGGGATTTTCGCAGTAAATCGCAACTTCGTCTTCGGGGAAATAGAGCGGGGAATTGCAAACGGGACAATATTGCGGCGGTTCCGTTGGCACGGAATTCGGTTCGCGCTTTTCTTTAATAACCGCAACGACTTTCGGAATTACGTCTCCGCCTTTTTCGATAAGCACAAAATCATTCTCTCTTATATCTTTGCGTTTGAT
>Ga0256914_1004775_pt1 | contig 10017 bp, 9 predicted proteins | sample HulkmetaG_FD_191571 | JGI IMG/M metagenome (GOLD analysis project Ga0256914, IMG submission 191571) | Hydrothermal chimney microbial communities from Main Endeavour vent field at the Juan de Fuca Ridge, Pacific Ocean - Hulk | ecosystem: Environmental > Aquatic > Marine > Hydrothermal vents ...
GTTATGTAGAGGATTCATACAGCTTAAATGTTGTCTCATGGTCTTGGGCAAAAATGAATGCCCATGCATAAAAAAGGGGAGATATGCAGGGCGTACAATCTGTCCATTTCAGGGGCGGGGGCAGGGCCGGACGGCACGGGCTGAAATGCCAACCGGCAAGGCCTGTAGGCTGTTGCTCCTGCACCGCATAGGGATATCTGGTATTGATAAAATTCAATATAATACACCCGTTGCCTGAATTTTCCCACTGTTTAATGCAAGGCCAATGTTTGCGGCTGTTGGATATCACCAACAAGTATCTTGACATAATAATCCAAGTAATCTATACATAGTAAACTTCTGAATACTCATTCAGCTATGTAGGAATTTTCTGTCTTCTGCATCCTGAAATGAAGCGGCTGCCCGACTGTGAAGGCAGCTCAGAATGATTGAGCACAACCGGATACCCCGGTGATTCAGAAGACCAACGGCTTCATGTTCTGCCAGAGGCAGATGTACCTTTAGGAAGCTACCTGAGAGGAGGAACCCGTGGGCAGCGGAACCAAAAAATTGTTAGACCTTCTTGAGCAGAAGAAGGCAACCATCGTTGAGGCATGGATAGACAGGATCCACCACACCTACCCGGAAGAGACGGCAAACTTTCTTGATGAAGAAAAAAATCAGTTTGCAAATCCAATTGGCGCTTCAATAAAACAGAGCGTGTGGCCGCTCTATGACGAAATCATCTCCGGCCACGATTCTGACAACCTATATAAATGTCTGGACTACCTTATCCGAGTTCGTGCAGTGCAGGAGTTCACTCCTACTGCTGCCGTAGCCGTGGTCTCCTTTTTGAAGGATATCGTGCGGGAGGAGCTTCTTGAGACCATAGTCGAGCAGGAGCTGTATGAAGAATACCTTGCGCTGGAGAGCAGGATAGACAATGCCATTATGGCGGCATTTGATATCTACATGAGGTGCAGGGAAAGGGTATGGCAGATCAGGCATAACGATATAACACAGCGTCCCTTCATACTGTCGGGGGGCATGTGCGCTTCTTACATGGCAAGACGTGGCAAGAAGCATTTGGAGAAAATGAAGTGTGGCAAGAACCCAAGTCTAAACTGAAGCGAGGTGTGAGGTAATGGGCATCATTGTATCCCTATGTGCAGTTTTGGCGATTATGGTAGTAGCATGGATCGGAGGTTCCATATCGGGCCTTCAGCCCATATTTGGGGTTCTGGTTCCTTACGCTGCCTTTGCAGTATTCATCATAGGATTCTGCAGGAAGGTAGTGGGTTGGGCCAGGTCTCCGGTGCCGTTCCGAATCCCGACTACCGGTGGACAGGAAGTTTCACTTCCGTGGATTAAGTGGGCCAAGCTGGATAATCCCAGCACAACGGCCGGCGTAATAGGGCGTATGTTCTTAGAGATATTCTGTTTCCGTTCCCTGTTCAGAAATACAAGGGCGGATCTCAGGTCCGGGTATCTCTACTACAGCCCGTCAAAGTGGTTATGGCTCTTTGCCATCAGTTTCCACTATGCTTTTCTGATCATTGCCTTGAGGCATCTCAGGCTGTTCGTCCAACCTATCCCGGGTTTTATCGAGACCTTGGATGCGGTTGACGGTATGTTCCAGATAGGTATACCACCTATCTACATAACAGATATTGTGTTTGTGGGTGCGGTAACCGCTCTCTTCTGCAGGCGGCTGTTCCTATCCAAGGTAAGGTTTATCTCTCTTCCTGCAGACTATTTCCCGCTGTTCCTCCTGCTCGGTATTGGAATAACCGGTCTCCTGATGAGGTTTGTATTCAGGGTTGACATCATCTCCGTTAAGCAGCTCGCAAACGGTCTGGCCAGCCTGCACCCCACTGTTCCCGACAACATAGGTTCAATATTCTTCATTCATGTGGCCCTGGTAAGTACCCTGTTCGCATACTTTCCGTTCAGCAAGCTCATGCACATGGGCGGCGTGTTCATGAGTCCTACAAGGAATCTGGCCAACACCAACAGGATGAAGCGCCATGAGAATCCCTGGTGGACACCGCCTAAATTCCATACCTACGAAGAGTATGAGGATATGTACAGGGATCTTATGAAGGAAGCTAATATACCAGTGGAAAGGGAGTAAGGATTGAATCATGGCTAATTTAACACCTCAAGAAATGCTGCGGATAGATCTCAGTCCACCCACCCAGGACTGGATGGATATCCCGGTGGAGATCAAACCGGGAATTTATTGTTATCCCGCCAAGCCGTCTAAGTTAGAGATCGTGGGTATGCCTAATCCCCACGAGTGGAGTCCGACGGATGAGGACTGGAATCTTCCGGAAAACTGGAAGGAGACCTTCCTCGAGGGTATGAGGGAGCGGTTAGACAAGCATCGCTCATTCAAGATATTCATGGACATCTGTGTCAGGTGTGGCGCATGTGCAGACAAGTGTCACTTCTTTCTGGGCTCAGGTGATCCCAAGAATATGCCGGTGGTCAGGGGAGAGCTTATAAGGTCCCTGTATCGCGGCGAGTTCACAAAGGCCGGCAAGATACTTGGCAGGTTGGCAGGTGGCAGAAAGCTTACTGAAGACGTGCTTAAGGAGATCTGGTACTACATGTTCCAGTGTACAGAGTGCCGTCGCTGTTCGCTCTTCTGTCCCTACGGCATTGATACTGCTGAAATAACCATTATAGGACGTGAACTCCTCAATCTCCTGGGTCTCAACATCAACTGGATCCAGGAGCCGGTGGCAAATTGTTACGAGACAGGTAACCACCTCGGTCTTCTGCCGCATACTTTCAAACAGAACATTGAGTTCCTGCTTATGGATATTGAGGAGTATGTTGGCATCAAGATTGAGCCCACCTTTAACAGAAAGGGCGCAGAGATCCTCTTTATTACGCCTTCCGGTGACGTTTTCGCAGAGCCTGGTATCTTTACCCTTATGGGTTATCTTATATTGTTTGAACATATTGGGCTGGATTACACATGGAGTACATACGCAAGTGAGGGTGGTAACTTTGGTTTCTTCACCTCTCTCGAGATGGCCCAGAGGCTCAATGCAAAGATGTACCATGAGGCAGAGAGGCTCGGGGTAAAGTGGATACTGGGCGGTGAGTGTGGTCACATGTGGCGTGTGGTCCATCAGTACATGAACACATTCAACAAGCCGTGTCCCACCCTTGAGGAGCCTGTATCTCCTATCACAGGGACAAAGTTTGAGAATGCCAAGTCCCTGAAGATGGTACATATATCAGAGTTCACTGCTGATCTTATCAAGCATGGAAAGCTCAAACTTGACCCCAGCAGGAATGATCATCTTATAGTTACATTCCACGATTCATGCAACCCTTCCAGGGGAATGGGTATGTTGGAGGAACCACGCTATATCATTAAAAATGTGTGCAACAACTTCTATGAGATGCCTGAGAACACCATCCGCGAACAGACATTCTGCTGCGGAAGTGGATCAGGCCTCAATGCAGGTGAGAATATGGAGCTGAGGCTTCGTGGCGGCCTTCCTCGAGCTAATGCCGTTAAGTATGTTCACGAAAAATATGGGGTGAACATGCTGGCGAATGTTTGCGCTATTGACAGAGCGGTGTTGCCAGCTTCAATGGAGTATTGGTGTCCTGAGGTATCTGTTACTGGTATATCAGAGTTGGTTGCCAATGCCCTGGTTATGGAGGGTGAAGGTCCTCGGACTATGAATCTCAGGGGCGAAGAGATTCCGGGAAGAGCGCCTGCAGAGGAATCGGAGGGAACTGAAGATGTATGATACAGGAAAAGTAATAACCGGACTGGTCATATTTGTGGGCTTATTCACCTTCGCCTTCTGGTACAATGCTGGCAAAGCCGCTCCGAGGCCTGAGCCCAAGCTGGATACCCCCGAGATTCAGAAGATGGCCAAGAAGCAGTGTATAGAGACTAAGCAGTTCATGGTCACTGAGCACATGCAGTTGCTGAATCATCTTAGGGATCAGGCCCTGAGGGACGGCAACAGATGGTATGTGAACAGCCAGGGCGAGAAGATATGGATCAGCCTTCAGAACACCTGTTTGAAGTGCCATTCCAACAAGAAAGATTTCTGTGACAAGTGCCATAATTATGCAGGCGTATCACCCTACTGCTGGGACTGTCATATTGATCCGAACAGGAGTGAGTTATGAGCATGGACAGAAGAGAGTTTCTAAAAGCTGCAGGATTATCGGCTGTGGCAGGTCTTGGCACCAAGGGTGCCTTTGACCTGCTCATGCCCGGCGATGTTGATGCTTCTGAACATGAAGGCCATTCCCAGCACGGTCATGGCGAAGAGGCTGAGGCCGGCCCGAAGATCAGGTGGGGTATGGCAATCGATGTCCTTCAGCTTAAGGATCATTCAAAGGTAGATAGGATCAAGGCGGCATGTGACTATGAGCACAATATTCCGCATTGGGGCAATAAGAAGGATGAGATAAAGTGGATATGGGAAGATTCATATGAGCATGTCTTCCCGGATACGCACAACGAGTACCTTGAAGACAACATCAGGGAACTGCCCTTCCTTCTCATGTGTAACCACTGTGATGATCCCCCCTGCGCAAGGGTTTGCCCGGTTGAGGCAACCTTCAAGCGTCCGGATGGAATCGTTGCACAGGATTATCACAGGTGTATAGGCTGCCGCTTCTGCATGGCAGCATGTCCATACGGGTCCAGGAGCTTCAACTGGCTTGATCCCCGTATTCCTCTCAAGGAAGAGCAGGCAGAGGGCAGGAAGCTCAACCCCAAGTTCCCCACCAGGATGAGAGGTGTTGTTGAGAAGTGCACCTTCTGTGTGGAGCTGCTGGCACAGGGCAAGAAACCCGCCTGTGTAACCGCCTGTCCTGACGTGATGATATTCGGCAATCTTGCAGATCCGGATTCTCAGATCAGGAAGGTTCTGCGCGAGCGTGTCTCTCTCAGGCGTAAGCTTGAGCTTGGGACTAAACCATCAGTATTCTACTTAGTGTAGGGAGAGGTTGTCATGATTGAGAGGGCCTTAAAAGGATCACCAAAGTACTGGGGCTGGGTATTCTTCCTGCTGGCAGTGATTACAGTGGGATTCCTGTGTTATCTGTACCAGCTCAGACATGGTCTCGGGATCACAGGCATGAGCCGTGACATCTCCTGGGGCGTTTATATTGCACAGTTCACCTATTTCGTCGGTGTGGCTGCCGGTGCGGTCATGCTGGTAATACCAAAGTATCTTCACCATTATCAGAGATATGCCAAGATTGTGGTATTTGGTGAGTTTATCGCCATTGCTGCAGTGGTTATGTGTCTCCTGTTTATTATCGTGGACATTGGACAGCCAATGCGCATGATGAATGTGATACTGCACCCGACGCCACATTCTATTCTGTTCTACGACATGATTGTCCTGAATGGCTATCTCGCCATTAACATCATTGTTGGGTACAACACACTGCTTGCAGACAGGAAGGGGTTACCCTGTCCTGGCTGGGTCAAGCCGTTTATATACCTGTCAATACCATGGGCCATCAGTATCCATACGGTAACAGCCTTCCTGTACGCTGGTATTCCAGGCAGGCATCTGTGGCTGACTGCAGTTATGGCACCCCGATTCCTGGCATCGGCCTTTGCGGCTGGTCCTTCACTGCTGATCATGCTGCTTCTGTTCGTGCAGAAGGTGAGCAAGTTTCGTGTGGACCCAGAGGGACTTCAGTCAGTGGCAAAGACCGTATGCTATGCCATGATCGTCAATCTGTTCCTGATGTTCATGGAGTTCTTCACCGCCTACTACAGCCATATACCTGGGCATATTGCGCCTCTTGAATACCTGTTCTTTGGTCTTCACGGACATGACGGCCTGGTGGGATTCATGAGGTTCTCACTGCTTACAGGCTTTGTTGGTGTGGGCGTGCTCCTTGTTCCACCTCTGCGCAGGAACAACAGTTGGCTGGTATTTGCCGTGGCATGTGTATTCATTGCCACGCTTATTGACAAGGGTGTTGGCCTCGTTATCGGTGGTTTCATCCCCAATCCGTTCGAGACCATTACTGAGTACCATGCAACCGCACCTGAAATCATGATTGCTATCTCTATCTGGGCAATCGGTGCCTTGATACTCACCATCCTCTACAAACTGGCTCTTTCCGTGAGAGAGGAACAGCAGATAGTGTAGTATTGTTTCGAGTCACGGTTTAACTTTGCGGAGCCCGCCTTTATAAGGCGGGCTTTTTTGTTATGTGGCTTTGTGTTACAGTCGCATCAGACGGATTCTGAAAATGCATAGCCCATTGACCAGAAACGCTCTCGGGGCTGTGTGTCCTGAATCATCCTTAATGTTCATCTGTCAGTTCGCAGATGAGTTTTTCCTTCATCTCCTCTATTTCGGCACTGTACATTGAGGCTGGAAGTGATTGTCCGCACTCCGTGCAGACTACAGTCGCGTTGGCTCACCTGCCCCTTATTTCAGCAGGGCCCCCGCAGAATTTGCATTCCAGTGTGTCGTGGAGCTCTTTTGTTCCCTTTTTCATGATATCATACCCATTTTTAGTTTCCTTGTAGTTGGTTGAAGGCAGAATCCGGTTTGCGGCAAATGTTTGTAAAAATGGCTGCCCGTTTCTCTCTAATATGTTATTAATACAAGTTCAGCATGAATCTGATCTCCTCTCCCTGCTTTCCAACGCTTAGGGGATGGGTTGTTGTAGGCTGCTGCCGGATTTTCGGCCTTTCAAGAGCACTGGACCATCTGCATGCCTGCGTGTCTGTAGTATGCAGTGTTTCCTCAAGTGTGGCCTACAGGTTCATGTTTTGTGTTTTTTCCTAAAAAGTCAATATGATCAGGAGGCGTTATGTCTGAAAATAAATCTGGTACGGAAATGCTCAAGGCAGTTGAAAAGGAAGTACAGGAAAATCCAAATTCTGTGGTTGCCCTCCACAGACTGGCATTGATCTATGCACGTCTCGAACGATTTGAAGACGCTATTGCCACATTCAAGCGGGCCATAGAGATTGATCCCTACTCATTTGAGCTTAGAGTCAATCTCGGCAGTATCTACTTCCAGACCGGCAGGATTGAAGAGGGGATACAGGAGAACAAGGAGGCCCTGAAGGCACATCCTGGTTCTGCTGAGGCAATGGCCAATATAGGTGCGGCCTATCTGCACATGGCAAAGTGGGAAGAGGCTGCTGAATACCTCTCCAAGGCCCTTGAGAAAAAGCCTGAGATGGTCCCGGCCCTTACCAGTCTCTCGACCGTGCTGGTAGAGCTTGGAAGGCTTGATGAGGCAATCGAGGCTGCCAAAAAGGCAGTAAGCCTGTCCCCACGTTTTGGTGTGGCCCACAACAATCTGGCAGTGGCCCTGTACTACAATGGTCAGTACAAGGAGGCAGCAGAGGCGGTCAAACAGGCCAAGAAGTACAACTATCCTGTTCATCCAGATTTTGACAAACAGCTTGCAGACAAACTGTCTGAGACATACGCATAGAGAGTTTATATGGCAAGAGGTCTTGATTCGATTAAACCGTTGTGTCCGTTCTGTGATACGCCCCTTGAAAGGCCACGGGATCTGGAGCCAAAACGGCTCGGAGATTTTGGTTATGGCAGGTGCACACAGTGCGGCGCTGTTTATGTGCATGATGTAACCGGCTTCAATCTCGGTGCTGCAATGGTAGAGGCCCTTGGCTTTGCCTGTAATGATGACTGGGATATGGCCTGGGATCTTATGCCTGACGAGGACTATCAGGATGTGCTCATCGAGCACTATGATCATGCCACTCACCGTATATACCCTTCTGGCCATGACAACAACGGTACCAGGGTAAAGGGCGCTCTCAGTTTTATCCGCCTCTTTGACGATGTTCGCGAACTCACTGATGAGGGTGTAAAGCAGAGGATTGACCATGCAACTAATGCAGAGGTTGCTCGAAAGACAGCATCAACGTCCATAACTGGCAACAAGGTCCGTTTTTCAAAAAGGGATGTGCAGAAGGCCGTTGTCGCCAGGCAGGCGGGCCAGCTAATTGCCATGGCCCTTCGTGACCATCTTGTGTTACGAAAGATACAGCGGCTCCTTTATTCAGCAGATGACAATCAGCGCTGGAGCGCCGTACTGATGCTGGGGGCTGTGGCAGGTGCCCTTGCCAAGTCTGAACAAGCACTTGTTGGTGACCTAGTGCGCCGTTTATTGTACTCTGCCAATGACTCTGCCGCTGCCAATTGGGGGGCCATAGAGGTTATTGGGGAGATTATCAGGAGCCAGCCCAGTGTCTACGGTTCGTTTGTAAGGCATCTTCTTGGTCTGCTGCATGATAGGCCGTCGCAGCCCGCCATTCTGTGGGCCATGGGGAGGATTGGAGAGCTGTATCCCAAGCTGGTGAAGAGTTCCTCTTTCTTCCCCTTGCTTGATCTGCTTGAGTCAGATGATCCTGCTGTGAGGGGGCATGCAGTATGGGCCTTGGGCAGAATGCAGGCTACAGAGGGGTTGTCTGCCTGCAGGAGGCTTTGCAGTGACGGTGGAGAACTTACCCTTTTTGACGGCGAACATATCAGACACACTACAGTTGGCCAGTTGGCATTGGAGGCAGTGAACCATATAGAGTCAGAGTCGGCTGGACTAAATATCACAGGAGGAAAGATGAGTGATCAGGATAAGCAGCAGGTGGATCAGGCTGTAAGCGAGAATCCGCGTATTATTGAGGCCCGCACCATGTTTCAGGAGGCTGATATCCTCAAGAACAGGGGGCAGTCCTTAGATGCGCTGGACAAGTTTGAGCAGGTCCTGTCAATATTTGATGAAGAGGGTCTTGAGGTAGAGGTGGCCAATGTATGTGAAAAGATTGGTGACATCCACATTATGAGAGGGAACTTTCAGGCGGCTATCTCTCCTTATCAGCGTACCCTTGCAGTGTGTGAAAAGTATGCTGACAAGGTAAGCACTGTTATCATCATTGAAAAGATAATTGACGTTTACAGGCAGTTAAAGCAGTGGGAGACCTTGCTTCCGTACTATTTCAGGGCGCTTGAGCTTGTAGAGGAACTTAGAGAGGTAAAGCGCTCTGCGCTATTTCTTGCAGGCATAGGTGATGTATATGAGCGGATGGGCAGGAGGGAAGATGCCCTTGACGCCTATGTGCTTGCAGAAAAACTTTATCGAAATATGGGGGCCAGGGAAAAGGCCGATCTGCTTGCCAAAGGCATAGACAAGCTCAAAGGGATGCTGTCCGAGCAGTCGGCCAAGTGAGGGCAGCCTTAAATAAGGTGCATATCCTGCCCTATAGGTGTCATGCAGCATGAAGATGTCAGGGGCAGGGATGGATCCACAGAGGTGATGCTATTGCTTCTCCGACAGGAGGATTGATGCTACAGGCCATCTGCTTTGCCCCATCTTTGGGTTTACCTCTTTTGATAGGTCCAGCAGTATCTGTTGTATCTGGTCCAGTTTGACTGTAGGATAGGATACACCCTGTTGAAAACCTGACAATCTGCAGACATGGCCCTTGCCCTGTATCTCGGTGGGTACACCGTATGTGCGGCAGTTGACAGGGCGTGCATCATAAACAATGCAGGTATTATCCTTGTCTAACAGCGGGCACCTTATACGGGTCCTGCTGATGTCTGACTGGCTGCCAAGCATCTCTTCCCACTGTTTCTGGGCCTTTTCTGCCTCTTTAAGTGCCTGCCTTCGTACCTTTCGCGGTAGTTGGCGGAAGGCCTGAAGCAGATAGTATGCCTCTATGAGAGATACATCAAAGGCTGCATGGCAGCAGTCAGCGCAGCCTTTATGGCATGTTATGGCTGTTGCGTGGGTGGAGGCAATCTGGGCAGTTGCCTCGTCGATTGATTTGTACAGGTTTTCCAGTTTTGTAAACATGATTCAATGCCTTTTGAGCGCCTTGCGCAGAAAGGGGGGATAGCAATTAACGGACGCAATGATTCTAATCCAAAAAACGGTTCATGCAAGAGGTGCGGGACGTGCTGTTCCAGCGGGGGGCCTGCGCTTCATATGGATGATATTGATCTGGTGATGGAGGGGGTGCTCCTGCCTGTGCAGCTC
>Ga0256914_1004776_pt1 | contig 10017 bp, 10 predicted proteins | sample HulkmetaG_FD_191571 | JGI IMG/M metagenome (GOLD analysis project Ga0256914, IMG submission 191571) | Hydrothermal chimney microbial communities from Main Endeavour vent field at the Juan de Fuca Ridge, Pacific Ocean - Hulk | ecosystem: Environmental > Aquatic > Marine > Hydrothermal vents ...
CGGATGGAGCCACGTGGTTGTAGCCATAGCGGCGAAGAAGGCCATGGAGATGACAGGCCCTTCAAAAGATGGCATCCCCCAGGGCGCTTCAGCCTAAAATTCGGTAACCATGATTTCAGTAAAAAGGAGGAATCACATGCAGTTGAAAAAGGTGAAACGTACGAGTGAGGCAATGGTTTTCCACGTGTTTTTGGCCCTTGTCATGGGCATGTTGGCGGCTTTTCCGGCTTATTGCGGGGAAAAGGCGGATGTTGTCAAGGAAAAGGCCAATCTCAAGACCTCGGCCCAGGTCTCAAAGGGAGCGGTGGAAAAGGAAAGGAAAAAGGCGGAGCACATCAAGGAGGAACTCAACAAGAAGGCAGTCAGGGCCCTGGCGGACACGTACAAGGTGCTTGATCTCCTGGAGAAGCAGAAGAGCAAGGAAGCGCTGGAGCTCTTGAAAGAAGTGATAGGTGAACTGGAGGTAATACTTGCGGCAAACAAGGAGGTATCTCTTATTCCAGTCAACACTTACACCATAGTGGTGGATACGCCGCTGAACCCCGACGAAATATCCAAGAAGATAGCCCAGGTGGAAAGGATGCTGAAGCAGGGGGATGTACAGGGGGCAAGATTGCTTCTCGACACCCTGCAGAGCGAGATAGATATAGTAATAGAAAACCTTCCCCTGGCAACCTATCCGGATGCCATGAAGCTTGCTTCCAAATACATCGTTGACGGCAAGTTAAGCGAGGCCAGGAGTGTCCTTTCCATAGCGCTCAACTCTATGGTGGTTAAAAAGATAGTGGTTCCGATTCCACTCGTGAGGGCGGCAGACCTCGTGGAAGAGGCTTCAAAGACTGCGAAGAGTGACAGGGAACAGGCCCTCAGGTACCTGGATGAGGCCCAAAAACAGCTTCGCATGGCAAGGGTGCTCGGCTACGGTAAGGATGAGCCCGAAGTCTATAAAGACCTGCAGGCCAGGATTGATGCCATAAAGAAAGAAGTCGGAGGCAAGAACAAGGCCGCGCAGATGTTTGAGGAATTACTCGAAAAACTGAGGCAGTTCAAGGACAGGCTGGTGTCTTCCTAGGCTCAAAGCCCATCCTTTCCGGTCAAGTCAGACGCCCGCAGGTGCATTCCTGCGGGTTTTCCCGTTTCCAGAGAGGTTGACAGTGAACCTGCACACCGGCCTGGCTCCGGGATTCATGCAGTCTTTTTATGAAATTTCATTGCCTCGTCCGGCCACCAAAGAAAGACCCTGGAGCCTGGCGGGAACCGGTCTGTTCCCCTTCCGGATGCATGGATCTCAAAACCCGCATCAACTATCAGCGCAGCCTTTCCGAAGTAGGCAGGTGAAATGCCCTTCACCACGCCCTCAAGGGTGTTTCCTCCGGGCCGTGCCACCCCGGTTTCACTTACCACCACCCGGGTTTCGTCAAGCACCATGAACATGGCACCGGCGCCGTCTACATAATAGGCGGGAGCCGACAGGGGCCGGGCGCCATCTTTGCCCCGGACCAGGACTGTTACCCGCTCCCGTGAGCCGCGTTTCCTCCCGGATGCGACCCTCACTGGAAAAAAGTTCCTCATTCCTGCAAACCTTGCTGCAAATTCTGTTTCCGGGCGTAAAAGGAGCTGGCGGGGCGGGCCTTCCTGGGTAATCCGCCCGTCTTCCATAATGGCAATTTTGGAGGCCACGGCCGTGGCCTCCCGGGGGTCATGGGTGACGTGAATGAAGGTGCGGCCCCTGGAGTGAAGGTGGAGAAGAAGGCCCAGGATGTCCTGTTTGAGGATTTCATCCATTCCGGTGAGGGGTTCGTCAAGGATGAGACATGCCGGATCGATGACCAGCATCCTGGCAAGGGCCACCCTTTGCCTTTCGCCACCGGAGAGTCCCCGGGTTTTCCTGTTGAGCAGGTGCATTATTCCTGTTTCTCCTGCCATTTCCTCGACCTTTTCGTCCCATGTTCCACGGGGAACCCGGTGAAACCTGAGGCCGTACGATATGTTTTCCCTGACCGTAAGATGCGGAAAAAGCGTGTCTCCCTGGCACAGGTAGCCGATGCGTCTCTTCTGTATGGGCAGGGTGTCTATGCGCCTGCCGTCCAGGAAGATCCTTCCCCCGTCAGGCCTTTTGAAACCCGCCAGTATCTCCAGAAGGAGAGTCTTTCCTGCACCGGAGGGACCAAGAAGCACGAAGTATTCCCCGGCCCTGGCGGAAAGGTCCAGTGGGCCGAGGCAGAAGGAGCCCTCTTTCTTTATCAGTCTTTCAATTCGAAGCATCAGCGGTTTTTCTCTGCCAGCACCCTCAGTATCACGAATACAACCAGGCAGATTCCTATGAAGACGATTGCGGCAGGCCTTGCATACCTCAGCCCAAAGGCCCCGAAACGTTCATAGATGAGAACTGGGGCGGTTATGGGGTGGTAGGCCACGATGATAACGGCCCCGAACTCGCTCATGCCCCTGCCGAACATGAGAACGGTGCCTGCAATCACGGCCCTCCATGCAAGGGGAAGTGTAATGGTGAAAAACGCCCTCATGGAGGATGCGCCAAGGTTCATGGCCGTCTTTTCAAGGCGTTCGTCCACGGCCTCGAACCCTGTCCTTGCAGAATTTATCAGGAAGGGAAGGCTGACAAAGGCCATGGCGGCCATGATCCCTGCAGGGCTTCCGATAAAGCTTATGCCTGCATGGCCGGCGGCCTGCCCCAGGAGCGAGTGCCGGGACAGTATGGTCAGAAGCGCAATGCCTGCGGCGGAATGGGGGATCATGAGCGGAAGGTCGATTATGGCGCTTATGGTCTTTTTGCCGGGAAAATCCTTCCTGGCCAGGAGCCATGCAAGGGGCACGGCACATGTGCCAAAGAGGAACGTGGCCCCCATTGCAGTCCAGAGGGACAGGAAAATGGAACCGCACACCTCCTTGTCCCTGATGGTCTCCACGAGTTCCGGCAGGGAAGACTGCAGGAGAAGCCCGGCAAGGGGAGCAACCAGGAAAAGAAGAGCAAGGCCTCCGAGGCCGGTAAACAGCAGGGTCAAAAGGTCCGGTTGCCTCATGGTATGTAACCAGGAAGAGCCGTTACCTGCCTGCTTTTTCCCCTTCAGGGGATGCAGGCGCCGGCGGTCTTGCGTACTTCTTCAGGGGGCCGGGGATACTGGCAAAGGTCAGGGAAACGGAGGGGATGACAGAAGGCTGGCCGCAGTCTTCCATTATCTTCATGCCCTTTTGGGGGGCAAGGAGAAACTCCACGAACCTTTCGGCAAGCCCTGGATGCGGGGCATTTCCGGGGATGGTTACGCCATAGACCATGGGGGCCCCCTTTTTGACTATCCATGTCCCGGGTCTTTTTCCGCTGATCCTGACGGACACCCTGGCGTAGTACCTGGAAAATTCCGGGTTTTTCAGGTTTATCTCGTCAGGCAGGACAACAAACTGGAGGCCATGCTGCCTGGCAACCGAGCGGTAGATGAACAGGTAATCTATCTCTCCTGCCTCAAGGAGGGCCAGGAGGTCTGTCTCCTTGGGCCTTATGTTCCGCAGGTCCTTGTTCAGGAGTCTCCGGGCCAGGCCCGGCCTTTTGTAATACAGCTCCGCAAGGCGGCATGTCATCACGGAGCGGTAGCCGCAAGGATCGCTGTTCGGGTCGGAGCGGCCGATGGAGACGTCCTTTCTCTGCATGATCTCGTACCAGTTGTTGCCGTTTATCAGCCGGGAACAGGCGGAAGAAGGCCTGTAGGCAATGACCATTTCATTGCTTGCAAAACGGATGTTCCAGGAGGCGTATGCCGGGATGAGGAGCCGGTTTATGACCGTATAGTCTGCCGAGGCAATGACGTCACAGGGGCGGTTCAGGTCGCTGATCTTTCTGGCGCAGGTCCTGCTGCCTGTTGCCTCTCTTTCCACCCTCACTCCCGGGTTTTCCTTTTCAAAGGCGGCTGAAATCCGTGAAAAGGGCACGCTGAGGCTTCCGGCATGGAATATTGTAAGCGTTTTCTCAGGCCCTGATGCAAGGGCTCCGCCTGACGGGGCCACCAAAAGCACCACCAGGAGCAATGCCAGTTTTTTCATTTTTTCTCTCCGGGGAGGCCGTCTGGCGGAATCCTGACAGAGATCTCTATCTCCCTGGCCCCCTTTGTATGCTTCAGCGAGCTTATGAAGCCTGCCACGGTGCCTGCGAGGCAATCCTGGACAAAACCCTTTAGGGGAATCTTCCTGCCGTTTACAACCAGTGACGCCGAGGCCATCTGCCTGCCTTTGAGGATATAGCGGTTTTCCAGAAATTCCGCAATCTCCCCTGTCTCATCGGGCCTGAAGACGTGGAACCCGGGAACGGCTTCGTCGGTTACCACGGCAATAACGCCGGAGACGAGATCTCTGAGATCCTGGCTGCTTTTGCCTCCTGCCACCTCTATCTTGTCCACGTCCTCTGCATTTTTGAAGCCCTCTCCTATGACCAGGTCCACGTCCGGGAAAAACCTGTGGGCCATGGTCAGAAATGGAAGGCCCCTGTTGCCTCCCATGATCACTGTCCTGTCCGGAGAGACAAAGGCCACAGGGTCAGCACCTGCACGTGCCAGCCTTCCCGTATCAGTATCGGGAGAATCAAAGGAAACGCCTGTGTGCTTGCTGGATTTTATCACGCCTATCCTGTATCCCTTTGCCGCAAGCTCCTTCACCACCCTGCACAGGATGGTGGTTTTACCGGAATCGTGCCAGCCTATGAATGTTACAACCGGTGGCATATCAAGCCTCCTCCTTGTCAAAAAAAGACGGCCTCCAAAAGGCCGTCTTCTGAAAATGTCGAAAGGTAACCTCTTCAAGAGGCTGCTTTGGAAGAAAAAATGTTTTCGCCTCTCAAATGTCCCTGTTCAGTGCTCAGTCAGCATGATACCGGCTGTGGAGTATCTCCACCTCCTCCCTTGGCTTGTAACCGGTCAGCATGCTTTTCAGCGAACCCTTTATTGCAAAAAGTGACATGTACAGATGTATCATGAAAAATCCTGCAAGGGCCGCTCCCAGAAAATTGTGTATGATGGCCGCAACCCTCAGCGCCCCGGTCTCGGCCCCGAAGGAAAACATCCGGTATCCGCTCCAGGCCATGTAGCCGCCTCCCAGGGTGGAAAGCCAGAACCACATCTTCTGGCCTGCATTGAACCTGCCGGCAGGCACGGGCCTTTTAGCCTTGCTGAGGTAGCCTCCCATCATGAACAGCCACTTTATGTCATAAGGCTTTGGCAGCATGTCCTTTACCCATATGAGAAACATGACGGGTGCGTCAATGGCGAAGATCAGTGCGGAAACGATGTGCACGTAGCGTGCAGAGCGCACCAGGGCGCCCCCGCCGAACAGCTTTCCAAAGACCATGGTAAGGCCGGTGAGGACCAGCAGGGAAAAGAAGACTGCTGCAACCCAGTGAACCAGCCGGGTGAATACCCCGAAATAGAATACCTCGCCCTTTTCATGGGAAAAGCTCTTGGGGCCTATTGCCAGGTAATGAACAAGAAACACCAGGGGAACGCAAACGATGGTCCAGAAAAAGATGTTCCTGAAAAGTGCCGGCTGCCATTCCACGAAAAGACGGCCATTTTGTTGCCAGTCTCCCACGATCAGGCTGCTGAACTGCTGGAATGCCGCCGTGACGGATTCATGGCCAGGGCTGAAAAGGAGCTGGTCCTGGCAGAACACGGCGCCTGCAGTGGCTGCAATGGCACTGGACGCCAGGAATACGGCCCAGAGGGCAATATATGACTTGTTCATGCCGCTTTCCTCGTCTCCATGTTGATTAGAGGGCAGACAGGAGCAGGGGATTTGAACTTCCTGCCTGCCGCGAGCCACGCCTCCCGAAACGCTATTTGTCCTGGTAGGCCTTGTCCCAGCCCCATGCACCAGCTCCGGAGCCCCTCTGGAAGGCACGCTTCCTGTAGATATCTGAGATCACGTCCGCATCTCCTGCCAGCAGAGCCTTTGTGGAACACATTGCCGCACACAGCGGCGGCTTGCCCTCGGCAATCCGGTTTTGACCGTAAAGCTTTCTCTCCTTCTCGCTGAAGGTCTCTGCCGGGCCCCCTGCACAGAACGTGCACTTGTCCATTGCCCCCCTGGCACCGAAGACCTGGCCGGAAGGAAACTGTGGCGCACCGAAGGGGCATGCCATGAAGCAGTAACCGCAGCCTATGCAGATATCCTTGTTCACGAGGACTATGCCGTCTTCCCTCTGGTATATGGCCTTAACCGGGCAGACCGCAATGCACGGGGCATCCGCACAGTGCATGCAGGAGATGGAGACCGACTTTTCTCCGGGCCTTCCCTCGTTTATTGCCACCACCCTACGCCGGTTGATGCCCACGGGGACCTTGTTTCCTTCCTTGCAGGCAATGACACAGCCATTGCAGTTGATGCAGCGTTCCACGTCACACAGGAATTTCATTCTTGCCATTTGTATTTACCTCCCCTCACATCACGCCGGCTTCACATTGCAGAGGCCGTCCTTGGTGGCCTGGATCTGGGTGATTATGTCATAGCCGTAGTTGGTAACGATGTTTGCCGGCTCTCCCACCGCATAGGGGGCCAGGCCATCGGGATATTTGTCCACGAGTGATTTTCCTTCGAACTGGCCGGCAAAGTGATAGGGCAGGAAAATAGTGTGCTCGTCCACCCTGTCTGTCACCTTGGCCATCACCTTGGCCCTGCCTCCTTCGGGGGATTCTATCCAGACCATCTGCCCGTCCCTGATGCCGAGGTTGTTTGCGGTGCGCTCGTTGATCTCGGCATACACGTGGGGCTGGAGCTCTGAGAGGTACTTGTTGCTCCTGGTCTCGGCACCTCCACCCATGTGCTCCACCATGCGGCCTGTAATGATGACGAAGGGGAACTTCTTGACAAGGTCCGGGTTCTGTTCGCTCTTGAACCTGGTGTAGACCCTGTACTGGTCAGGCTTGTCATTATACGTGGGATACTTGGCAATGAGGTCCGGCCTTGGAGAATGGACCGGTTCCCTGTGGACAGGCACCTGGTCCGGGAAGGTCCACACCACGCACCTTGCCCTTGCATTGCCAAAGGGCGCCATCCCGCGCTTTATGGCCTCTTTTATGGTCTTCTGGGATAGATCTGTCTTCCAGTTCGTGCCCGGGACGATATCCTTGAATTCCGGGTATCCCCCCTTGACCTGGCTTCCGGGGTTCGCCACGCCCTTTGCGGCAAGCAGATCCTCGGTCCTTCCGTCGTAATAGGTGATCTTGGTGCCGAACCTTGCCCTGAAGGGCAGGCCGCCCTTTGCCACAGGCTTTGAGATATCGTACAGGATAGGGGTGCCGGGATGGGTCTCGGTCCAGCAGGGCCAGGGAAGGCCGTAATATTCACCGTCGCACGGTCCACCCTTGGCCTGGAGGGTATCTATGTCAAAGGTGTGCCAGTTAAGGGTGTGCTTCTTGATTCGTTCCGGCAGTGCCCCGTTGTAGCCAATGGTCAGGGTGCCCTTGCAGATCTCCCTGGTGATGTCCTCAGGTACCTTCTTGATGTTCTTGTAGAACTTGTCTGCAAAGCCGAGCCTTTTCACCAGATCTGCCATTATCTCGTAGTCGTCCCTGCTCTCGTAGACAGGGTCCACCACCTTGAATCTCCACTGGAACTGGCGGGAGGTGGACGTAAGGCTGCCGGATGTCTCGTACTGGCTGGAGCAGGGCAGCAGATAGATGTTGTCCTTTTCTCCCCAGGCGCACATGGCAGGCGCGAAGGGGTCAACTATAACCACCAGCTCAAGCTTGTCCATTGCCTTTTTGACCTTGGTGAGCTGGGAGTTGGAGTTTCCTGCACATCCCCACTGGATCAGGGCCTTTATGGGGGTGTACTGGGTGATCTTGTCATCCTGGTTTACGCCTTCGTACCAGCGGGCCAGGGTAAAGCCCTTCTTGTTCATGTATTCCTTGTTGTGAAAGCGGGACTTTATCCATTCGTAGTCAACGTCCCATACCCTGCACCAGTGCTTCCATGAGCCGTCCTTGATGCCGTAATATCCGGGAAGAGAATGGGACAGGACACACATGTCGGTAGCGCCCTGGACGTTGTCGTGGCCGCGGAAGATGTTGGTTCCGCCCCCGGACGTGCCCATGTTGCCAAGCACCAGCTGCAGTATGCAGAAGGCCCTGGTGTTGCTGCTTCCTATGGAATGCTGGGTGCCGCCCATGCACCATACAACCGTTCCGGGCCTGTGGGTGGCCATGAGCTTTGCTATCCTGACCACCTCGGATGCAGGAATGCCGGTGATGTCTTCGACTACCTCCGGGGTGTAGTGGCTTGCAACCTTGCACATCTCCGTGAAACCGGCAACCCTTGTCCTGACGAATTCCTTGTCGTACCAGTCGTTGGAAACGATCTGGTTGATAAGCCCCATGACAAAGGCCGTATCCGTGCCCGGGCGGATGCGCACGTAGTCTGTTGCCTTTGCAGCAAGCCTTGTAAAGCGCGGGTCAACTACTATTACAGGGGCGTTGTTGACCTCCTTGGCATAGAGCACGTGCTGCATTGCAACGGGATGGGCCTCTGCGGCATTTGAGCCGATCATGAAAACCAGCTTCGAATGCCTTATGTCGTTGAGGCTGTTTGTCATTGCACCGTAACCCCATGTGTTGGCGACACCTGCCACCGTGGTGGAGTGTCATATTCGGGCCTGGTGGTCTATGTTGTTGGATCCCCAGAAGGCGGCAAACTTCCTCTGGAGATAGGCCATCTCGTTGGAAACCTTTGCGCTGCCGTTGAAGTGAAGGGCGTCTGGGCCGTCCTTTTCCCTGATTTCCAGGAGCTTTTTGGATATCTCGTCCATGGCCTGATCCCAGGAGATCTTCTGCCACTTTCCGCCAACCCGTTTCATGGGGCTCCTGAGGCGTTTTTCACTGGTAACCATGTCTATGGCGCCTGCTCCCTTGCAGCAGTGGCTTCCGCGGGAGACCGGGTGATCCGATGCCACCTCCTGGCGCACCCATACGCCGTTCTGGACCTCTGCCACGATACCGCATCCCACCGAGCAGTAGGTGCAGATGGTCTTGATCTTCTTGGAGCCGGGATAGGGTTCCTTTTTTCCAGTTTCTGCCGACACCTTCCTGGTAAGTTTAGGGGCAAGGGCAGATGCAGTGGTCACTGCAGCCGCGGCTGCCGAAAGCTTCAGGAAGGACCTCCTTGCCATCCTGGGATTCAGCGTTACCCTGCTGGATCTCCTGCCGGCGATGTTGGTGTCTATGATCTTCTTCTGGGACATTTTTCCCCCCTGTCAAGGCTTCTCATGGTTATGAACGAAGCATTTCGTAATAGTTCCTGAATTCCTCTGTCTCCCTGTACAAAACCTCCTGAGGCCTGCGGGCCTCGCCGTTTCCCCTTGCCGCTTCTGCCCTGTCCCTGGTGGATAAAATACCTGCAAGGACTGCAGAACCGGCCATCACTGCCTTGATAAAAGACCTGCGCCTTTCATCTCTTGTCCCGGTTTCCATTTCAGGCCCTCCTGTGTTCAGCATGTGACTTAAGTAACTAATATCCTATTTTAATTTGATTCAACACTATATGATTGTATCCCTGAGGGGCCAAAAGTCAATGACCTTTCCATAAAGAGATAGGCATTCAGAAAATGGCTGCAGGCCCGGTAAAACGAGGCCTGCGGGTTTTTCTCCATGGCCTTTTCCAGGGCTGCCCCAAGGGGCAGGAGGAAACGATTCAGGAATTCTCCCTCCAGGACGGATGCATCCGCCGGATCTTTCCTCTCCCGGTTTATCAGTTCCTGGTAGATGTCGAGCATCACGACCAGTGAGTCTTCCGTGTCTGACACGCCCTCTTTCTTTTCCATGCCTGCCTTTTTCAGAAATTCTCTGCATTCCACCAGGGCCTGGCCGAAATTATGGCCGTCCCTGTAATATGACAGGTTCATGTTGACGGAGTGCCTGCTGAAGGGATTTGTAAAAAGCTCGTAGTATTCCTCCTTCAGGTCCTGTAGCCCCTTTTCCGAAATGCACCTGGACAATCCTGTCACGGCTTCGTCCATTTCGGGGG
>Ga0256914_1004777_pt1 | contig 10015 bp, 6 predicted proteins | sample HulkmetaG_FD_191571 | JGI IMG/M metagenome (GOLD analysis project Ga0256914, IMG submission 191571) | Hydrothermal chimney microbial communities from Main Endeavour vent field at the Juan de Fuca Ridge, Pacific Ocean - Hulk | ecosystem: Environmental > Aquatic > Marine > Hydrothermal vents ...
ATTGTTATCATCACAATTAAAGTAAATATTCGAATTGAATAGCGTCAAGAATTCAATGTATGATGGTTGTATTGGTTCCATCTGTTGTATGAAATTGTTATCATGGTTTAATGAAAAATATAATGAGAGAGGACAATGCCTTCTACAATATGCATTTTGTTGAATTTGAAAGTCAGTCTGCCGTTGTTCTTCTTGTTGAATTTGAATATGGACGTTTATGCTTCTATTGTATGTACGTCCATGGTGCAAAATTGATGATATTTTTCGACCAGTTATGTTTGATGGAAATATTACAAAACCCGTAGAAATATACTTTTTCTTGAGTGCTTCATTCATGAATTTATATGCAAATTCACCTTCATCCTTACTCCTAGCAGATATTAAAACTGAAGGTTTTAGCATAGGTCTATTTGATAGTATATGAAATACTTTTACCATATATGTCATGTTTATATTAGGATCTAGATCATTTATCCAAATTAGTCTAGTACTGTTTTCAATCTCATGATATAACCATGGATAGTCAACTTCCTTATCAACTACAGGAAATATAAATCCAATAATGCGATTATTTACTTTTATAAAATCATTTTTGAAATTAATTAACCTAATTACATAAAAATTGTCAAAATTCTTGATGATATTTACATTTTCTTGAAAAGATTCGCCTAATAACTGTTTTAAATCGTTCTTTGAATATAATCGTTCTGAAGAATCTTTAGTAACTACAATTATCCTAGGTACAACAAAATACGATTCTTGATCTTTTTGTCCATTTTGATTATTTATAAATATTATTTCATTTTCTTCAGGATCAATATTACCAAAAGTTAACAAAGTTTCTATCATATATGTAATTTCTTTCATGTATCCTCCAAGTATAATTATCTTATCATTTAATCTATAATTTTTCAATAGTAATTTTATATAATATGCATCTAGTACAGCAATTTCCTTCGTAGCGTAAAGTGGGAGATATGTTATTGGAATAGGACTTGAATTTTGATCGTTTCTAAATCTATTATTGCTAAATACATACAAAAAGGTTGGTCCAGAAGTTACATTTAACACTTCAAAAATTTTCTTATCCTTGGTATCTTGAAGAATTTCTTCGGTATAACTAACGACTCGTTGGCTCACTTTAGACATTCGGCTTGTTTGTGCTACAAGTTTTGCTGTTTTTATAAGCTCTAAATTAACTTCTTTGTTCTTAATTCCCTCTATAATCGCAGGAATAAGAAATTTGACTCGCTCCTGTTCATTTTTTCTTCTTATTTCGATATCAATGTGCATAATGCCATAATTTCCAAAAAATGGGTCGGTACCTATCCATGATACAAGAGACATATCAGGTTCAGCAACAACAATGCCGCTAACAAAATATATTCGCGGTTCGATTACATCAAATTTTCGTCTAACTCGGGTAAATAATATACCACTTGACTGGTCTTTTATGTCTGATGCTCCAATAATAAAAGCTTCCATTTGATTTTGTACATAAATAATACGTTCAATAAAAGATTGTGCAACACTCCTACCCACGCTTCCAGCTCCCAATATAAGTAAAACCTTTTTGCGATACATTTCAAATATAATTTTATTGCGGATGTATTTGTCTATTTCATCAGGATTATTAAATACTTGAAATACAAATTCGTAAATTGGTGTGCCTATGGCGATGTCAAGTACCATGTTAATAATAAGATACAAAATGATCGGGAATAAATGCATATAGATCAAATAATTCATAGTAATTAACTTTACAATTCCGATGAAGAATATGAGTTTTATTCGGCCTATTCGATTTATCGTAGCGTATTTGTAAATGTAGTCGACTGTTTTTCCATTTGTAATGGTGTATGATAATATTATGAAAACCCAAATAAATATGGTAATAATACTTACAGAAACCATAATACTAATATAAAAAGCATTTGACACATTCGTGTATCGACCATTTAAATAAACCAAATAAAGTATTGCATAAATGACAGATACGGAAGATATCGAAGTTAATATAGGAAATCTCATTCTAGTAATAAATTTTGAAAGATTTATCTCGTTTTGTTCTTCTGCTGGACCAAATAATCCATTATGGGAATATGAAATAATTGCTAATACATATGAAAAGATTACTATAAAGTATAATATCATAAATTTATCATATTCAAAAGCTTGTACCATTGCCTCATATGAAAATGGAAAGTTAAAAAGCTGTAATAATCTACTAGGAACTACATAGATAATAAATAATGAAAAAATAATTGTTTTTACCATTACAAATGTTTTTGTTTTATAATAATGATAGGCAGTACCTATAAATAGAATGATAAATAAAAATAAGTAAATGATAAATATACTATTTCTAATAAAAGTTGGAAGGAAATAATAATTTATAATATAATTCTCATAATCTAATATAACGATTCGTATTGGGTTCATCCATAAATTCGAGTTTGGTCCTGGAATAATTAATATTAGCGTAGTAAATAAAAATAACCGCTTTAATAAACCATATAAAAATCCGATCTGTTCGCCTTTTTCTTCCATATGTTTTGATATTTTGTAAATAGAATACAATATTAAAGAAGATACATTGAAATAAAATAAGAATAGTGCAAACCCATCAAAAACGCCATTTGAAAGATATGAACTGAATAAATACATAAATAATAAATATACAAATGTATTTCTAATAATGAAAGATCTTTTCGTATTTTTCAAAATATAATCAATAATTGAGAAAAAAATTAATACCCCAATTAGAACATTTAGATTATAGAATAAAAAATCAATCTTAAAATTTTTTAAAAGCCATATTAGAACATTATCTTGATATATCTTAAATGCATATGAAAATTCTATGATGATTAAAAAGGCGAAAATTGTCCAATATAGCATTAGATATTTTTTCCAATTTTTCAGAAAAGAAACTATTTGACTAATTTTCTTAGCCACGTATGTGTAGTAAAGTATTTTTCCTTTTTCAAATTTTGAGAACATAAAATTCAAATAAATCAAACAAATATAAAAATTTTACTAGAAACGGTCCAAAATTCATTTATAAAAATATCAAATTAAGAATGTTTATAAGGGTCTTTATTAACGATACTTTAGTATATGAATAGTTTTTGTGGGGAATAATCATTGGTTGAAAAGCTAAGGCCCAAAACTAAAATAGAAAATGTTGTTGCTTCGGTCACTCTTGGACAGCGTCTGAATCTTGATGAAATCGCCAGTATAATGAATAATGTAGAATTTGATCCAGAGCAATTTCCGGGATTGGTGTATCGACTTGCAAGTCCCAAAACTGCAACATTGATTTTCAACTCGGGCAAGATGGTTTGTACGGGCGCGAAGAGTGAAAGCGAAGCAAAGGAAGCTGTTCATCAGATCATAAGGAATCTCAAATCTGCAGGAATTGAAATAACAAACGAACCTTTAATCGAAGTTCAGAATATCGTAGCGAGTGCCAGTCTTGGAGCAGAGCTTAATTTAGAACTTGCGGCAATGAAGTTAGAATCATCCCTTTATGAGCCCGAGCAATTTCCCGGACTTATATATCGAATGCGAGATCCCAAAGTTGTTATTCTTTTGTTTGGCAGTGGAAAATTAGTCATAACTGGAGCAAAATTCGAAAGACAAATTGAAGAGGCTGCAGTAAAAATTATGAAGCGTCTTCTGGAGTTAAAAGTCATGAGAATCCCTGAAGGCGTAGAAGTTGATGAAGACCTTTTAAATAAATATTGATTTTCTTCTTTTTTTGCTTTATTTTCCATTTCTTTAAAACACCCAAAATGCAACAATAAGATGAGTGTAAAACCTGTATATGCAATTAGGATAGCAGCTACAATTACCGCTACAGAGAACAAATTGTTGAAAACTAGCCCGCAAGGATCGCGGATTGAAATAAAGAAAGAAATATCGCCCAACACCTCTTAAAATCTCCTTTCATAACCCCTATTATTTATGTTGTAAACTATGAATGCTCATGGGATGCGAAGCAGGCACGTTCTTCAGTTTCTGCCTGAATTGTAATATGGTCAAATCCTAAGTGGTTTAACCGTTTATCTATTTCTGGAGCGATACATTCGAAACGTTCAAGATTTTTCACGCGTACATGAGCGGTAAGTACATTCAGATGAGAGCACAATCTCCATGCATGCACATCATGTACATCAATAATCTCGTCATAACTTTCCAGGATCTTCCGGATTTGTTCAATGTCATAGGAACTCTTATTCATAATCATATCGACACTTCGCATAATGACGCGATATGTACTACGAATGAGTATGATTCCAATTAAGATTGCAACGATAGGGTCTATAAGTGTAAAACCTGTATATGCAATTATGATAGCAGCTATAATTACCGCTACAGAGGACAAAGTATCCCCCAATACATGTAAATATGCACTTTCTACATTTAGACTCATACGTCCTTTCGCGTTTTCTTGAGATGATTCATGATGATTAAACTCATTGGAATCAATATGTGAAATATTATGGTCATGATGCCCATGAGCATGTTCGTGTGATGTGCTGTGTAAAAACTTAGCTGAGACAAGATTCGCAACTAATCCGATTACTGCCACCACAAATACGCCTTCAAATTGGATCAGTTGTGGATGCAGAATCCGCTCGAAGGCGTCAATAAAGATCAGAAGGGTCGTGCCACCGAGTAAAATTCCATTCACGAATCCAGTAATAGATTCCATGCTATGATATCCATATGTGTACTTATCGTTTGCAGGCTTGGATGCCAGATATACAGTTATGTATGATAGTAGTAAGGATACAACATCAACAAGAACATGAAAAGAGTCGGCAAGCAGACTAATACTATTATAAATTATACCACCAACTAATTCCATGAAAAATACTGAAAATGTAGCTATGATTGAATAAAGTAGGGCTTTGCGCTCTTTCAATGTTATTCACGAGAATGATATATACATAAAACATATAATTGTATTATCTAAATGGCAATTCAAACAAAAAAGAGAAAAAGAAAAGGGGGCAGACATCCCAATTCAAAGGGGACTTATGGCCATAGACCACGCTTAATCAATGCCTGAACAACTCTATCGACGCTAATGACATAGGCAGCTTCTCTAGGTGTTAAGTCTTTTTGTTGTGCTAAATTCCAAACTGCGTGGAAGGCATCGCGCATTCTCTTGTCGAGTTTGGTTCTAACTTCATGGAGTTCCCAAATCTCACGGTGCAAGTTTTGGTTCCATTCTAGATAACTTGCAGTAACTCCACCAGCGTTAGCTAGGATGTCTGGAATAACAATAGTTCCCTTTTCTGTAAGGATTTCTTCTGCTTTAGGAGTCGTTGGACCATTTGCACCTTCAACAATATATTTTGCCTTAATATCATTGGCGTTCTTCTCAGTAATGGTACCTTCGATTGCCGCAGGAACTAATAGATCCACATCAAGAGTTAGAAGTTCTTCATTTGTGATTTCTTTTGCTCCGGGGAATTTAATAACAGAACCGGTCTTCTTTACGTGCTCAATTAAAGCTTCAGGATTGAATCCCTCAGGGTTGTAAATACCACCAAATACATCAGATACAGCTACTACCTTATATCCAAGTTCATGAGCAGTGATTGCAGCGTATGAGCCTACATTACCAAATCCTTGAATTGCTACAGTGGGAGCTTTCTCACCTTTAAGCTTCATGAGCTCGTGAGCAACAATCATGACCTCACGGCCAGTCGCTTCAGTTCGACCTTCAAGTCCTCCAACTTCGAGGGGCTTTCCTGTGACAACTTCAGGAATCGCATAACCACGATACATAGAATAGGTGTCCATGATCCATGCCATGGTCTGTGGATTTGTATATACATCAGGAGCAGGTACATCCTTGTAAGGTCCAATCTGGTCTAGAATCGCAACTGTGAAACGACGAGTAAGCCGCTCAAGTTCTCGCTGGGACATCTTTGGTGGATCTACGATTACACCACCTTTCGCTCCACCATATGGAATATTGACAGCTGCGCACTTCCATGTCATCCACATGGCAAGTGCTTTTACTTCATTTAATGTGACATTGGGATGGTATCGAATACCGCCTTTTGTAGGTCCTCTTGCATCATTGTGATGAACACGATACCCTGTGAAAACTTCAATATCACCATTATCCATTCGTACAGGGATAGAAACTTCAATTGCCTTTTTTGGCTTCTTCAAAATCTTTAGGAGTCCTGAGTCAAGATCCATAATCTTCGCAACATGTTCAAGCTGCTGAACAGCCATTTCATATGGGTCGAGAGAGTTAGACATTAGATTTCACCCATATACAATTTGGTACGTTTTACTAATAAGAATTTCCGAAACGGTACAATTTGGTCTATGTAAAATATGCAGTTATGATAATTTACATTTACGAAAATATACTTTAAATCTATCTACAAATTCTTTACATTTGTAAAAAATAAAACACCTCAAAAATTTACAAATCCGAAATGGACAAAACACGCATAAAAGATGTAAATATATAATAAAAGCAAAAAGCTAAGTTGGTAATTTTGTTTAAACATTAAAAAAAGTATGGGATATAATTACTATATTATCTCAACAAGATCATATCTTGATTTCTTATTCCTACGTGCTTTAAAGACAAAGAATGGATTTATGTGGTATGGCTTTTCAATATATGCGATAAGAGAACCTAAAATTACGGAGAGTCGTATGGATAAATCGGAAATTGTCATAATATATTGATTTATTTTAGATTCTTGAAATGAGAATAGAAGTAATGTGATATTTGATTTTGTGAACATCTTATTCATTAAGTTTAATATTTCATCAATAGACATAAATGTTAAGAATGTATCGATGAAAATAGCAATTAATACTTCTTTTTGATGTATTATTATGTCATCAATTTTTGTTCTTATATCATAAGAAGCACCTTGTTTCTCTACAAAATTATAGGGATTTATTATAATAACCGTATCGTTTATTTTATCATCAGTATATTTTTTACGAAGTATTGCTTTTATATGCTCAGTTCGTTCATTACACGGAAGAAGAACTATTAATTTTTTATTATTATCGATCCATGACAGCAGGAGTGTACCAAATAGGTCACTTGCATACTCAGTATTTAAATTGTAAGGTAAAATGACATGAAGTGAACTTCCTAATTTTAAGCCGCCACCTAAAATTGAATCTACCTTTTTAATTCCGGTTGGAATTATAGTGACTGGCTCTTCATATTTTATTAATTCAATTTGCCGAATATCTTGAGGTTCGGGTATTGGAATCGTTCGAAATATGCCATCGACAAGTGTATACACACCGAAAGGTCGCTCGATTGGGACTCCACGAGATTTTGTGATTTCGTATACTCTGAATCGTCGTTGGTTTATTATTTTGAATCCAAGTTTAATAACTCCAGATACATCCCGTTCAATATTGAACTCATCTTCTTTTTCACTTATGTATATCCAATTTCCTTTTATTAATTGATGAATTTCTGAAACATGCATATTAGATTTTGTTAAAACTCGTTCAAATGCTTGTATACTATCAATTATGAAAATCGCATCGGGGTTTTGCTTACGTAATGTGCGAAGCTGTTCTATCAACGAGATACCATCAGGTGACCTTATTGTTTTAAGATCGCTGTCGTTATATAGGCTGCCGCGTGCATCTACGAGATCCTCTTTAGACAGTACTTTCTTGGCTATCGGTATTTGTTCTAGGACATCCATAGGATTTCCACGTGTTGAAATATATATTGCCTTTCGTCTAAGTATCTTTGATATAGTCAAACTTAGAATTGTTTTTCCTGAGCCTGGGCGTCCTTCTATTAAAAGGACTGCATTAGGATTTTTGAAAAATTTCTTAAAGAACTCCAAAATGCCCACCTGATTGTATCCGATAATTATGAAAAATAGTAAAAAAGACGGCTAAAAATTTTTCTCTTTGAAATATACATATTATTATTTTTAAATTATTTCGGCTCCGACAATTGCTGCTGGCGGAATGTGAGTTGCGATGAATACCAATTTTGCAGGCCTATAGAGCTCAACACCAAGTTCTTTCAGTTTAGATGTAGATATTTCAAACAGCACGACTCGTTTATCAAGTGTATCTTCACTAATGTGTCGTCGTGCAACTTCAATGGCGTCATTCTTATTTAGCGACAAATGCACAAATTTACGTTTTTGAGGTAAAATTCCGAGTTCCATGATTATCTTTCGATTTCCGATAGGCGAGGCGTGGTAAATTATTTCTGGTGGATGTTTTACAGGTTCAAATCCTAGATCAACATTAATCGAATGACCATAAACGGCACGTATTCTGTTATTTCGAATTTCAAACCTTCCTTTAGGATCGAACATAGCAATTGCTCGGATGTGATCTGCTTCGAAAGGAATTCCTTTTTTCTTACCAATCCTATGTGCTACTACATCAATTGTTTCAACAGTAAAGCCATTATGTGAAAGATGGATATTAAATGCACTTGGTTTATGTCTTAAAATTAGTGCGAGAACCTTACTTAGTGACATTCGGACATCTGGCTTTAGTAAAATTCGAGCTTTTTGTCTACAATGATAAGGTTCTAGTGTAAATTTTCCACAGACTCGACATTGATAAATTGTAACATTGTTGTCATATTGCGTCATTAAAGAACACCCCAATGCCTCAAAGGAATTTTCGTTTTTAGTAAGCACGCCATGGTTTATATATCTATTTTTTACGGTGTTTTCAAAAAATATATTAAAATCGAAAATCTATAAATTCAGTTAGAATTAAGATTCACATTGGGAGAAAGCAACAGCCTTAAATCTTAGTTTTGCGCTATTAATAAGTGATTATGGGATGGATCATTTTTTCCTTAAGGACAGGTGACTACTGTTGAGTGATGGCACAGAGACAAAAACAGACAAGAAAAGAGGTATGTTTTCAGGTATTATTGAGAAACTGAAAGGCGTATTCAAAAGGGAATCTAAACCTGTTAAATTCATAGATGAGAAAACAGTTGAGAAGATCGTGAGCACACCGACAAGAGTACCAGACAAGTCAAGAGCTGGGTATTCCGAAACGTCTGCACCGACTCCTGAATCACCTATTAGAAAGCGAATACCTTTACCACCACCATCTCCAAAATTAGTACCAAAACATGAAACTACGACAGTACCTGAAAAAACAGATGTGATAAGTCCTGGTTTGGAAGACGTTTCTGAGGAAGACATACAACTCATTAAATTGGAAAAGGAAAAGCAGATAATTCTTGATGAGCTTGATTTAATTGAATTAAAATATAAAGAAGGCGAAATAACAGCTCAAGAGCGAGACCGTAGATATGTGGAATTGATTAATAAACTATTCAAAATAAAAAGAGAAATTAGAAGACTAAAGCAGGGCTAATTTTTATTTTTCATCACTTAAAAATGCGTGTCCCGCTTCAAGTGCGATCCTTATCATTGGTTCGAGAGAAATTTTTTCTGAAGAGACAGGTTCTCCAGTATGTGTACTTCCAATAATTGTAAGTACGGTTCCTACATGAACTTTACGGATAGAACCGACAACCATCAATGCTGCGGATTCCATTTCAGTTGCAAGAACATTAGCTTTTTCCCATGTTTTCCAGCGTGCAGTAATATCTGCTTTTGGTACTTCTTCTTCATATTCTGAATAAAAGGCATCTTTTGAATGGACAATTCCTATATGATATCGGGCGTTACTCTCTTCCGCAGCTTTACTTAAATATGTAAGTAGTTTAAAAGAAGCAACTGCAGGATACTCCGGTGGTACATATTGATGTGTAGTTCCCTCATCGCGTACTGCACCGGTAGCAATGACAATATCTCCAAGATTTATAAAGGGTTGTAATGATCCTGAAGTACCAACCCGTATGAAACATTTCGCTCCGACTCTAATTAATTCTTCAATCGCAATTGCAGCGGATGGACTACCGATTCCCGTTGATGTTACTGAGATCTCCATATCTTTGTACTTGCCAGTAAAGGTCCAGAATTCTCTGTTTTTTGCA
>Ga0256914_1004778_pt1 | contig 10013 bp, 7 predicted proteins | sample HulkmetaG_FD_191571 | JGI IMG/M metagenome (GOLD analysis project Ga0256914, IMG submission 191571) | Hydrothermal chimney microbial communities from Main Endeavour vent field at the Juan de Fuca Ridge, Pacific Ocean - Hulk | ecosystem: Environmental > Aquatic > Marine > Hydrothermal vents ...
CGTGCCCTGCTCTTCGCCGGCCGGGGCACGCGTGGGGTCATTCAGCAGGTTGTGTGGGACCAGCATGGGAGCGGACAGATAGGCGATACGGCCGGCCATGGGTTCCGAAGTGGTCGGGGCGGCGTCCTGCTCGGGGGTGAGGGACCGGTGCCCGTCCCGCAACGGCCCTTCCGACAGAAGGGCGGTGGCGAGGACCAAGCTGAAGCCACTGAATAATGCCACGGGATGGATCATGCGGTTCGTCTCCAGTACAACTCGATCTCGTCGATCGCGGCGCGACCCGCCACTCGGTTCTTCCTGCCCTCAACCGGGGCGATTGCAGTCGTCTGTCTCGAGGCCGGGCCGTGTTGTGTTCGGCTCTCTCTGTCTTGTGAACGTCACGAGGGTGGAATAACTTCACATCTATTTGTCTATCGGCGAAAAAAAATGCCTTCCTTCTCTCAGGTCGGATATTCTGAGGTTCCCCGCCGTGTACGGAAACGGTGGGCAACCGGTTGTCAAGCCTGTCCCACCGTGTTGCTGCGTGTCGCGGCGACGCGGGTGCGCTGGTTTCCGCAGCTCCTGGACCCGGCTCGGTGCGACCGCACGACGTCCGGTTGATTCCTGTTCGTTCCAGCAGGTATCGCTCGAAGGTGTGTGTTTCCGGTGAGATGAAGCGATCTGAGCGGCGGAGATGACGGTCTTGACAGGGTTCCTCTCTCCTTTGACAATGAGCGCGAGATGGTTCGTCGTGCAAAGCCTACCTGGAGGTGCCAGATGACACGGAATCTCGCGAGCATGACAGGAGTTCCGGGGTTGGGTGCGGCCGTCGGCCTGGTGCTTTGTTGCGCCGCAGGCTCGGCTGTGGCGGCCCGGACGGGGGGATTCGAGTCCTTCGAGTCCAGTTACGTGGCCGAAGGTGCCGGCGAGATGGTGGAACGGGGGGTTGTGGTAGGAGACATTGACGGCAGTGGGGGGATGGATTTTGCCATCGGCTCGCCGTACAACGGTGCGGGTGGAGCAGAGGCGGGGCGAGCGTACCTGTTTTTTGACGCCGGGGTGTCGGCGGGGAAGGGGACGTCGCTCGGGGGTGCTCCGGTGGTGTTGACCGGGGAACCTGGGGAGCGTCTTGGGGAGTACATTTCGGGGGGGCGGGATCTGGATGGCGATGGGATCGGGGATCTCCTGGTGGCGGCGCCAGGTTGGAACGGGAATCGAGGTCGAGTGTTGGTGTACTTTGGTCGAACGGACTGGACCGGCGTGACTGCAGCCGGGGCGGACCTGGTGATTGAGGGGACCCAGGCGGATCAGTTGCTGGGGGGCGGTGGCGTCCTGATGCCCGGGGACATCAACGGTGACGGATACGAAGATCTGGTGTTGAGTTCTCCGGGGTACGATCTGGATGCGAACGCACGGGATCGGGGGGCGGTCTACCTGTTCCTGGGGAACAGTTTCGGCTGGTCCACCCGTACGCTGATCACGGCCGACGCCATTTATCGGGGGGATGGAAACAGCGATTTCCTGGGCCAGGTCCTGGTGGGACTCGGCGACGTGGACGGGGACAAACTTCCCGACTGGATGGTGACCGCGCCGAACCGGGACGAGGGCGGCGTGGATGCGGGCATGGCCTATCTCATGTTCGGCGGAGACTACACCACCGGCGAGACCGCCATCAGCTTCGTGGCGGACGTGCGTTACCGGGGGGATGCGGCCGGAGACCTGTTCGGCTCGTCTGTGGCCGGGGGGGGAGACCTGAATGGTGACGGCCTGGTCGACATCTTCGTTGGAGCGCCCGGGAGCGACTACAACGGGGAGGATTCGGGCCGGGTCTATCTCATTCCGGGTCGGCGTGTGGGGTGGCCCTTGGCCACGACCGTGCTCGCTGCGGACGACGTGGCGTTTTCGTTTTTTGGCAGTGCACCCGGGGAACAGATCGGCGGACCGGGGGAACTGGGCCTGGCCGATGTCACGGGAGACGGGACGGTGGAGGCATTCATTTTGGCGAGCACCGTGGACCTGGGTGGAGAGGATGCGGGGGTGGCCTACGTGTTCTTGGGCCGTAGCAGCGGTTGGGGCACGGCGATCAACGTGTCGGTGGCGGACATCGTGCTTCAGGGGGCGGCGGCCGGGGATTACGTGGGGACCATCGACCCGGCGGGCGCAGGAGACCTGGATGGAGACGGGTTCGGCGAGGTGTTCATCGGCGCCCCGGGGAGCGACACAGGAGGCACGGATGCGGGCGAGGTCTACGTGGCCTCTCAGGTCAAACGATGGTTCGACCTGGACGGCGACGGATACACGCCGCTCGAGGGGGACTGTGACGATACCGAGTCTCGAGCCAATCCTTCCTACGAGGTGGACGACAAGGACGGGATCGACAACGATTGTGATGGGGAGGTGGACGAGGACGCCTCGGGGGCGTGTGATCAGCGGGTGGCGTATCCCGGGCAGGGGCCGGCCGGGGCCGGGGCGCTGGCGAGTTTTGGTCTGGCCGGGCTGGCGCTGGCCTTGAGGCGGCGTGCGCGAGGATAGGCTGTTGCCATGGCTGCGGGGACGTGGACCACACGGCGGGGCGGGGTCGCCCGCGACGGCGTGCGAGCGGAATGGCCCGCTGCCGTGACATCTGCTCGAGCGGGAATGTGGGGGGTGCCATGTGAGCGAGAACAGCGATGACCGACCGGATACGGTTGCTCGGGGCGGCCAGTGAACTGCTTCTCTTCCTGTTGCTGCTTCATATCCTCTACACGAACGACTTCACCACGCTCGGGTTCTTCGGGTTCGGACCCTTCTATACCATCGGCGCGCAACGTCGGCTGTTTGTACTCCTCTTCCTCGTGTTCCTGATCCATGCCGCGGTCCCGGAACGGTACCGCAAGCACGTCCTTCTCGCCGGGGGGCTGCTCGGCGGGACCGTCACCTATCCCGAGTTGATGCCCGGCCTCCTCGCGCTGACCGGGTTCGTCTACCTGGTCGTCCACCACGTGGGCAGGCGCGTGACCGTCAAGCTCGCGTGCCTCCTCGGCCTGTTCCTGGGCCTCGGCTGGTGGTCGGCCCATTCCCCTTACGGTCAACTCCTCTCCCTCGTGTTCGTGGCACTCACCTTCTTCCGTACCCTTCTCTATCTCCACGCCATGGCCACCCGGGGCTATCCGGCCACACCCTTCTCGGATTTCCTCCGATTTCAGCTCCCCATCGCTTCGTTCGCCATTCATCCCTACCTGGGCGTGATCCCTCCCTTCGCCACCAGGGGGAGAGCCCGGCCTCTCGACGTGCTCGTGGAGGAAGGACGACGCCTCTTGCGGGGAGGATTGGCGGCTCTTCTGGCGGCTCGAGTGGTGGCGCGATTCGGAACCCTGATCTTTTCCGGCGAGACAGGAGGAGGCGGCGTCCCCACCGATCTCCTGGGCTGGCACGGATGGACCATGGTCCACATGGTGGTGGCCCTCCTGGACACGAGCGCATGCGCCGCATTCCTGGTGGGCTTGATGCTGATGTTGGGGTGGGACCTCAAGCCCGCGATGAATCGCCCGTGGTTCTCGGAAGGCCTGTTCGAGTACTGGAACCGGTTCATCATCCACTTCAAGGACTTCCAGGTCACACTCTTTTTCTATCCCACCGTGCTCGCCCTGCGAAGGGTACCCCGAAATGTGGCCGTGGTCGTGGGCGTGGCCATGACCTTCCTGGTGGGCAACAACCTGGTGCACATTCTGGGCCGCTACCTCTACACCGCGGAACGGGAGACGTTGCTTCCTCGAGGCGTCCGGGCCAACCTGGCGTTGACCTGCGTGATGGCCCTCGCCTTCCTCTGGGAAGAGTACAAACAGGCGCGCAGGCGAGACGGGCGTCCCCTCCCGTTCGGACTCGGCTCGAGCAAGTGGCCTGTGCGGGTCGTCCGGATCTATCTCACCCTGGCCGTGGTAAGCTGGGTCTGGTTCTTGTGACGTTTCTCCCGGCACTGCCGGCAGTCGCTCGAGGAGGGTGCTCTTGACTTCCCTGCTTCGTCGCCTCACGCAAAGTACGCGGCTTCGTCCCGTGGACCTCCTGCCGGGGCTCTTCCTGGGGACCACCGCCCTCCTGGTGATTGCGGTGGGAGGCGAGGTGCGGGTAGACACCGAAAAGTTGGTGGAGTGGGCCATCTTCACCCTCAACGTGGTCCTGATCATCGCCGTCCCCACGTTCGTGCGATTCGAACGCTCGTTCTGGAGGCCGGAGTACCGGAATCTGCCTGGACATGCACTCTTGATCGTGTTGGTGGTGGTGGCTCTGTTCACCTACCGGTGGGGAGCCGTGTTCGATCCCCTGGCAATGTTGATCCTGGTGTTCGTTTCTGGACTTGTCTGGGGGGTGGGACGGCGAAGGGAGCGGTTCACCGCCAGACAGTTGCTCGTTCGCTGGTCCCCGCTCATCGTGTCGGCCTACATTTACGTCAACCTGCGCTGGTTCGTATCGTCCATCAACCCGAGAATCATGGACGGATGGCTCGCCGACCTGGACCTTCGTCTGTTTGGGGCTCATTTCACCGTGCTCGCGGAGAAGATCCAGAACCCCTGGCTCACCGAGTGGTTCTCCTTCCACTATTCGGCCTATATCCTCTATCCCCTGGTGCTCGGTACCTTGCTCTACTATCAGCGAAAGGACGAGGCCTTCGAGGATTTCCTCCTCGCGTTTTGCCTGTCGATGTACCTCGGATTCATCGGCTATCTCCTCGTTCCAGCCGTGGGACCCATCAAGGAACTCTTCGATCTCTACTCCACCCCTACCGTCCCGGGCATGGGCATGGACGAGTTCCGTCGGATCGTGGACGCCAAGTACCGGTACACTCGAGACACGTTCCCAAGCCTTCACACCGCCAACTCCCTCCTGTGCCTTCTCATCATGCGCAAGACCCACCCAAAGCTGTTCTGGGTCTTCCTGTTTGGGGAGGTCAATCTCCTCCTCGCCACCATCTACCTCCGCATGCACTACACCGTCGACCTCATCGCAGGCGCACTCCTCGCATTTTTCGTGGTCTGGATCGCTCCACGGATCAATCGAGCCGCTGGAGTCCCGGCCCCGGAGTCCTCGAGCCCGTGACATCTGCGGATGTGTGTGGGACGGGTCACCAGAGCGGCAACGGCTCCTCCAGGTCCAGTCCGGTCCGCGCCAGCAGCACTGCTTCCCGATCTTCCAGGACCACGAACCAGCCGGGTGTCCGCTTCAACGTGGCGGTGAGCGCTGCGTCCGGCGGCATGAATACCGCTTCCACGCCGCGGTTCTTCAACAGGTCCGCCCAGCCCGGTTTCAGGTTGGCGATGGTGAGCCAGTCCTCGAGCACCTCGCGGGGGTAGGCGTCGAACACCGGCGTGATGAACAGGGGCCATGCCGGGGCTTTCCAGGCCATGAGGCCGGCCCAGTCGCAGTGGTTGAACACGCGGCGAGGAGGCAGGTTCGCGAGCTTTTGCACCGCTGCAAGCGGGTAGTGCTTGGCCTCCATGGCTCGAGCGTCGAAACCAGGTTGGAGGCTCCAGGTCAGATAGCCTCCTGCGATCAGGACCAGCAATCCAGCAAGAAAAGGCCGTCGAGAAGCCCCCTCCTGCCTGGACAGCCCGGCCAGATAGGCGCCCACTCGCCCGGATGGCTGTTTCAGTCGTTCCGAGAGCGGGGCAAGCAAGCCACGCGCCACGCCTGGAAACAGGAGCAAGGCGGCCACAGGAAGGTGCCGCTGCGCCTTCAAGGTGAAAGCGAGGAACACCAGGCCGATCCAGGCCGCCGGGCGTCGCCGAATCTCGGGAGACACCAGGAGTGCGAGAGCGCCGAGCAAGCACCAGACCAGGTAGACCCCCCCGAAAAAGCTGCCAAGCTCGATCGGGCTCCACTCCTTGATGGCTCCAATCAGGGCCAGGCCGGTGCGCTGCTCTCCGAGCAAGTAGTCGATTGGAAGTACGAGTGCCTCCATTCCGTGGGGATTGGGAATGAGCACCAGAAACGCGCACACTCCAAGGCACGACGCCTCGAGGAACCGGCGAACGGTGCCGGGTTGTCCGGGCGCTTTTGCTGGTGCAACCACCCAGAAGAGGAGTTCGAGGAGGAGCAAGCCCAGGCCGAGTGCAAAGCCTCCGTGGAGGTTGACCCAGAGCCCGAGGAGGGCCACCACGCACCAGCGTATCCAGCGCTTTTCCGGTCGGTCCCTCGCCTGGTCCAGCACCAGCAATTCCACCACCAAGAGCAAGTTGCTGAACATCCAAGGTCGCAGGGCCACGTTGAGCGCGAGTGTGATCCCGGTGAAGAAGAGCAGCCCGGCGAGTGCGAGCGGTTCGGCATGGGTGCGGCGGCCCAGTTTGAGCAGGAGGAAGAGCGTCGTGACGAACAGGAGGCCGCGGACCAGGAAGAGGGCTGGCAGGCCCCCACCAGCGTCCAGGAGGGCGAACAGCACATCAGCGAGCCACTCGTGCGTGAGCCAGTGGGACCAGGGCGCGGTAAAGCAGAGGAAATTGGTGTGTGGGACAGCGTGTCGGTCCAGGACGTACTGTCCCACGCGGATGTGCCACCCGAGGTCGCCGGAGAGGAGTGGACGGGTGAGTGCCCAGAGGAACGCCCCTCCGAGGAAGAGGGTGGTGAGGGATGGCGTTCGGGACAGGTCTCGGTTCACCGGCGGTGGTCCGTGCAGGGTTGAGGGGCAGCGAAGATCTCATGGATAGCACGAACCAGACTCGGGAGCAACGGCGTCGTGGCCCTCGAGAATCCCTCCCGTCATGGCCGGCCGGTCCAGGGAAGCCGCCTTTCTCGCCCAGCATGCAGGGAACATGAGGGCGGAAGACCGCCCGGGGTACAGGTCACGTCCCGAATGGAGCGTACCAGTGGAGCTTGACCCTCACCTCGGCCACCCCGGGCACGGTCCTGGCCAGGCTTGCCACGTCTTCGGCGAGTCGTGGGTCCTTGGCGCTGGACGCACGCACATTGACAAACACCTCGCCGTCCTGGCTCGTCACGTCGACCTCGGGATACTCCTTGATCAGGCACGCCTTGACCGCTGCTGCCAGTGCGGCATCCGCGATCGCGCGGCGCGATTCTTCAGTGGGCTGAAAGTGCTCCAGCCGCACCGTGTGACAGATGATGTCCACCGCGTCGTCCACGGTGAGCTTGTTGATATGGAGGACCAGGTCGTACAGCCTGGAGTCGGCCGGGTCGATGCCGTAGAGTTGCTGGCCCCAGCGGCTTCGTTCCATGTCGATCCGCTTGATGAACCGCACCGCAGCCTTTCGTGAGACCTTGTCCCGTTCCATGACGAGCTGGATACGGTCCTCGGTGTCGGCGATGATCCGCACGTTGAGTGCGTGTTGGATGTCGCGCACGAAGAATTGCCCTGCAAGCCCATGATAGACCACGTTGTCCTTTTTGAGGTGGGCCAGCAGTGCTGCGCGGATGTAGGCGATGTAACGTTCCCGGTCATAAGAGAGTCGACCGAACAGGGAAGGGGCATCTGAGATGGCCTGGTTCAGTTTGACTTCCTCCACGTCGAATTCTTGGGACGCTTCAATGAGCACGTCCCGGGCCACACACTCGTACCCCAGCCGCTTTGCGACCTTCTCGGCCACTTCTCTTCCGCGGCTGTACGATCCCCTCGAGATGGTGATGATGGACATGGCACACCCCCACTGGCAGTTTGAAAGAGCGTCGTCCTTCAGGCGCGCAGCCGGCGCGTCTGGGGGATGGCGTTCAGAACCTACTGGCCTTCACCCTAGCACGGTCGAGGCGCGGAGTGAAGGGGGGAGACAGGATTTCCGACCCGAACTCATGGCGCCCCCGCTCCGTTCGCCATCTTCCGGGCATAGTCCCGGTAGGCCACCACGAAAAAGTAGGTGGCGGGCACGAGCAGGAACAGGGCGCTGAAACGGTACATGGCTCCGGTCGATGTGAGATCGGCGACCCAACCGAGGACGACGGCTCCACCCCCGATGCCCACGTCGATCGCCGAGTAGAACGTGCCGTTGGCGACCCCGCGGCGTTGGGGGGGCACCAGATCGATCACCATGGTCTGGAGTGTGAGCCACACGTTGGCGTTGCCCGCCCCGATAAGCGTTGCTGCCACCAACAACCCCGTCAGGCTTCCGGGTTTCCCAAGCAGCAGGAACCCCATCACGAGCAGGGCGTATCCGACCAGCATCGAAGGAAGTTTGCCCACCCGGTCGATCAGGCGGCCGGCAAGGAGTCTCACGATACCCACCGACAGGGCATAGGTCAGGAACACCGCTCCCGACCCCCCAATGCCCAGGCGTTCGCAGTGGAGCACAATGAAAGCCAGGATACCCCCGTACACCGTGGTGGAAAGGAGCATGACCACGCAAACGTGGGCCACATCCCGGTCGTAGAGTCCCCGCCAGTCCAGTTTCCGTTTCCGCCGCGGCACTCGAGGTGGACGCACCAGCGCGGCCAGGATCAGGGCCACCAGACCCAGAGCGCCGGACGCGCCGAACAGGCGCATGTACTGGTCATTCGCCGTGAGTTCGAGACCGATGTAGGGACCCACGGCCATGGCCATCGGCATGGTGAGGCCGAAGTAGCCCAGGCCCTCGCTGCGCCGTATCTCGGGCACCATGTCCGCAGTGATGGTCCCCCCTCCGCTCGTGGTCGTGCCCCAACTGAACCCGTGGAGGACCCGGAACAGCAGGAACAACCCCATCGTGCTCGCAAGGAGGTACGAGGCGTTCAACAGGGAGAAGCAGGCGAGTGCGGCCAGGAAGATCGGGCGGCGGCCGAATGCGTCGAGGGCGTGGCCGGCCAGGGGGCGCACGGCCACGGAAGCCAGCGTGTAGACACCGATCAGATATCCCACCTGACTGTCCGCAGCCCCGAGTTTGTTCACGGCGAACAGGGGCAGGGTGGGCACCAGGAAGTAGAAGGAGAGGGCCATGAAGAAATAGGCGGCCCAGTGGAGGGTGAAGTCTCGAGTCCAGATCCGGTCGGGGGTGTCGTCCATGGTTCGCCTTCCGGGGGCGCCGTCGGTTCAGCGTCCGGTTTTCCCGGTCCGCCCGGGAGGCGTTCATTATGCATCGAATCGTGCTCCCGGCCAGCAGATACGCCCGGGTGACCGGTCTCGGCCGTCTCGCACGATTGCGGCTCCATGGGCTGGCGCGGCCCGAAACCGGGAGCGGTTGAGGTGGCGCATGACGGGCCGGGAGGCACATGGCGCCTGCCGGAAGGCCAAGTGAGCGCACATGCAGCCGTCACTGGTTCCGTGAGCACCCGCGTCAAGGTTGGGTGAGCACGGAAATGGTGCGAATCTGATGGGCGATCGCCTTGCCACCCTCGCCGTAGCCCGGGTCCAGGGTGCCGGCACGCCAGCGATCAATCTGGTAGGTCACTTCGCAGCTCTCCTGGGCTGCATCGTCCAGCGGGATGAGCGACCCCGCCTCGATGGTCACCGTGCCCGGATCTCCGCTGATGTCCCGCTCGTAGGTCAGCACACAGGAACCGGCCGCTGTGATGCGCATGTTGTCCGTGCTGTTCGCCGGTGACCAGGTGATCGTGATGTCGGAAGAGCGCTGGAGCGGTCCGGTCACAGGGTCGATATCAAAAGGGTCCGGCAAGGTCATGGTGGAGTTGGGGGCTCCCTCGTCGATGCTCCGGTTCAAGCTCACCTTGAACACATCACCGCCGTTCGCAGTGGCGAATCCTGCCACGTATTCGTGGTAGTCGCCCAGGGTCTGCTCCACCATGGGCTGACTTTCGTCCCCCACCGTGGCCACCAACTCGTCCTCCCCGGTCAATTGCACGTAGGTGTTCGAACTCGCGCCTCCGACCTTGAGTACCGCGCGCACCGTGCTCGTACCGTGGTCGCTGGCCTCCACGCTCAGGTCGGCATAAATGCCCGAAGTGAGTATGTCCTCGGATGTCACGTCCTCGCACGCTCCGAGCACGGTGGCAGCGAGTAGGACGGGAACCAATCGCTTCATATCGCCTCCTGAAACAGGTTGCAGGTTGGCCCATGCGTTCCCTCGATGCATGGACGAACGCACCGGGCGTTTCTTCGATCAAAGTTGCACCGATTGTGCCAC
>Ga0256914_1004779_pt1 | contig 10013 bp, 8 predicted proteins | sample HulkmetaG_FD_191571 | JGI IMG/M metagenome (GOLD analysis project Ga0256914, IMG submission 191571) | Hydrothermal chimney microbial communities from Main Endeavour vent field at the Juan de Fuca Ridge, Pacific Ocean - Hulk | ecosystem: Environmental > Aquatic > Marine > Hydrothermal vents ...
TCGGGCGGCGCCGGCTTTCTCGGCGACGAGCCGGAACCGGCAAGAGATTCCGGCACCCGGCAAAAGCTGCGCAAGAAGCTGCGTGAAGGGGATCTGGACGACCGCGAGATCGAAATCGACATCTCCGCCAGCCCCATTGGCGTCGAGATCATGACGCCACCGGGTATGGAAGAGATGGCCAGCCAACTGCAGGGGATGTTCCAGAATCTGGGGGGCAGCAAGACCAAGAAGCGCAAGATGAAGATCAAGGATGCGCTGGTCGTGCTGGCCGAAGAGGAGGCACACAAGCTGGTCAACGAGGAGGAGCTGAAGCAGAAGGCGCTGGAATCCGTCGAGCAGACCGGCATCGTCTTCATCGACGAACTCGACAAGGTCGCCAAACGCGGTGAAACCAGCGGCACCGATGTCTCCCGCGAAGGCGTACAGCGCGACCTGCTGCCACTGGTGGAAGGCTGCACCATCAACACCAAGTACGGCATGGTCAAGACCGACCACATCCTGTTCATCTCCTCCGGTGCCTTTCACGTCTCCAAGCCCTCGGATCTGATCCCCGAGCTGCAAGGCCGCCTGCCCATCCGCGTCGAGCTGGATGCACTGCAGATCGACGACTTTGTCCGCATCCTGACCGAGCCGGACGCCTCACTCACCGAGCAGTACTCGGCGCTGCTGGCCACCGAAGGCGTCACACTCACCTTCAGCGAGGATGGCGTACACAAGATTGCCGATGTCGCCTTTCAGGTCAACCAGCGCACCGAAAACATCGGCGCCCGCCGCCTGCACACCGTCATGGAGCGGCTGCTGGACACCATCTCGTTCGAGGCGCCGGATCACAGCGGCGAGTCCATCACCATCGACGCCACCTACGTCACCGATCACCTCGGGGATCTGGTCGAAGATGAAGATTTGAGCCGCTACATTTTGTAGCGTTTATTGACCCAACCCCGTTTCGACAACAAGATTCGCGACAACTCACAGACTTGGAAAACTCACGATGAGACCCACAGAAATTCAACTGCACCAGAAGTCCCGCATCCTCGAACTCAAATACGAAGACGGCACCGTACACCAACTGCCCTGTGAGTACCTGCGCGTCTACTCCCCCTCCGCCGAAGTCCAGGGTCACGGCCCCGGCCAGGAAACCCTGCAAACCGGCAAGGAAACGGTTGAAATCGAAGCCATCGAACCCGTCGGCAACTACGCCATCAAACTCGTTTTCTCCGACACACACGACACCGGCATCTACGACTGGGGCCTGCTCTACGACCTCGGCGACAAATACGAGGAAAAATGGAACGACTATCTCAAGCGGTTGGAAGAAGCGGGACACAAGCGGCGGGAAATCAATAACTGAGCGTTTATCTCAATCCCGTCTCATCATCCGGTGTAATTGGTGCAATACGCTGTGCTATTGCACCCTACCTGACTATCTCAAGCGGCGGGAAATCGATAGCTGGGCGTTTTCCCCTGTCCCGTCTCTTCATCCCGGTGTATTTGGTGCAATACGCTGTGCTATTGCACCCTACCTGGTTACCCGGCATTGAAAAAAGGGCAGACCGGTACGAAAGCACAAATCAATCCTTCATTCCCCACCGCTATGCAACGCCACGCTTTCCGGTATCCCCTTCCCACCAGAATCCAAGGTATCATAAGACGACTCATTTTCACGGTTGCCTTGCGATGATCCATTTGCGCGTTTCTTCCCTCTCCCTGTTGTTGGCTGGTTTCCTACTGGCGGCTTTTTCTCTGGCTGCAGTGGCCGAGGGTTTTTATGTCGGGCTGTCCGGTAGTCGGGCTGATGTGAAGATCAGCAAGACACATTTCAATCCAACGCTTTCGCGGCTGCATCTGGGTGGCTGGATCTGGAAGGGTATTGGCATGGAGCTGAATGCCAGCAGCAACGCCAATGAAGATACGCAGCGCGGGCTGACGACCGAAATCTCACAGATTGTATCGGTTGCCGCTCGATTCCAGTCTCCGGAGGAGTGGGGGCTGAAGGCTTATGTGCTGCTGGGCGCCTCCCGGCTGACACTCCACAGCGCATCGACGGGCAGCGACTTTCCCGGTAGCGAGGATCTGGATGGCGGTATGGTGAGTCTGGGGTTGCTGGCCCCGATTACCGCTGACCGACGCATGGCATTGATGGCGCAGCTGACGAATTATTTTGTCGATAGCGATAACGATATCAAGATCTATTCCGGTAGCCTGGGGTTTCATTATGAGTTTTGATCTACGCATTCTGCTTCTGCTGGCCCTCACGCTGCTTGCCGGCTGCAGTAATGACACCGACCACTTTGTCGAGGCGGTGACGGCGGCCGAGCTGGATATCCGGTCGGTCACGCTGACTCCCGATGATCTGATTCTCAACAGCGACGAAACCCAGCAGATGACATTCATGGGTATCCTTGCAGACAACACGCAGCACGATCTGACGAAACTGGCGCGCTGGGAGACCGGCGACCCGGCGGTGCTGACCGTGGACAGCGATGGGCTGGTCACGGCCCGGCAGGATGGTGTGACCTTTGTTCGCGCCAGCTATGCCCGCTTTGCCGCGCAATCCACGCTGCGCGTCAGCAATGCCACGCTAGTCAGCCTGGAGATTACCGGCGCGAATCAGATCGATATCTGCAAGCCGCTGCAACTGGGGTTGATCGGCCATTACAGCGATGGGACGACACGCACATTGAGCAATCGTGGCGAAAGCTGGTCGGTCACTCCCGCCACGGTCGCAGCCATCGACACCACTGGCAAGCTCACCGTGACAGGCGCAACCACCGATCTCGTCGAGGCGGTCGCCAGCAAGGATGGAGTCACCAGCCGGCACAATATCAATATCAACCACACGCTGACCAGCATCAGCCTGTCCAAAACGACGCTCACCCTCGAGGTGGATGCCACGGCAACCCTGACAGCCACCGGACTCTACGCTGGCGGCAGCCAAGCGGATCTGGGTGGTATTGCCAGCTGGAGCAGCAGCGTTCCCGCCATTGCCACGGTCGAACCGGGCGGTGCGGTGACCGCCGTTGCGGTGGGCGCAACCACCATCAGCGCAGAATGTGGTGGTATCAAGGGATCATCCAGCGTTACCGTCACACCCCGGAGCGAAATCCAGTCGATCGAGATCGAGAGCGGGCAGGACGAAATCCGGGTCAAGCAGGATAACGCGCTACAGTTGACAGTGACGGCCATCGACGGCAGCGGCAATCGCAGTGATGTCACCGACAAGGCGGAATGGTCGGTACAGCAGATCAGCGGTGGCCCCATCAGCGTCAGCAATGCTGATGATACCAAGGGTGAAGTGGACACCAGCAAGACCGGCGAGGCATTCATCAAGGCCACCTACGAAAACAACACGGCTTATATCAAGGTGATCGTCGAATAGCATGGGACACAGGGCGCGGCGCACCCTTCTCTGTTAAAATCGCCGCCAGTTTCACAGCATCGATCAGTTTCCCAAGGACACCTCGCCATGTCAGAGCAGAACAAGACCACCCATTTCGGCTACCAGGAAGTACCGGTCGAAGAGAAGGCCGAAAAGGTCGCCGAGGTTTTCCACTCGGTCGCCAGCAAGTACGACATCATGAACGATGTGATGTCGATGGGCGTGCATCGCGTCTGGAAGGCCTTTACGCTGAATCAGGCCGCCGCCCGTCCCGGTATGCGGGTGCTGGATCTGGCCGGCGGAACCGGCGATCTGGCGCTGAAATTTGCACGCCAGGTGGGATCGGGCGGAGAGGTGGTACTGGCCGATATCAACAGTTCGATGCTGGAGGAAGGCCGCCGCAGACTGATCGACAAAGGTATTGTCGGCAATGTCCGCTATGCGCAGGTCAATGCCGAGAAGCTGCCGTTTCCCGATCATTATTTTGATATCATTACCATTGCCTTCGGGCTGCGCAATGTTACCGACAAGGATGCCGCGCTACGCTCCATGCGCCGCGTGCTGAAACCCGGCGGCAAGCTGCTGATACTGGAATTCTCCAAACCGATCAGCACTACCTTCAGCAAGCTCTATGACCTCTACTCCTTCACAGCGCTGCCGATGATGGGCAAGCTGATCACCGGCGATGCCGAGAGCTACCGCTATCTGGCCGAGTCCATTCGCATGCATCCCGATCAGGAGACGCTGAAGCAGATGATGGAAGACGCGGGCCTGGGCCGCTGCGACTATCACAACCTGAGCGGTGGCGTGGTCGCCCTGCATACCGGATACGCACTGGACTGATACGGGAAGACGCCACCATGAAACTCAGCCCCACCTTTTTGCAGCTCATGCAGACCGCTATCAATCAGTATCTGGCGCTCGATCCGGAAATGTCCTCCCGCCTTGGCGAGCTGGAGGGAAAATGCATCGGCTTTGACCTGAGCGAGCCGGATGTGTTGCTCTACTGCAAACCACACGACAAATCGGTCACGCTGCTGGCCGAGTGTGAAACACCACCCGATTGCATAATCCAGGGCACTGCACTCAACCTGCTCAAGATGATGCGCAGCGATGACCCCGCCCAATCACTGAGCAAAGGGGAAATCGTGATCGTTGGCGAAAGCCGGGTGGCGCAGGATTTCTCCGATATTCTGAAAACCATCGAGATCGACTGGGAAGAGCTGGTCAGTAAAATTGTTGGCGATTTTGCTGCCCACCGATTGGGCAATGGCGTTCGACAGATGAAAGACTGGTTCAGGGAGACGCTGACCGCCATGCAGCTCGACACCAGCGACTACTTGCGGGAGGAGTCCGGGATTCTGCCCACCCGAACCGAAATCGAGTGGTTCATGGAGGAGGTCGACCACTTTCGCAATGATGTCGATCGGCTCGAAGCCAGAATCAAGCGGCTGGAAAAGAAGCTCGCCGGGAACGATAACGCCTCATGAAACGACTGCGGCAATTACTCCGCCTGTTGACCATCAATATCATCTTTCTCCGTCACGGGCTGGATGAATATATTTTTGCGCTGCATATCTTTCGCCCCATCAGCTTCATCTACAAGCTGCTGCCCTGGAACTGGTTTCGCGAGCACACCGAACCTCGCGCCGTCAGACTGCGCAAGGCACTGGAAGACCTAGGGCCGATTTTCATCAAGCTGGGGCAGATGCTCTCTACCCGCAAGGATCTGCTGCCTGCCGAGCTGGCGGTTGAACTGGCAAAACTGCAGGACGACGTACCCCCCTTTCCCAATGACGTGGCTCGCAGCATTATCGAAAAGGGGCTGGGTAAATCGGTGCACGAGGTCTTTGCCAGCTTCAGCGAAGACCCGCTGGCTTCTGCATCGATTGCACAGGTACACGCCGCCGAACTGAAGGATGGACGGCAGGTGATCGTCAAGGTCGTACGCCCCGGAATCGAAAACATCATTGAGCGTGATGTCGGCCTGATGTATGTCATCGCCGGCTTTGCCAACAAATACTGGGCCGAAGGGCGCCGCCTTCGACCACTGGAAATCGTGCAGGAATACGAGAAGACGATTTTCGATGAGCTGGATCTGATGCGCGAAGCCGCCAACGCCTCGCAACTGAAACGCAATTTCGAAAAATCACCACTGCTCTATATCCCCGGCATCGAATGGGATCTCACCTCCGAGCGGGTCATGGTCATGGAGCGGATCAGCGGCATACCCATCGGCAACAAGCAGGCGCTGCTGGAGCACCATGTCAACATGAAGGCGCTGGCGGAAAATGGCGTGGAGATCTTTTTCTCCCAGGTGTTTCGTGACAACTTCTTTCACGCCGACATGCACCCCGGCAATATATTCGTCAATGCCACCGACCCGGAGCATCCTCAATATATTGCCGTGGATTTCGGCATTGTCGGCTCACTGACGCCGGAAGACCAACGCTATCTGGCCGAAAACTTCTATGCCTTCTTTCGCCGCGACTATCGGCGTGTGGCGGAGTTGCATGTCGAGTCCGGCTGGGTGCCTTCGACCACACGCATCAACGATTTCGAATCTTCGATCCGCACGGTCTGTGAACCGATCTTCGAACGGCCATTGAAGGAAATCTCCTTCGGCCATTTTCTGTTGCGACTGTTCCAGACCGCCCGGCGCTTCAATATGGAGGTGCAACCACAACTGGTATTGCTGCAAAAGACGCTGCTCAATATCGAAGGGCTGGGCCGCGATCTCTACCCCGACCTCGATTTATGGAAGACGGCCAAACCCTTTATCGAAAACTGGATGCACGACCAGATTGGTGTCAAGGCGCTGGCACGCGGCATGAAAACACATCTGCCCAAATTGCTGGAGAAATTCCCCGAAACCCCGTTGCTGCTGGCCGATGTGATCAGCAAGGCCTCGAAGGAGAATCTGCAGATCAATTATCAGGCAAAACAGCTGGAGCAGATCGATACGACCATTCAGGAGGCACAACACCGCAATGGATTGTGGATCATTGCCAGTGCATTGATGATTGGCGGCATTCTGATGATCGACAAATTCCATGGTCACGGCTGGCTGGGACTGCCGTGGGCATCCTGGGGCTGCTTTATCTCCGCCGGAGTCATTTTCTGGAACTCGCTGAAATCCAATCGCTGAACGGCTACCCAAACCGACCATGACACTGACAAGAATTCCCGGCAAGGATGCGGCGCTGGAAGAATCCATCACCCGACTTCAGGGCCAGCTGAAAAAACTGGGCTTCGATATCGAGGAAGTCTCCTGGCGCAATCCTGCACCCTACTGCTGGTCGGTTCACATCCACGACAGACACTGCCCGCTGCTATTTACCAATGGCAAGGGCAGCAGCAGAATGGCCGCACTGGCCAGCGCGCTGGGCGAGTTTTTCGAACGGTTGAGCACACGCTATTTTTTTGCCGATTACTATTACGGCAAAATTGACCGCAACACCCCTGCCCACCACCCCGACGAACGCTGGTTTCCGATTCCTGACGACGATACCTGGCCGCAACAGCTGCTGGCTGATCCCGCGCTACGCAGTTTCTACGATCCGGAAGGAGAGCTGCCGGCAAGCAGCCTGGTGGATCTGAACACCGGCAACTCCGCGCGTGGTATCTGTACACTGCCATTCACCCGGCAGCGCGACAAAACACCAGTATGGTTTCCAGTCAATATCATTGGCAACCTGTATGTCAGCAACGGCATGTCGGCCGGCAACACCCGCGATGAAGCCAGGGTTCAGGCGCTCGCGGAGATCTTTGAGCGCGCCATCAAATTTCGCATTATTGCCGAGGGCATCGCACTGCCCGATATCCCGGCAATTGTGCTGGCCCGCTATCCCCATATTGAAGCCTCAATAGCAGCGCTGCGCCAGGCAGGCTATGGAATACTACTCAAGGATGCCTCTCTCGGAGGCAAATACCCGGTCATCAATGTCACGTTGCTGAACCGGGAAGATGGCAGCTGCTTCGCAAGTTTTGGTGCCCACCCCCAGTTTGAGGTCGCATTGGAACGCACGGTAACCGAACTGCTGCAAGGGCGTGATCTGGACAGCTTGCACGGCTTTTCCGAACCCAGTTTCGACCGGATCGAGGTGGCCAGCCCACTCAACCTGGAAACCCATTTCATCGATTCCTCCGGCCTGATCGCCTGGGATTTCTTCAAGTCCACACCGGACCATGCATTTTCAGACTGGAATTTCAGCGGAACCACTGCCGAGGAGTACGCCTTTCTCTGCAATATCCTGCATGAGGAAGGTTACGAGATCTATTGCCGGGATATGAACCATCTTGGCGTTGATACCTGCCGCATTATTGTACCCGGATTTTCCGAGATCTATCCGGTCGAGGATTTGCAGTGGGACAACAATAATGCAGCCATTACGCTGCGCGACCGGATTCTGAATATTTCCACCCTCCCAGCGGAGGCGCTTTTTCTACTGGCACAGGAGTTGGAAGAGCATGGCTTCGATCAGCAGCAACCCGTGGCGGCGCTGATCGGGCTGGCGCCGGATAGTGACGGCACCTGGGAGACATTGAGAGTCGGAGAGCTGGAATTGCTGCTGGCGATACGGCAACAAGACTGGGCAACGGCCATCGATCAGCTACAGTGGGTCTTGCAGTACGGCCAAGCCGATACCACGACGCTGAACCGCTATCGTTGTCTGCTGAACCTGTTGTCCCTCCGGCGCGACCAGGGGCAGCAAGCCGGACAATACCGTGCGGCATTGCAAGCGTTGCACGGCGCCGATATCCTGCGCCAGTGTGAAGGGATGCTACAGGGCAGGGGTATTTTCGACCACCTGCCACCACCCGGCGATCATATGGAAAATACCATCACCCATCGCAAACTGCTCGAAGCGCTGCAACTCACGCGCAAACCGCAATAGATCAGCTACCGGCTGGCAGCCGCCAGCTTTGCAGCTACGATTGATGCGCGAACACCTTCGATACCCTGCGTGGTAGCGTTCAGGCCAAGATCGACCACTTCTCTCTTGCCAGCCTTGAGCGTGCCAATAATCGGTTTCTGGATCTGCCGGGGCCTGCCGGTACTGTCGACAAAGTTGATGCCAATGACCAGCCCGCTGATATCTCGCGGCGTGGTATTGTGCAGTTCGGCCTTGTAGCGCCCACTCTTGTCCCTGCCGGTACGTACCTCGATATATTTACCCGGATTCTGCCCGATATCCATTTCGATCAATGCGCTGTAGGATTTCAGGCCGATATCCGTCTTGTCACTGGCACCTTTGGCGAAATAGGCCTTGGCTGCTCTGAGATCACCCTGCCTTTTCGCAATGTTACCCAGTTCATAATAGGCGTTGGAGGTTGGCAGCAATTTCACGCTGGCTACGAGATCAGCCTTCGCTGCCGCATCGGCGTTGAGTTTGGCATTGACCAGACCCCGTTTCAGCCGGTTGCGAAAAAAGCCGGGGTTCAGATCCACGGCAGTATCGTAGTAACGCTTGGCAACCGTGTAGCGGCCGGAATCCACTTCTGCATCACCCAGCAGCGCATAGAACAATCCTTCCGCCGGTTCGATATCGATAGCCTGACGCGCCAGTCCGCGAGCCCGGTCGATATTGCCTTCGGCCAGCGCCTTGCGGCCTTTTTCATAGGCCTCGTAAGCAGGCTTGGTATTCTTCAAACGGGCAATCATCTTGCGAAATCGCTTTTCGCCCTTGATACCACCTGCCGGAAATTTCTCCAACGCCTTTTCGTTATTCTTCACCCGCTCGCGAGAGGGGGGGTGGCTGGCAAACATCCCACTGAGCCAATCCTGTTTGCGCCCTTCGGAAAGGCGCACGAAAATGCGTTGCAGCTCGACCGCTTCGGCCGGATCATATCCCGCCTTCGACATATACTTCATACCGTAATAGTCAGATTCACGTTCGGCATCCCGACCATACTTCTGCGTGACCAGCTGGGCTCCCAGACCCGCACCCAACTGCGCCAGCTGCGCATAGTCCTTGCCCTGGGTACCAACGACCGTGGCAAACACCGCGCCTTGCAGCAGCATCCCCCGCGACATGGCCTTGGCCGTATGCTTGGCCGCGGCGTGGGTAATTTCATGACCGAGCACAGCAGCCAGCTGTGCTTCATTGTCCAGCTCGGTCAGCAGACCGCGATTGATGACGATCTTGCCGCCAGGCAAGGCCCAGGCATTGGGCGTCGAATTGTTGAGTACCTTGAATTCATAGGGCAGCTTGCGATCACTGACGGCTGCGAGCTTTTGCCCGACTTCACTGACGTAATCGACCAGCGCCTTGTCGGCGACGTAATCCCCACCCTGAGCCTGGCGCAATGGCGCATAATTCTGCTTGCCAATCGCCAGTTCCTGGTTTTCGGAGACCAGCGAGAGTTCTCGCTTGCCGGTGACGGGGTTGACTGCACAGCCAACGAGAAATACTGCAGTCGCCAGGGCGGCAACCAGAATCTTTTTCATTTTTCGACTCCCACAGACAGCAGCGAACGCCCCATCCGGCAACGCCCGCTGTCTACCTGATTTCTCATGAGTTTGGTTGGATACAGGATGCTGTCACGCGACACCGTCATCAGGATTATTTTGGGTTGACCGTACGCGCTCCATCAGGCCCGCCAAGAATCAGCACATCGGCCGGACGATGGG
>Ga0256914_1004780_pt1 | contig 10012 bp, 8 predicted proteins | sample HulkmetaG_FD_191571 | JGI IMG/M metagenome (GOLD analysis project Ga0256914, IMG submission 191571) | Hydrothermal chimney microbial communities from Main Endeavour vent field at the Juan de Fuca Ridge, Pacific Ocean - Hulk | ecosystem: Environmental > Aquatic > Marine > Hydrothermal vents ...
TTTGTCGGGAAAGCGTTGCGCGCTTTCCTGCAGAAAGGAGTGGACGAATTTGGTGTATGGCATAATGCAATCCTCTATCGTTTGTCAGAATGTAAATATCGGATGAATAAGATGCTAATTGAGGCGAAACACAAAAGGAAAATGAAAAACCTTTTGAACCAATTGAGTCAAGAAAATATGAGGTATCTGAAGTGATTTTCCCCTTTTAAAAAATTTTGCATTTTTTAAAAACTTTTTGTATTTATTAGAGACGGATTGACCCGCCTTTTAATCAAGTGTTTAATCGCAATTTTTTTGCATCATTCATACTTTAATTTATAATTCGTTCTTTTAGGAGAAAGAGTGAATTACTCTATCTTTAATTTTTCTTTAATTGCTCTGGATCCCCTGCAATTACCGTATTACAAGGGATCGACATTTCGTGGCTCATTTGGTCGAACGTTGAAGAAAATCGCCTGCGTAACGGGACTAAGCGACTGTGAAAATTGTCTGCTACGCCATCAATGTGCTTATGCCTACATTTTCGAAACTTTTAACCAACGCGATGAACGAGTTGTGCGTCCTTTTGTACTCGAGCCGCCGTTAACCGAACAAAGGTATTTCCCTCCCGGTTCAAATTTATCTTTGAATTTGATCCTTTTTGGCAGGGTTCTTCAATATCTTCCCATACTTGTTTATACGTTTAAAGAAATGGGTAAACAAGGGATTGGTACCAATCGCGGAAAATTTGAATTGTCAAAAGTATCAACAAGCCGATATATAGTTTTTGACAGAGACGAACAAATTGTACATACGGATTTTAAACCACAAAATTTATTTGTTACTCCTGTACAGTCGGCTGAGCACCTACGTATTCATTTTGTTACCCCCACTGCGCTTAAAAATGACGGGAAAATCAAAGATGAGATAGGTTTTCTCATGCTTTTACGTGCTATTCGACGCAGGATAAAATCTTTGAGCGTATACCACAATAACCAGAGCATGCCGGATTTGGAAATTGATTTTGAAGTTGCGAAAAAAATCATCATACGTAGTTCATCCTTTGCTCCGTTTCGCTGGAAACGTTACTCCAACCGCCAGAAACAGAAGATCGATTTTAGCGGGGTCATCGGGATGCTGGAACTTGAAGGGGACTTGACCCCATTTCTACCATTATTGCGTATGGGAGAAATTACGCATATAGGCCGCGGGACGGTTTATGGAATGGGAAAATATGTAATAGAAACATAAATAATCATTTTTATGGGAGTTGAATATGATAACAAAAGAATATGATCTTGAGGTTGTAACTCCGATGTTCCTGGCTGGAGCAGATCAAAATAACGCTGAAATAAGAGCTGCTTCTATAAAAGGTCAACTGCGATGGTGGTGGCGGGCAATAAATGGCAATCTTCCCTTGAGAGATTTAAAAAAGGGGGAAGAAGATATTTTCGGTTCAACTTCAAAAAGATCATCTTTTTCCATTTTTATTTCAAATCAAAAAATCAAAATAATGAATCAAAATTTGCCATCCGGAACCAAGGTAAATTATCGGTCTCATGGACGTTTTATTTCAATTATAGATTATTTAGCTTTTGGAATTGCAGTTTATGATAAAAAGGTCAAGGGAAACGTTTACACAAGGCCTCATATTGCCCCTGGCTCTACATTTAAAATTAAATTCATTTTTTATGATGATAGTAAAATGAATGAGATTGACAACGCCTTTAAATATTTTATTCAATTTGGAGGATTAGGATCAAAAAGTAGAAATGGATTTGGCTCATTAAGTCTTATAAATGACTTACCTCAAAATCAAATTCCCAAAAATGGGGAAAGAGGAAAATTTACAACCTTTTCAAGCGACTCACAACTTTTCTTATTCAATCAACACAACAAATGGGTTAACGCTTTGGTTGAAATCGGCGATGCCTACAGAAGAGCACGATTATCATTAGAACATAGCCATGTGTTTGAAAGAAGGCCATTAGTTGCAAGGCCACTCATTGTTAAAAATGAGGGTGTTTTTATTGAGGATAGACATGCTAAATCATTTTTTCTACATGTAGATAAAATAAATGGAAAATATCAAGGGAAAATTCTTGTGCTTCCTTATCAATACAAAGAGGCCTCTAAGACAACTAAATACAATAAAGTTATAACTGATATGTGCACCTTCCTTTCAAAATCAAGTAGGAGTACAAAATGAAAAATAATCATCCAAATGCAACATATTGGGACCATAAACTCGCCGCTTACCTGCATGATCCTTTTGATAAGGCGTTTGCTATTAAAGGACATGAAGAGCGCGCAGCACAGCTTTTAGAAATATTTGGATTAGACTTGCCGAATGAAAAATATTGGAAAAAAGCAGATGGAATCGCTTCAGGCTTTGAACGCGGTCAGGTCCCCACATACTCTGAAGATAAAAACAAAAATGGTGCGGTCAATTTTGTTAATAACGGCGAAGCGATATTGACCCATCCTATTGGAGACGAGGCAAAATTAAAAATCAACCTTTCGCAAGTAAACGCAGAATCTATTCATGAAAATTTAAAAAAATATTTAGGAGAATTGTTTGGTATTGACGCCGGCAGGGGGGGATATTCAAAATATTTTCCCAATGATCCAGATAAATTTGCTCAGGCCAGATTCATTTATGCCCATCTGGCTCTAAGATTTAAACTTGCTGAAGATAATATTGCAAATCTGGGTGCCCTCTGGCATAGGCTGCCAGCTGATACGCGCTTCCCTGATCATAGTATCTGGCAGCACAACGCTTTGACATCAGCCTTAACTTCCTGTATGGAATTGGCCGGTGATGAAGATTCTATTGGTCTAATGGTATTTAGTATTACTCCAGTTCAGGGGTTTATTGCCAATGCCCGAAAGTTGCGGGATTATTGGACGGGTTCTGTAATACTTTCCTGGTTGGCTTTTGAAGGTTTGCGGTGGGTCATCGAGAATTTAGGCCCAGATCATGTTTTATATCCATCATTAATAGATCAACCGTTAATCAATGAGTATCTTGAAAAAGAATGGCATATATCAGATGTTAAAACTTTGACGAAAGTTCGCGATATTGCCAGCTTACCAAATAAGTTTGTAGTATTAATCCCATTAACCAAAGGAAAACAAATTGGTGTTTCGATCCAGAACGCCATTAGTAAAGCTTGGCAAAATTTAGTAAAAAATGTCGAAGAATTTATTATTGCCAAGGCTCAGGTAAGAAATCCAGAGGAAATTGATTTTCTAACTGATTTGATAAAAGAACAAACATCTACTTTTTGGGATTTACAATGGGCTGCCGTTAAACTTGTTGCCGGTGAAGATACCAATGAATTGCAAAAGTTATTGCCTCAAGTGGCATATACTAACCAATTAAAACTTCTGGAAATTTTAAATCGGATTATTGCCGGCAGGCACTATCAAAATAGTGGTAAGGGGGCCCTTTATTCTGTTAGTCATCAATTGGTTCAAAGTGCTTTGGCTTCCCAAAAAATGCAAAGAAAAAACAAACGACCTCCACAAAATGGAGAAAAATGCTCCATGTGTGGCGAGTTTGAAGTAATGCATAGTAAAAAACATACAGAAGGACAAAGCGCATCCACGTACAAATCGAATATAATTGAATTTTGGAAAGAAATGCGTGGAACCGATGAGGATACACCTGAACTAAGAAAGAACGAAAAACTTTGTGCAATATGCTTTACTAAACGAATGGCCTATCGTGTAATTAAAGAAAAAATGCCTGATCATATATTAAATTCAACTTTTAAAAATGCGGAACGTTTTCCTTCTACCACACAAATTGCCTTACATAAATGGTTCGAAAGAAACGATATTAAAGATAAGAAACAACAAAAAGACATAGCAGATAAGCTCCATGATGTTGAAGATAACAGTAATGAAAATAAAATATTGCAGAGTTATTTTAAACCAACGGATAATGACAAATATTTCGCGATTCTAATGATGGACGGGGATCACATGGGTAAAATGATTAATGGAGAAACGATTGCAGCAACCTGGAAAAGTATTATGCATCCGTTAATTTACCAACGGTTAAATGATCATAATTTTAATGATCTCTTTTACTCCAATTGGGCAGAAATTTTTTCAAAGTATCCAAAACGCTTTATTACTCCCTCCATACATGCAACCATCTCTGAAGCATTGGCGGATTTTTCTATTTATGGAGTACGTCCAATAGTTGAAAAATATCACGGAAAGCTTATTTACGCCGGGGGCGATGATGTCTGTGCAATACTGCCTTGGCAAAATGTTGTGCAGGCAGCGCATGAAATAAGAGATTTTTTCATTAGCAACTATAAATTAATCAATGATAATGAGCCTAAAAACATTTCTATTGAAACTGAGTGGACTTTAGAGACCGGCAAGTTATCGGTATTGATGGGGGAAGGAAAGAACATTTCATTATCGGCTGGCATAGTGATTGGCCACCATAAAGAGAATCTTAGTCATTTAATCAAGCGCGCTCAGGAATTGCTTAAAAATAAAGCTAAAAAGGAAGGTGGAAGAAACGCACTGGCCATTGAGTTAAAAAAACGATCCGGAGGATCCCGCTATTTCGTGGCCCATTGGGATGATGAAAAATCAACGACTTGGGATAAATTTCAAAAACTCCAAATTGCCTTGTCAAAAAGTTCAAAGGACATTTCTCGCTCCCTTTTGTATCGTTTATCCAAGTTTGAAGAGGGGGCCATTCCTTTAATTAAAAGAAAAAACAAAAAGATGATGATGCAATTCATTCAAACTCTCCTGGAGAAATCTGAACTATCTAATAAAGATAATGGCAAGGCGGACAAAGTGGAACTAGCCCAATACATTAGTGAATTAATATCAGAAAAAATAGATAAAAACGGACAAAGTCGTTTAGATAACGATGCATTAATTATTGCGGCATTTTTAGCCCAAAAGGAGGCCTAATGATCTGGTTTGAATTTAAACCTGTAGATACGCTTTTTTTTAAAGGCGCTGTACAAATGGAGAAAGGATTGGATCACGAAGCCCACAGTATATTCCCCCCATCTCCGCATACGATCTCCGGCGCTCTAAGAACAACTTTACTTCGCCAAAGGGGCATATCTATATCTGATTATAATAAAGGAAAAGTAGACGAAAAAATTATCGATGCCATTGGTGCTTCCGGAACGAATGCGCCTTTTAATGTGATCGGCCCATTCATAAAAAGAGGGAAGCAAGTTTTTATCCCAACACCATTTACCTGGTTCCTTGACAAAGATGAAATCTCAGAGAACGTATATCAAGCTCAGCCAGTCAACAGTTATTTGATACACACCAATTCCGAGAAAACGTATTGGGCCAAAGGACAAGACAGTGAATTAGTGTCGGCGGGCGGATTCTGGATAGCTTCAGACAAATTACAACAACCAACCAGGAAAGATATTATATCAGATAATGAATTTTTTGTTGAAGAGATACGAACGGGAAATGCTTTGCAAGCCAATAGGCGTGTCCATGAAGGTAGATTATATTCTTTCACACATATTCGGTTGTTTGATGATGTGCGACTCGTCTTTGCGATCGATAAACCTTTGCCGATTAAAGAAAAAGAACTTTTAATGTTAGGTGGTGAACAAAGATTTGGTAACTATGCGATTATTGATGAAGTAAAAATACCTGAAGGAAATTCCGGATTGTATATGAGCCTCACTATTCTTAGGGCTACGAAAGAAGCTGAACAACACTTGGTCGCAACCGGAAAATTGATTTACCGCGGGGGATGGGATTTGCACAAGGGCTTTCACAAACCTATGCAAGCCTATTATCCAGCGGGGACAGTTTTCGATCAAAAAATTAATGAGAATATGTTAGAACTTTAACTTGAGAGGTGATTTATGGAGAACAAAGAAATTATAACCATGTGTACCTTTTATGCCATTTCTCCGATTCATGCAGGTAGCGGAACATCAACCGCCGTAGTTGATTTACCTATCCAGAGAGAGCGCCATACTAATTGGCCTCATGTTCAGGCGTCTGCGGTAAAGGGGGCCTTGCGCGCGCATTATCGTAAGTTTGCCGGAGATGAAAATGCTAAAGTAATTAATATAATTTTTGGTTCTGATAATGATAATGATGGAAATTATGAACATGCCAAGGATGATACGCCCGGTGCTATTGCCGTTTCGGATGCCAAGCTTTTAGCGTTTCCTGTTCGTTCCAATATTGCGCCATTCGTCTGGGTTACTTCTCCAGCGGTTATTAAACGATTTGTGCAGGATATGCTTTTTTTGAATAAAGAAATTACCTGGAAAGTGCCGAATTTTGAAAATGAGGATGATGCATTTGTATTGTTCGGGAATATTAACGGTAAAGTGATTCTGGAAGATGCTGTTGTTAATATTAAAAAGCTAATTAACGAACATCCTCTGAAAGAGTTTACTCAATTAGAACGCCTTGTTTTAATATCTGATAGCATGTATGATTACATAGTGAGTTCTTGCACAGAAGTGCAAACACAAATAAAGATTGAAGCATCGAGTGGAACCACAAAAGATGGTTCCTTGCGTTACCAGGAATTACTCCCGGCTGATTCTTTTTTGTATTCTATTGTATATTTTACTCAAAAGAACATGAACCATTTACAAACCAAGACAATTAAAGCACATGTTCAAAGTGTTATCAATGGTTTTATTCAAATAGGTGGGGATGAAACTTTAGGTCGCGGTTTGTGCCGCCTAGAATGGATTGAAGGAGGAAATTAATATGCAAACTTTAGGACAACAAAGGGCAGAATTTGCCCTGGAGAGAATTACTATAAGTTTGGCTAATAAAAATAAAGATTTTAAAAAAGAATTTAAAAGTTTTTCTGCCGGAGTGCCTTCGATGATTTTAATGAATGGCTTTGGGCAGGCTTTGGCATTTATGGTGGCTAAAAATGACGAAAAACATCGTATTGTTTTTTCTATTTTAAAAAAGTGGTTAATTCAAAAAGGCTTTGTTAACAGTGCTTCAAATACAAGAGACTTTTTACTGAACATCGCGCAAATGGATCAAAAAGAATATTTGGCTGCGCAAAAAGAAACGTTGGCATTGTTAGAATGGGTTAAACGGTATGCGGCAATGGAAGCAGTGGAGGCGGGCGTATGATACCGGTATCAAGTAATTTAAATATTGCCCTCAGAGCAAATAAAAATGGTAATTTTAGCCTGTGGTTCAATAAATTTATTGCCATCGATGAAAATACAGGCAAACCCCAGGGAAATGAAGCTGCCATAGAACGAATTTTAGCCCACTATAATAATCTCCATACTTCTGAAATTTATGCTTTATTAGGCAATAAACACAAAAACCAGGAAGCTTTAGCACAATATTTTTCAAATAAATATATTTATATTTCATTCAGAGCACAACTTATTAGTCGCCTAATAACTGGTTTGGGCCAAACACATCCAACGGGAACCGGTTTGATCTTAGATCACAATCTCGGAATCCCTTACATTCCTGCGGCATCTATAAAAGGTCTGGTAAGAGCAAGCAGACGTATTTTGTTAGGCTTTAATGATGAAAAAAGAGATGAAGATGAGACTACATTGATCCCTATAATTTTTGGCGGTCAATCTAAAGTTGGTAAAGTAATCTTTTTGGATTCCTATCCGGAAAATGTACCTACCTTAGAAATGGATATTATGACTCCCCACTATTCAGATTATTATAATGGCAATGATTGGCCAGGTGATTGGATGGACCCCACACCAATTAAATTTTTAGCCGTGGCCAAGGATACGGTGTTCATATTTAGAGCCTTAGTTGAAAAAACAGAAAATAAAAAATCGAATGGAGAATTATTAAAAGCAGTAAAAGAAGCACTGGAAAATGCCCTGACTGTTGAAGGTATTGGCGCCAAAACAGCCGTTGGCTATGGAAGATTTAAAATTTTGCCAAACCAGAATATCCGTCAAAATAGTTCTGAAAAAGAAAGTAAGCCAGAGCTTAATTTTTATGATCTTATTCCCGGAAATAAAGATTCATATCTTGAACGAATTAAAATTGCTGCGCCAGAATCAGATAAGATACAATGGCTTTTTCAAAAATGGCAAAATGATCCGTTATTGAAATCGGATAAAGATATTGCGAGAGCGTTCTTAACTAAAATTAAAAAGCATAAAAAGAAAGGGAATGAAACAAGCTTTTATAAAATCTTAAAAAATATTTTGAATATTAGCTAATTAAAGTTTTTAACATAATGGAATTGGTATAATAAAATTATGGATCAAACAAAAACGATGGAAGAATTAATTAATCATTGGATTTTTTTGCAAAAAGAAAAAAAAGAAAAAGAAGCAAGTGATTGGTACTGGCAAAAACTTTGGCCGTACGTTTTGAAATCTTTCCTTGCCAAGAGTGCTCCATATACCGGCAAATTTGATGTCCTGATTAGCTTGGTTGGTTTTTCTCCTGAACCGGTTATTTTGACAATTCTTGCGCTTAAGCCGAAGGAAGTAAAATTTATTATTTCAGAAGAGACAAAACCCATACTTGATATAATCGTACAGAAAACCGGGTTAAAGCCCAGCCAATTTGATAGTCTAACCGTTGCAAGTTCCAATATCGAAGATGTTTATGAAGCTATACGCAACTCTGTACGTGATAAAGACCTTGGAAAGGTAGCCATAGATATAACTGGCGGGAAGAAATCTATGGTGGGCGGCGCTGCACAAGCAGCCGGCTATTTAGGGTGTGCAGCGTTTTACGTAGATTATTCTGAGTATAATAAGGCCTTTCGTAAACCTACACCCGGGAGTGAATATTTAAATTTTTTGAGAAATCCCTATGAAATTTTTGGGGAACTGGAATTGGACAGAGCGATGGAACTTTATCGGGCGGGTGATTACAGCGCAGCCTTAGAAATATTATCCCGTCTTCTAAGCAGAGCCCCGGAAATCAAAGCTGCAAGAATAAAAAAAGAAATTTTTGCTATGCATCAGGCATGGGAATCATATTTGTTCGAAAAAGCAAAAAAGCATGCCAAGGAGGCATTGAAATGGATTGACACATATCATCAATATACAAATTTAATCGAGTGCCTTCAGGATAAGATAGATGTTTTGGATAAAATTCTTAATCAGGAAAGCCAGTGGATTGTTCTTAACCACTATGCAATGGCCTTGCAATTCGCAAAACGATTAAAGTATGACTTCGCTATAATGCTTCTTTATCGTACGTTAGAATTAATTATTGCCTACCGGCTAAATAAAGAATATCAATTAGATGTTAATAATCCGGATTATTCAAAATTTCCTGATATGTTAAAGCACTACAACAGACTATTGCCTGAAATTTATGAGAAACGTGCTAAATTACAAAAAAACCTGCCATTAAAAGTTGGATTAATGGCAGGTATTAGTTTGTTAGCAATTTTGGATGATCTGTTGGTGAAAGATATTTCACTAAAAGACATTCGGATGCAGGCGGATAATCGTAATAAAGGTATCTTGGCACATGGGCTGAAGCCAAATACAAAAAAACAATTTGAGGCCATGAATCGTCATTTCCAGGTGATAATCAAGCGATTTTTGAAATTTTATTTTCCCGAGCAAACTTTCGATAATTTGTTGAATAGATTTCAGCCTGTAAATTTTTAGGAAAACAAACAAATGAAGTTTAGTAGTAGACAACAGACAGCAATTATCAGCATTAGAATCTCGAATTGGTCTTTTATTTGAAAAAAGAAAAACTCGGAATCCATGAATATTTAAATAAGAGTTACCCGGTTGTGCCCTTTGAAAATAACTTTTTGCAGAGCCCCATTTTCCCATAGGAAAGCCTGTTGTTTAACAAAATTGGGCTGAAAGATGTACATAACCATAAAGTTTCTCTAGCAATTAAGCATCAAAAAATCCGTAGGTTTAATGCTATTTTTAAATAAGGAATTTTGTTATGACCAAAAACAATTATACCAACATCCTGATTACCGTATCCGGCTCTACGCCGCAAATTTTAACAGAAACGCTTTACAATCTTGTCGTCCAAAGGGGAATCCCAATGG
>Ga0256914_1004781_pt1 | contig 10012 bp, 10 predicted proteins | sample HulkmetaG_FD_191571 | JGI IMG/M metagenome (GOLD analysis project Ga0256914, IMG submission 191571) | Hydrothermal chimney microbial communities from Main Endeavour vent field at the Juan de Fuca Ridge, Pacific Ocean - Hulk | ecosystem: Environmental > Aquatic > Marine > Hydrothermal vents ...
TCCCGGCGGGACGGCCAGGTTCGGCCGTGGAACCGAGTTCCTTTTTCTTCTCCTCGAACCGGCGCGCGATCTCTTTCTTGATCGTGTTGGCGAGCTGCCCCAGCCTGGGCCGTTCCTCCTTGGGAACACTGCCCAGTTGCCGCATGACCGTGGTCAGGCTGCCCTTGCGGCCCAGGAACCTGACCCGGAACGGTTCCAGGTCGGCGACCTGACGCAGCTCCTCCAGGGCCTGGAGGGCCTCAGCCTGCAGTTTCAGCAGCTGTTCTTCCATCTGCCCGGCTCAACCGTTGGCCGCCTTGACGACTTCCGCAAAGGCCGCCGGATCGACTATGGCCAGGTTGGACAGCACCTTGCGGTCCAGCTCGATGCCGGCCTTGCGCAGCCCGCTCATCAGCCGGCTGTAGTTGGTCCCGTTCATCCTGGCGGCCGCACTGATCCGGGTGATCCATAATCTCCGGAAATTCCGCTTCCTGGTGCGGCGATCCCGGTAGGCGTAACAGAGGGCCCGGTCAACGGCCTCGGTGGCGGTCCTGAAGAGCCGATGGCGGCCGCCCCGGTATCCTTTTGCCATTTTCAGCACTTTGTTTCTCCTGCGGCGTGCCTTGAAACCGCGGGTCACTCGTGACATTGCACTACTCCTCCTGGCTTGTCTGCGTCAGCTTCCGGACATCCGGCCGCCAGCCCTACATGTAGGGCAGCATCCTCTTGACCGCCCGCCTGTCGGCCTCGGCGATCAACCCGGACTTGCGCAGGTTGCGTTTTCTCTTGCTCGATTTCTTGGTCAGAATGTGGGAGCTGTAGGCCTTGTTTCTCCGGATCTTTCCGGAGCCGGTGGCATTGAACCGCTTTGCAGCTCCCCTGTTGGTCTTCATCTTGGGCATACTTTTCTCCTTGAGTAGCCGGGAGGGGTCACTCCCGCACGTTTACTGTACACAATCCAGGGTTCGGCAGGTCAGTTCTTCGGCCCGACAAACATGACCAGCTGCCTCCCCTCCATCTTGGGCTCCTGCAGGATCACGCAGTCTTCACGCAGGGCATCGGCAATCCTGTTGATGGCATCCAGGCCGACCGACTGCGCATAGATGATCTCCCGGCCCCGAAACCGCATGGTCACCTTGACCTTGTTCTTCGCATTCAGAAATTTTTTAATTTTTTTGATCTTGAAGTTGAGATCGTGCTCCTCGGTCTTGGGCCGGAACTTGATCTCCTTGGTCTCGACGACGGTCTGTTTCTTCTTGGCTTCCTGACGCTTCTTTTTCAGTTCGTAGCGGTACTTGTCGTAATTCATGATCCGGCAGACCGGCGGGTCGGCCTTCCCCGACACCTCCACCAGGTCAAGATCTCTGTCATAGGCGATCCGCAGCGCCTCCTGTGTGGGAACGATGCCCACCTGCCGCCCATCCGCGTCAACAAGCCGAACTTCCGGATATTCTATATTTTCGTTTACTTTAACCTTTATTTCCCGCTGCTCGGGGAGTTTCCTGCCTCGTCGTTTGATGTTCCGTTCCTCCAGTTACTGTCTCATACCACCGGCCCGTTTCAGGCCATTGCCTCTTCACACTCCCTACGCACCAGTTCTGCAAACTCTTCCGGCCGCATGGGATCAAGATTCTTACCGTTCCGCAACCGGACGGTGACTGTTCCTTCGGACTTTTCCCGGTCCCCGACGATCAGCATATAGGGGATCTTCATCACCTGCGCTTCCCGGATCTTGTAGTTCAGTTTCTCGTTGCGCAGATCCTTTTCCACCCGCACCCCGGCCTTGCGCAACCGGTTGAACAGCTCGTCGCAGTATGCGGCCTGATCGTCGGTTATATTCATGATTCTCGCCTGCTCGGGCGCCATCCAGACGGGAAAGGCGCCGCCGTAATGCTCGATCAGCACCCCGATGAAACGTTCCAGCGATCCCATGAGGGCGCGGTGGATCATGATGGGCTGCCGCTCGCTGCCGTCCGAGGCGGTATAGGTCATCCCGAACCGCTCCGGCAGGTTGAAATCGACCTGGATGGTGGAACACTGCCAGGACCGGTTGAGCTGATCCTTGATCTTGATATCGATCTTGGGACCATAGAAAACGCCCTCGCCAGGGTCGATCTCGTATTCCAGCCCTTTCTTTTCCATGGCCTGCTTCAGGGCCTGGGTGGAGAGGTCCCAGTGTTCATCGGTACCCACGTACTTGTCAGGCCTGGTGGAGAGGTAGACATCGTACTGATCAAAACCAAAGGTCTTGAGGATGTGCAGGTTCAGATCGATGATATTGAAAATCTCCTCTTCGAGCTGGTCCGGCCGGCAGAAGATGTGGGCGTCATCCTGGGTGAATCCCCGCACCCGCATCAGGCCGTGCAGGGCCCCGGTCCGTTCGTAGCGGTAGACGGTGCCCAGCTCGCACCAGCGAATGGGAAACTCGCGATAGCTGTGCTTGTGGCTGGCGTATACCCCGATATGGAAGGGGCAGTTCATGGGCTTGAGCTGGTACTTGACATCGTCGATCTCCATGGGCGAATACATGTTTTCGCTGTAGAAATCGAGATGTCCGGAGGTCTTCCACAGGTCCTGGCGGGCGATATGGGGTGTGTAGAGAAGCTGATAGCCGTGCCGGTAGTGCTCGTCTTTCCAGTAATCCTCGATGAGCTTGCGCAGCAGGGCGCCCCGCGGCTGCCAGAGGATCAGTCCCGGGCCGACCTGGTCCTGGATGGTGAAGAGCGAGAGCTCCCGGCCCAGGCGACGGTGGTCGCGTTTCTTGGCCTCTTCCAGAAAGTCGAGATATTTCTTCAGCTCCTTGCGGTCATGGAATGCAGTCCCGTACAGGCGGGTGAGCATCTGCCTGGTCTCGTCGCCGCGCCAGTATGATCCGGCCACCCGCAGCAGCTTGAAACTCTTCAGCCAGGACGTATCCGGCAGGTGCGGTCCCCGACAGAGATCGATGAAATCGCCCTGCTGGTAGAGACTGACCTGCCCGCTGTCCATCTCCTCCAAAAGCTCGACCTTGTACGGCTCGTCCTGTTGGCGGAAAAAATCGATGGCCTCTTCCCTGGACATTTCCCGGCGGGTGAAGGGCAGGCGGCGGGAAACGATCTCGGCCATTTTCTTTTCTATGGCCTCGAAGTCGTCCGGGGTGAATGGAACCTCACGGTCGAAGTCATAGTAATAGCCATCCTCGATGGCCGGCCCGATGGCTACCCGCACCGAATCGCCATACAGCTCTTTCACGGCCTGGGCCATGATGTGGGCGGCAGAATGGCGCAGGATCTCCAGGCCGAGATCGGAACGGATCAGGACAGGAGCGAGGGTCGTATCGGCCTCCAGCACAGTGGAAAGGTCGCGGGGCTCTCCGTTTATCAATACAGCAACTATCTGTTTCCGCTGCTTATTGGAGACAAGCCCCTTCAGGGCTTCAGCCACGCTGGTCCCTGCGGGAAAACTGGAGCTTTCCCCTCCCTCGATGCTGACCGTGATATCTGCCATCGTGCCTGCTAAAAAGGAAAGGCTAACGAGTGGCCGACACCTTGCGGCTGTCGGACTCTTAGCCTTTTGCATATTGTGGTAGGCGCGGACGGTATCGAACCGTCGACCTCTACCGCGTCAAGGTAGCGCTCTCCCACTGAGCTACGCGCCTGAACCGTCTCCTGATTTCTCTAAATTCTCTAAACAGAGAATACTATATCGTCTCGATGGAAAACGCAAGTCAATTACCAGTAAACACGCCCTCTGTCAAGAGAAATCACCGCTATTTCCAGCCTGCCCGGGCCTGCTCCCCGGCAGCGCCGACATGCTGCCTGGTCTCGATGGCCCTGGCAAGGGTATGCTCGTCGGCATACTTGATATCCATGCCCATGGGGATGCCGCAGGCCAGCCTGGTCACCCTGACCCCCTCTTTCTTCAGCTCCTCGATGAGCAGCGAGGCCGTGGCCTCGCCGGGAACCGTGGACGAGGTGGCCACCAGGACCTCCCTGATCTCCTGTTCCCGAACCCTGTCCAGGAGTTCCCGCACCTTGAGTTCATCCGGGCCGATGCCGTCCATGGGCGAGAGCACGCCGTGCAGGATGTGGTAGACGCCGTGGTAGGCACCGGTCTTCTCGATGGCCAGCAGGTCGCCGGGCCCCTCCACGACGCAGACCTGGTGGCCGTCCCGCCGGGCATCGCCGCAGATGGTGCAGGGATCGGTTTCCGAAAAGGCGTAACACCTGGAACACAACCGGATGGAAGCGTGCAGGTTGGCCAGGTCCTCGGCCAGGGTACGTGCCTCGGCAGGAGGCCGGCGCAGCAGGTACAGGGCCAGCCTGGTGGCGGTTTTCCTGCCTATGCCGGGCAGCCGCATCAGGTCCTCGATCAGCCGTTCCAGGGGCGGCGGAATCACCTGCATGGTCAGATCATCCCCGGAATGTTGATGCCGCCGGTCAGTCCGGCCATCTCCGACCTGGCCAGTTCCTTGGCCTTGCGGATGCCGTCGTTGACAGCCGCCAGGACGAGATCCTGCAGCATGGCCACATCGGCGCTGGAGACGATCTCCGGTTCGATGGCTATGCCGACCAGTTCGCCGTTGCCGTTCACCGTCACCCGAACCATGCCGCCCCCGGCGGTCCCGGTGACCGTCCTGGAGGCAAGTTCCTCCTGCAGGCTGCCCAGCCGTTCCTGAAACTGGCGCGCCTGCTTGAGGATATCATTGATGTTCATGCTCGTTTCCTGTTTTTCCTGGTTGTTCTGCAAGGGGCTGCCTGAACCTGGGGCCGACCCGGATGTCCCCCACCTGTCCGTTGAAGATCTCCAGGGCGGTCAGCACCAGGGGATCGCGGGCCAGGGCCTGCCGTTCCTGCTGCGGACTGACCCCGTTGTCACCTTCAGACGCGCATCCGTCCCCATCCGGTGCCTGGAAAACGACCTCGAAATCGCCCTGGAAGAAATCGAGCGCAAATTCCGTCAACTGCCTGCTGTTTTCCCGGCTGGTGAGCAGCCTGCAGTCCGTGGAATCGGCAAACCGGATCACCAGCTTGCCGTCCTCCATTTCCGCCGAGGCGGCCAGCTGCAGGGTCTGGGCCATCCACACCTTGCGGTCCCGAACATAGGCGATGAATTCATTCCAGTGTTTCCGCACCTCCCGGCCCGGCCGGACCGCACCGGCCACGACCGGCTCTGTGTCCGCCCCTCTTTCCTCTTCCGCGGCGCGGGCCGGTCCCGTGTCATCCGTGCCTTGCCTCTCCGGCTTCTCTTCTGCCGCCTCCTCCCCGGCATCCTCATCGCCCGTACCAGGAGGCGGCACCGGGGATGGTCCCCCTGCCTCCGTGGTAGGCGGGGAGGAACGGACAGGCGGCGGCCCGGCAGGAACCGGCTGCAGCCTGGCCCCACTATCCTCCTCAATGGGCAACCCGGCCAGGACCTGGTCGAACCGGACCAGCAGATCGGCCACAGGCACCACGCTGTTTACCTGCACTGCCTGGATGAAGGCCATCTCCACCGCAAAACGGGGCCGGGAGGAAAAGGCTGCCGACTCGAGGCCGGTCAGCAGCTGCCTGAGCATGAAGGCCAGGGTTTCCACGGAACGGGAAGCAGCCTTTTCACGGAGTGTTTCCAGTTCTTCGGCCGGCAGATCGAGGATCTGTTCCGGATTGCGGCAGGCGCGGCAAATCAGCATGGACCGGAAGCAGTCGAGCAGTTCGTTGGCAAACCGCTTCAGATCCATTCCATACTCGTAGGTCCGGTCAAAGCAGGCCAGCGCCCTTGCCAGGTCACCCTCGAGCAGGGCATCGGCCACCTCCAGGATGACCTCCTGGCTGACCAGGCCCAGGACATCGGTCACGTCCTGGCTTGTCACCCGTTCTCCACCGTAGGAAAAGACCTGGTCGAGCAGGCTCAGGCCATCCCGGACACTGCCGCCCGCCTCCCTGGCGATGATCCGCAGAGCGCCTGGCTCGACCTCCACCCCCTCCTGCCGGGCCAGGTTGGCGAAGTGGTCCACCAGCAGGGGCAGGGGAATCCGTTTCAGCTCGTGACGCTGACAGCGCGACAGGATGGTGACAGGCACCTTGTGCAGCTCGGTGGTGGCGAACATGAAATAGACATGATCCGGCGGCTCCTCCAGGGTCTTGAGGAGGGCGTTGAAGGCCTCGGTGGTCAGCATGTGGACTTCATCGATGATGATGATCTTGTACCGGGCCGCGGTGGGCATGAAGCGGATATTGTCCTTCAGCTCCCGGATCTCCTGGATGCCCCGGTTTGAGGCACCGTCCACCTCGTGCAGGTCCACGCTGCTGCCGGCCATGATCTCCCGGCAGGAACGGCATTGGTTGCAGGGAGTTGGAGTCGGCCCCTGTTCGCAGTTCAGGGCCTTGGCCATGATCCTGGCCAGGGTGGTCTTGCCCGTGCCCCGGACACCGCTGAAGACGAGGGCATGGGCCACCCTGCCCTGCCTGAGCGCATTCTGCAGAGTACGGACCACCGGGTTCTGACCCACCACCTCGTCAAAGGTCTGGGGACGCGATTTTCTGGCAAGAACGAGATAGGACAACGATATTCCCTGGGAACCGGTTTTCGCAACAGACCGTCTGCAGAGGATCGCCTCCGGCAGACACGCACCGGAAACGAGTATACAGAATTATAGAGAAACACGAAAGACGAAAAAAGGATAGCCGGGCACCCCTGCAACACACAAAGAGGTTCACTACCGCTGCTTCCTCCCGGACCTGACGGGGTTCGTGATTCTTTGTTGCGCAGGACCCGGCTATCACACCATAGGTCACTGTTTGCTGTACCGGGAAGTTGCCTCTTCCGGCGGGTCAGCTTCCCGATCCAGGAGACGATTTATACTCCAAAGGACTGCGGCCGTCAACAGTTATCGGTCCGTGGAGCGACAGGCGCCCTCCTGGCCCGTCTGGCCGGCGAAAAGAGCCTGGATGCGGCGCTGCACATCCTCGGCAGCCAGGCGGGGAGAACCAAAGTTCTCCGGTTCCCGGATGGGCCGGCCGATGACGATGTAGTCGGCTCCGTTGCGGAAGGCCTCTTCCACATCCACGGTCCGTTTCTGATCATCGACATTCTTCACCGGCCTGATCCCCGGGGTGATCACGAGCAGCCTGTCTCCCAGCTCGGCCCGGATATCCGGGGCCTCGAGCCCCGAGGAGATCACTCCGTCGCAGCCGATCTCCAGGGCACGCCTGGCCCGGGAGAGGACGATCCGCCGAACGTCTACCCTGAACCCCAAATCCTCGACATCGCCCTGGTCCAGGCTGGTGAGCATGGTGACGGCCAGGATGCCGACATCGCCCTTTGCCTCCACCGCGGCCCGGAGCATGGCGTCATTGCCGTGCACCGTGGCAAAGGTGGCCCCGTACCGCTGCAACTGCGCCACGGCCGAGCCAACGGTCTGCGGCACGTCGAAGAATTTCAGATCCACGAAGACCTTCTTGCCCTGGTCCACCAGCCAGCCAAGGAGATCGAAATACCCGCCAGCCATGAAAAGCTGCAGGCCGATCTTGTAGAAGGTCACCGCGTCCCCGAGATGGCGGACAAGTTCCCGCGCCGTGGAGGCATCCGGTACGTCCAGGGCAAAGATGAGCCGTTCGCCGGGAGGTATGTCCTTGGTGGAAAGAAAGTCGCTGTTTTTCTGCATGCTGTTCCGTTCCTGCGGGAGGTCATCCGGGCCGGCAGCGGTGCCTTCCGCACCCGGGGGCTACAAGGATGCCCTGCAAAAAAAAACCTGCAATATCCGGGAACGGTCTATTGCAGGTTGGACGATACTGGCGGAGAGGGTGAGATTCGAACTCACGGTACTCTCGTACACACGCGTTCCAGGCGTGCACCTTAAGCCACTCGGTCACCTCTCCGTTCCTGTTTTATTTTTCGGCCTTCTTTCTAAACGGTGTTATTTTTTTTGACAACAGAAAAATGATGCCCGCCGCCCTCAACGCCGTTTTTGGAAAAAATTCCTGAGCAGGGCTGCCGCCTCCCCGGCCAGGACACCGCCCCGGACCTGAAAGCGGTGGTTGAGCAACCCGTCTCTGCCTATCCGGTACACCGACACCAGGGCCCCGCTCTTGGGATCCTCGGCCCCGAAGACCACCCGCTCCACCCTGGCCTGGATCATGGCTGCCGCGCACATGGGGCACGGCTCCAGGGTCACGTAGAGGGTGGTGCCGGGAAGACGGTAGTTCCCCGCCTGTCGACAGGCACGACGCAGAACCCGCATCTCGGCATGGCCGGCAGGGTCAGAGGCTCCAACACAGTTATTTCCAGCCCTAGCGAGGATGGTTCCTTCCCGGTCGACGAGAACGGCACCCACCGGCACTTCGCCCACCTCCCCGGCCGCCCTGGCTTCTGCCAGGGCCATCCGCATCATCTCCTGATCCAGGCCAGAATTTTTTCCTTCAATACCGGCTGGATCCATCCGACATAATTCCGCAAATCCGGAGCTGGATAAAAATCATTCTCACCTTTACTTTTCTCCAGCAAACCACATATAATTACAAAAAAGGCATCATGGTAACAATATCGAAACTGAGCAAGACAGCCCATGAAAACTGCAAAATACTCTGTTCTGGCCTATGAATCACTGCCCGACAGCCGGCAGAATATCGTCGAGGCCCTTTCCCATACATCGGAAATCACGTTTCATTCTGATCCAAAATCCTTTCAGAAGGAAATGAACAAGAAGCAGTATGATGTGATTTTCATGAATGTCAAGCCCAACAACTCCTCCACCTTCAAGCTGCTCAAGCAGACCCACGACCAGACCCCCTACACCCCGATCATCATCACCAGCAAGGCGGAAAAGGCCGAGCTGATCGTGGAGGCCATCAAGCTCGGCGCCTATGATTTCATCGCCAAGCCCTTCTCTCCGACCCGGATCCAGCTCGTGGTGCAACGGGCCATCCAGCAGCGGGAACTGCAGAACGAGATCGACTACCTGCGCCGCAAACAGGACATCGTCTACGATTTCAGCGGCATCGTCGCCGAGAGCCCCTCGTTCAAAAAGGTCATCAACAGCCTGAAAAAATTCGCCTACACCGATTCCACCATCCTGATCACCGGCAAGACCGGTACAGGCAAGAGCTTTCTCTCCGGCTCCATCCACTACAACAGCCCGAGGCGGCACAAGCCCTTCATCAAGATAAACTGCGCCAACATCCCGGAATCCCTTTTGGAAAGCGAACTGTTCGGCCACGAGAAAGGGGCCTTCACCGGGGCGGAGAAACAGCGGATCGGCCGCTTCGAGCAGGCCAACGGCGGCACCATCTTCCTGGACGAGATCGGCGAGATCTCCCTGGAGATCCAGACCAAGCTGCTGCGGGTCCTGGAAGAGAAATCATTCGAACGGGTGGGTGGCAACAAGACCATCAACGTGGATGTGCGGGTCATTGCAGCCACCAACAAGGACCTGGTCAAACTGATCGAGGAAGGCCGCTTCAGGGAAGATCTTTACTACCGGATCAATGTCCTGCCGGTCAAGCTGCCCTCCCTCAAGGACCGGCCCCTGTGCATCGAGCCCCTGGCAGAGAAACTGCTCAAGAAGGCCTCGGTATCCCTTAAAAAACGGGTCAACGGGTTCACCGACCAGGCCATGGCGATCATCAAGAGTTACCACTGGCCCGGTAACATCCGCCAGCTTGCCAACACCATCGAACGGGCGGTCATCCTGGAAGATACGGAGACCATCCATCCGGAATCCATCCAGATCCCGGACCTGGCCGTTTCCGAACCAGGCCACCGCCGGCCAACAACCAATGTCTGCGAACCGCTCGAGAGCCATGAAAAGGAACTGATCCTCCAGGCCCTGGAAGAAAATCTCTGGGTACAAAAGAACGCAGCCAAACGACTGGGTATCAGCCCCCGCGCCCTGAACTACAAGATCAACAAGTTCGGAATCACCCACCCCAACTGGCGGAAAAACAAATAGCAGCCCCGGCATTACCTCCAGTTTAGGACCACGGGTGTCTCATTTTCATTGACACTGAGGGGACCTCGCTACCCGTCCCAAAGGCGTGCAGATAAATACGCTCATATTTCAGAGAACGCCAGAGCC
>Ga0256914_1004782_pt1 | contig 10012 bp, 8 predicted proteins | sample HulkmetaG_FD_191571 | JGI IMG/M metagenome (GOLD analysis project Ga0256914, IMG submission 191571) | Hydrothermal chimney microbial communities from Main Endeavour vent field at the Juan de Fuca Ridge, Pacific Ocean - Hulk | ecosystem: Environmental > Aquatic > Marine > Hydrothermal vents ...
GGTTTCCGGGACAATGCCGGTCAGGTACAGGTCATTGGGCGCGGCCATGTCGATTTCTCCCCGTTCCAGGGCCGCGAACTCTTCTTTTCCCTTGTAGAGCTGGCCGGAATGGAAAAATTTGAACTTGACCTTGCCGGCGCTCTCCTTTTCCACCTCGGCCATGAAGTCGATAAGCGGCTGGACCAGGTAGCCATACGAGGTGGGCATGTAGGTGGAAAAGACGATTTCGATCGGCTTGTCAGCGGCAAAACCCTTGTGTCCAGTCAGGATGACCGCACAGGAGACAAGCATCAACAGCAACAGACGGCGAAATAACATAGCGCTCTCCTTTTGATGATAGATTCAGGTTTGTGATGTGGGTGAAGCCTGATAACGGCTCTCCATCTTCAACAAAGCAAATGGAATGGCAGGGATGGCCCATGCCATAAAAATATGATAACGAGCGCACCCTGCCCCTGAACAGGATTTTCCGCTTCACTGGATGGTGAAGCAGCCATATTCGTTTCTGGCCACCTTGACCATTCGCCTGGCATCCGCCTCCTTGGTGACGCATACCGGGCAATGAGGCAACCGATTGTGCAACAGATATAATATATACCGGGAACAACAACTCTTTGCCAGCAGTTTTGAGGATATGTTCTTTTGAAAAGTGACTTTTCGCATGCGAAAAGTCATGGGGGCGGCATGCCGGAGAAAAATTATTCAAGAAATTTTCGCAGCTCGGCAAGTTGTTTTTTGTCTGCCAGCAGTTTTTCAAGCCTGTCTATCATCTCATCCATGGAGTCGGACTGAAGTCGGACATGCATGGTCAGGGCAGGCTTTTTGCCCCTTTTTGAGCGAGTTATGTTGAAGTCAAGCTTGCCGGCCTTTTTGCCAAAAAAGTTCTGCCGCAGTTGGGTGACCTTTTTATCGATTTTTTCCTGTTGATTCTGGTCGCTTTTTTCTGTTTTTCGTTGCAGGGCATTTATGAAGCTGCCCGCCCGTTGGCCAGAATCAACAGCCCGCGCCAGAGCCTTTTGCACAAACGGGGCTCCGATGGCCTGGCTCAAGGATGGATCGATTTTGCCAAGCAGCTTGACAATCTGGATGAGCTGGGGCCGGGTCGGGGACAGTGGTTTGATAACCTCGAGATAGAGGCTGTCACGATCAGCCGGGTCCGCGATCGGCGCCAGGATTTCAGCGGCTATGGCAAAGGGGATCTGATCGTTGATAACATCGACGATTATTTCCGGAGATTCGCCTCGTTTTCGTATCTGATAGAGTTTTCTGTATTTGTGGATGGTGGATTGGGAGACCTTGGCGCCTGGCTTGCCGATACCAAGGCTTTCGCCAAACCGTTCCGCCAGGATCGTATTGTTCAGGCCCAGCTCGGCGGCGGCTGATTCGAGAAAGTTGCCGATCTCGATGGGATTGAGGTTGCGCCGTTTGGTGTTTTCGGCCAGGGAGATGTTGAAGAAATCCTCGGTGGTAAAGGCCTCCTCACTGTAGGTTTTTGCCTCCACCCATTTCCAGCCCAGCCTGCGGATAGCCTGGAATCGGCGGAAGCCGCACAGGATCTTGTAGCGGCCGTCCTTTTTCTGGAGCAGGACCAGGGGATGGAGCAGGCCATTTTTGGCAATGGACCGGGCCAGTTCATCGATATACGACTCACGAACCATATCAGTATACTGGTCATCTCCCTGCACCCGGAAGATGTAGCGGAGATCTTGGGGCTTTGCCACTTCGATGGCATCCACCGCTACCTTGCGCACCAGGGAGATGGTATCGGCAAAGGGGTGCAGGGCCTGGGCAAGTTCCCGGGCCGTCCGGCGTGCTGTTTCACTGTCCCGGACCCGTTCGGTCGCAAGGGTGAATACCAGCGAGCGAACTGTTGGATCATAAAAGGAATCAAGAAAGTCCTTTTGGCGAAAGAGTTGATTGAGGCAAAATTCCTCCCTGCCGCACAGGGATGAATCCATGGGAGCGAGATCTGTGCTGAAGCCCTGATCCTCCAGGGCGACCCTGATTTTTGCCAGTTGCGAGGGTGACATGGTTGGCCTGTGCGGCCTGTCCGGGCGGCCCCGCTCTCCCTGGCCGTAGCCGAGCAGGATATCGCTTTTTTGCTCCTTGAGCGGGCCTCCCTCGCCAATTATCAGGACCAGGGGCAACAACTCGTTTTCCGTTATCTCTTCTTTGAACTCCCTGATTCTGACCAAAAAACTCTCTGTAATTTTTCTCCGTTTGCGGATGGCCCGGACATCGTTCATGTTGACAATGGCGGGTTTGTATTTGCCGTTGATAACCGCATAACATCCCAGCCTTGCCGCCAGTTCCCGGCCAAGAATGGTCATGGGCGGCTGTGGATCGTCCGGATGTTTTTTCTGGGCATGGGGAAGGACGACAAGAATGTTGTTTTCGCCAAGCAGGGTATCGATGGTACGGCTGGTTGTTGCGGTCATTGTTTTCTCAACGGTTGTGCAGGCTGTTTCTCTTCCCCGATGGCAAGGGGTGGGTCGGGAAGGCCATTTTTTGCAGCCGCGTAGACGCGGCTGGCTATCTCGTCTGCCTGTCGTCCTGTCCCGGGCCTGCCCAGAATCAGCTCAAGCACCCGGCCGCCATCGAGCCGGGCAAGGGGCTGGGCCGGAGTAACTTTGATTTCATCCTCGTCCGAAACCTTGAAAAGCAGGCCGCCTCTGTACAGAATCCGAACCAGTTCCTGGAGCCTGGCAATGGGTTCGCCGGGCAGTCTTTTGGCAAGCATGGGCAGGGTGGTGGCCTGCTGGTGATAGAAGTTGTCGTAGACTACCTGCAGGATGTCAAAGGCGAGCTGGAGTCGCTGCAAGGGTGTGGCTCTGTTGCCGGTGAGCGGATCATACCTGTTTCTGTTCTGGATGGCATAGGCCAGGGCCGCGCCAAGCAGGAGAAAGATCCAGCCGAGATGGAGCCAGATCAGAAACAGGGGCACGGTGGCAAAGGAACCGTAGATGGCATTGTACTGGGAAACGCCAATCTGGAGGGTGATGTAGAGCTGGAGGACAATGAACCAGCAGAGCGAGGCAAAAAGCGCTCCGATAAAGGCGGCATAGGTGCGCACTCTGGCATAGGGAAAAAACTGGTACATAAAGGTCAGGCTGCCGACAATAAAGAGAAAGGGCAGTCCCTTGAACAGCATACCCACCAGCCATTCGGAGGGAAGAACGGCAACGATGCGCTGCATCATCTTTTCATTCTGCAAAATCGCCACACCGGCAAAGGCGGTATTCAGCGAGACCGGCAGCAGAATGAGCAGGGCAAGATAGTCCATGATCTTGCGCCCCAGGGGACGGCTTTTGGCCGAATGCCAGATCACGTTCATGGTGATCTCGATATTGTTGAGCATGAGCAGTACCACCACTATCAGGCCGACCACGCCAAAGGCGCCCAGGGCCGCGAAGTTGGTCCGGTCCACATAATCGAAAATAACATCCACCGCGTTGCGCAGATGGGTGGTCAGCGTGGCGTCGGTACTCTGGCTTTCGGATGGAGAGCCGTCCTGCTGGGCGAGGTCCGGAGAGGCGGGCTCCATCTGATCGATGAACTGATAGGCGGCCAGCTTGAGATCGTTGTCGCTGCCCAGTCCCTTGAGAATGGCCGTGGACAGGGCGAGCATGGGCACCAGGGAGAGAATGATCGAGTAGGTGAGGGCAGAGGCGCGCAGGGAAATATGTGTCTTGAAAAAGACATGGGACACAATGAGCAGAATCCGGAGGATCATCCGGGCCGGGCCAGGATGATCCCTTTCAGGATCATCGTCGGGATAGGCCCATTGCTGCAGGGTCTGGGTGAACGGGGTTGCAGGCATGGATTCACTCCTTTCTGTTGACCCATTTTTCAATGATCTCAAAGACTATTTCCCGTTTGATGGGCTTGGCGATATAGTCGTTCATGCCGGCATCGAGGCATTTCTCCCGGTCACCCTTCATGGCGTTGGCGGTCATGGCCACAATGGGAATGTCCGTGTAGCCCCGTTCGCGCAGTTCCCGGGTCGCCGCCAGTCCATCCATTTCAGGCATCTGCACATCCATGAGGATCAGGTCATAGTTGTCGGGCGCAGCCACAAAGGTGTCCACAGCCTTTCGGCCATTGGGGGCGCTGGTAACGGTATAACCCGCCTTGGTCAGAATCAGGGTGGCCAGTTTCAGGTTAACCGGGTTGTCTTCGGCAAGCAACAGGCGTACTGATTGTTTCATCTCCTCACGTACCGAGTATTGGGTGATAAGTTGTTCTTCCTGGGCTGGCTGTTCCCCCTGTGTTTGTGAAATCAAAAGTTTTTCCAGGGTCTTGAACAGGATTTCCCGTCGGGCCGGTTTTGTTAAAAAAGCCTTGAAGCCCGCTTTTTTGCATTTATGAGCGTTGCGTTCCGTCGATGAGGTGTAGGCCAGCAGGGGAGTGGCGGCGAATTCGGGATATTTCCGGATCCTGGCCGCCAGTTCATATCCATTGGGATGCGGCATCTGGATGTCGAGGATGATCAGGTCATACAGGTCGTCCTCGGCAATAGCCTGGCAGATGATTCGTTCCACCTCGCCGCTATCCTGGCAGGCTTTGACCCTGAGGCCGGCCGCCTCCAGGATGTGCTTGAGGATGTTCAGGTTGGTGGCATTGTCATCCACAATCAGGACATGTTTTCCCTTCAGGGAAACGCGGGTAAAGTTCCTGGTCCGTTCCCGTTTCGACTTTTTCATCCAGGCCGTGAAGTGGAAGATCGAGCCCTTGCCCGGTTCGCTCTCGGCCCAGACATGGCCGCCCATGAGCGCGGCTATCTTCCTGCAGATGGACAGTCCCAGGCCTGTGCCGCCATACTCCCTGGTTGTTGAGCCGTCCGCCTGCCGGAAGGCCTCGAAAATGGTCTCCAGCTTGTCGGGAAGAATACCGATCCCTGTATCCCGGACAGTACAGTGCAGGAGCAGTTGATCCTCTTTTTCCTCTTCAACCCTGATGGCAAGCTCAAGTTCACCCTCTTTGGTGAACTTGGCCGCATTGCCCATCAGGTTGACCAGTACCTGGCGGAACCGGCCCGGATCACCCATCACATTGGCGGGCAGGGCATCATCGATGCGGCAGAGCACCTCGATGGGCAGGCCGGCCACCCTGGGCCGGATCAGGTCACAGACATCCTGGGCTGTGATTTCCGGGTCAAATTCAATGCATTCCAGCTCCAGCTTACCGGCCTCGACCTTGGAAAAATCAAGAATATCGTTGATCAACGAGAGCAGGGCATCGGCACTGCGCTTGATAGTGCGGGCGAATTCCACCTGTTCATCGTCAAGGTGGGTGTCGAGCAGCATGTCGGTGAAACCGATGATGCCGTTCATGGGGGTGCGGATCTCGTGGCTCATGGCGGCCAGAAACTCGCTTTTGGCCACGTTGGCTGCCTCGGCCGCCTTTTTGGCGGCACGCAGCTCCGCGGTTTGGCGTTCGATTTCTTCCTGGAGGGTTTTTGAATAGTTGAGTTGCTGTTCCTGAATCTTGAGATAGTTCTGTTCGTTTTCCTCCATGATATCCTGGAATTTTCGTTCCAGGACGCCGGCGCGCCGGTCAAACTGTTTTTTCTGGATGCGAAGCCGTTTCTCCAGTTCCTCGTTTTTGCGGTGGGCAAGAAAGAGATCGATTGCGAGCGAAACAGAAGAGTCAAACAGCCTGGCGTACGATGAGTCGGGATCACAGTCCGTCAGGGCCAGCAGGGTAATGCCTGGAGGGGTGATCTCTTTTCGGAGATGGAATCGGATCGCCGGTGCTTGCCGGGTTCCTGTTTCCGGCCCTTGGAGCAACTCCAGGGCCTCCTGTTCAGGCATGGGAAAACCGGTCGAGGCAACTGTATGGCCATTCTGGTCCTGCAGGAAAAAGAATCCGCCTGGAATTCTTTGTTCAAGTTGTCGGCACAGTTCGTTTACGTCCCTGTCCGTGCCGGTCAGATCGGAAAAAAGAGGGGGAGCAGCCATGTCGGTTCCTTACAGTTCGTAGAGTTCGCGCACCTTCTCGATTTCCTCGGGGATATCCTCGGCAAGAACCGTGTACTCATCGATATTGGCCTGGATGTGCTGGGCCAGGGCGGGAGCGATGGGCGAGGGAACGCCCTCCTTGATGGTGAAACCGAGCTGGGAGAGGATGTACTCGCTGATTTGCAGGATAGCGAGCGGTGAGCTTGGTTCCACCTCTTCGATGATTTTATGATGGTCACGGATCGCCTCGCAGAGCGGGGTGGGGATCATCCATTCCCTTGTCATCATGTAGCCGATTTCACAGTGGTTTGTGCCGAGATGCTTCTGTTCCAGCTCAACGATGGACGGGCCATCATCGGTCAGCTGCTCATAGGCGGCAAGGAACTGTTGCTCCTCGCCCTGCCACTCGACAATGAGGCCGATATCATGCAGGATGCCGGCAAGATAGGCATCATCGCCGTTGAGTGAAAAGATCCGTTCAGCGATCATCTTGTTGCAGATGCCGGTGGCCGCACAGTGGATCCAGAGGCGATCACAGGAAAAACTGTCATCGGCGCCACCTGCCTTGAACATGCCTTTCAGGGCATCGGTCACAGCAATGTTGTGGAGGTTTTTCATCCCCAGCAGGGCAATGGCCCGGGAGACGGAGTCAACCTTGTGTACCAGGCCGTAATAGGAGCTGTTGACCAGGGTAAGCAGCCTGCCCACCAGGGCGGGATCAAGGCTGATGATCTCCTCGAAGTCGCGCAGGGTGGCATTTTCATCGTTGATGAGCTGAGCCAGACGGGTGACGATGTGCGGCAGGGTGTTGCCCCGTTTGTATTTTTTGATCAATCGGGCGGCTGTGGCCATGGATTGTGTTCCTCCCTGCAATAAACAATAAAATATGGAAGAATTGGCTAAGCGCCGCATTCCCCGCACAGCTTGCCTCGAAAAGGACAAAAGGTGCGGCGGAGGCGGGTTAGGCCATAACCTCCTTTTTACTGATCGCCTCGGCCTTGATGCGGTCAAGCAGTTCAGCGAGTACCGGCTTGATATGTTCGCGCAGATCACCGGCGACAATGATGAAGAGCAGGTCGTCGCCGGGCTGGAATCTGCCTGAATGCGCCTCGATAATTATCTCGTATATGCCTGGTTTCATTTTGTATTCCTGGCGAAGCTTTTCGACAAGCTCCTCATCGACAACCGTTTCCAGTGCCGTGACCCGGCTGTGATCGGCCCTGGACCAGTTGCGGACCGTGCCGTTGTGAATCAGAATCATACCGACATTGTCTGTGAAATCGGGCCGTTTTTTCAGTTCGGCTATGGTCTTGGAAATATCCATGTTGTTCTCCGTTTGAGTTGCTGAATACTGCTCAGGGCCGTCTTTTTGCCTGATCCCTGAGAATCACTATTTTGCCTGTGCCGGACAAACGTTTTTCGCCCGGCAGGACAAGACGCTGGCCAACCCGGATGGTCGCCCGTTTGTTCAGGTGATTGGCCTGGATGAGCCGACGCTTGGAAATACCTGTCTTGCGGCTGATGGAGCTGATGGTATCTCCCCTGCGGACAATATACACCTTATCTCTTATCTGGTGGGGATGGTAGAGCCGTTTGGCCAGATTTTTCACCCGCTGCCTGTTTTTTCTCGTATCCGGCAGCCGGAGCCGGTATCCCCTGGGAATGTATTTTTTCCCCTCGAGAACAGGTTTGCGCAGGGCCGGATTAAGTGCGGCCAGACGCGAGCGTGACAACCTGAAGTATCGGCGCAGTTCCTCAAAATCGGTGTAACCGCGCAGGCGGACCAGGAAAGTGGCCCTGGGCCGGTCTTTTTTGATGGACGGGTCTTTTTCCAACCGCCTGGCCACCTTGAGGGCAGCAAGGAACTCGGAGTAGAAATTTCTCGATGCGAACTTGAACCGTCCGGTGCGGTGATTGTTAAAGATGTTTACATAGGTTTTCTGTTTTTTCAGGGCCCGCACCATGCCGGCCCGGCCATAGTTATAAGCGGTCAGGGCCAGGGGCCAGGAACCGAGTTGGTCGTAATTTTTTTTCAGCAGTTCGGCAGCGGCCTGGCTCGACACATAAGGGTCGTACCGTTCGTCCACAAGATCGTTGATCATCATATAGTTTCTGCCGGTTGAGCGGGTAAACTGCCACAGGCCGACCGCTCCGACCTTGGAGTGGGCCCTGGGGTTGAATGAGGATTCCACATGGGGCAGGTAAGCAAGCTCGACCGGGAGTCTTTTTTTTCTGAAAATTCTTTTGATACTCGGCAGGTAGGCCCCGGAGCGGATAACCCCTTTTCTGAAACGGTCCTTCTGGCCGATCTGGAGGCGTATATTGTCACGCGCCTTTCTGTATCCCTTGTGTTTTCGATGCGAAAACAGGGCCGCGATCCGTTTTTCTTCTCTGGTTTCCGGTTGTTCGCCATTGGCCAGATCATCAAGGATATCCTTGTAATGTTGGCGGGCCAGCCGGATAAGATGTTTGTTGATCCGGGCAGCTCCCGGGGTGTTCCAGTCGACCAGGTCAACAGCTCCGTAGACAATGGACAGGTCATTCTTATCATGGAGAATGCCTTTTTGGCTGGTGTAGGTGCCATACACCTTTTCCCAGAAGGCGACATTGGGCGCGATGGCCCTGTAGAGAGGAAAGGGTGTGGCGGCCTGGGCCACATGCGGGCCAGCGGGAAAAAGCGGGCTGAAAAGGAAAAAGGGGATGAAGAGCCCGCAAAAAAAAGCTATGATTCTGGCTGTTGCCTGCACCATGCGTAAGGGTATGAGTTTTTGTTAATGAAAAGAATGGCCGTCCGGCGATTGGAGCGACGTTGAAGACGGGGCTCTTTTTTGCCCACGGGCTTTTTTCAGCCATTTTCAGGTGTTGTCTTCACTTGTACCGTATGGCTTATGTTAGCATAAACTCGTCGCCAAGGAGAAGAAACTTTTCCCGGTGATCTTTTTTCCGGGAAAATGCCGCTGACCACTGCCGGAGAGAGAACGTCGTCACGATGTACAAACCCATATTGGGCACGCTTGGCTATATCCTTTCTCCTGACCGGGAGCAGGTCCTGCTGGTACATCGAACGGCCCGCAAGGGAGACCAGCATCTTGGCAAGTTCAACGGGCTGGGCGGCAAAATGGAGCCGGGCGAGGATATCGCCGCGTGCATGCGCCGGGAAATCCGTGAGGAATCAGGCCTGCGCTGTCAGAAGATGACCCTGCGCGGCACTGTCAACTGGCAGGGATTTGGCCGGAACGGCGAAGACTGGTTCGGCTTTATCTTTCTGGTCACCCGGTTTACGGGTACGCCCTGGCCCCGCAACGAAGAAGGGGAGCTTGGCTGGCATCGCGTGGCTGATATTCATCGGCTTCCCATGTGGGAAGGGGATCGCTATTTTCTGCCCCTGGTTTTTGATGATGATCCCCGGCCTTTTCACGGCTATCTGCCCTACCGGAATGGTTCTCCGGTGGGCTGGAGTTTTACCAGGTAGCGAAATGGCCGGAGTCGGCCGGTCAGGATAAAGGGTTGCCATGCCTGCCGGCCATCGCTATATAATCATGCCTTGTTGGTTGTATCTTTGATTTCATATTGCTGCCATCATCCATGATGGGGCTTTTTTCGACGGAGGAACAAATGGAAAGCAGTGCGGAACTGGTGAAACTGGAACAGTTTGTCGATAAGTTGCTCAACAAGTATCATGAGCTCAAGGAGAATTATCATAACCTGCAGCAGACCCTGCGGGAACGTGACAGCGAGATTGCCGATCTCAAGGAACAGGTCGCGGATCTGTCCAGTGAGCGGGCCCATGTGGGTGAGCGGGTTGCCGGTCTGATCGGCCGAATTGAAGAGTGGGAGGCCGAGCAGGAAAACAGCGAGGTGGACCAGGCCGCGGATTCGGCAAATTCGGCGGATGGGGATGATGACGCCGCAAGCGGTCAGGATCAGGCCGGCTTGCAGGGTTCCCTGTTCAACGAGGGCTCTGAAAATTCCTGATGCGGGGCTGCCTTGACTGAGAAGCAAGAACGTTTGGTGCGGTTTTCCCTGTTCGGGCAGGAATTCACCTTTTACAG
>Ga0256914_1004783_pt1 | contig 10011 bp, 8 predicted proteins | sample HulkmetaG_FD_191571 | JGI IMG/M metagenome (GOLD analysis project Ga0256914, IMG submission 191571) | Hydrothermal chimney microbial communities from Main Endeavour vent field at the Juan de Fuca Ridge, Pacific Ocean - Hulk | ecosystem: Environmental > Aquatic > Marine > Hydrothermal vents ...
CAAAGCCACCAAGACACTAATTTTTGTTTTTCTTCGTGCCTTCGAGTCTTCGTGGTAAGAACCGAGACAGCCTAATAGATGTCGTTCACCGTGTTGTAAACGTTGAACTTGCCGGTCGGCGTCACCAGGTCGGGGATACGGGCAATCTCTTCGAGCGTGGCATCATCATAAATCACGATTTCGCCGGTTTTGCCGGGCTCATCGGCATTGCCCCAAACGCTCACCCAGACCTCGGTGCCTGCCTTGTTGTACTCAAAATGCACCGCGCGCCCGTAATCGGCAACCGTCCAGCACTTGTTGAGTTCCAGCGTGTCCTTGTCAAGCACGCACACACTGCGCTGCATCTCCTCGTCGCTGCTCATCGGGAAGTCCACCCAAAGCCAGCGGCTGTTGGGATGGGTTTTGACGAACAAACTCCCCGTACCGGGCAATTCAACGCTGGCGACTACCTCCCAGGCATATTCGGGATGATTTTCGGGGTCCACGCCAATCACGGAGAGCAGCCCTTCCCCCAGGTGGGAGGTCGCCCAGACGGGACCGTATTCGGGATGCACCCAGTTCATGCCGCGCCCTGGATGGGGTTTGATGCCCACATCCACAATGGCTTCGATTTTCTCATCCTCGGTGTTGACCACTACCACCTTGTTCTGCATATTGGCGGCGACCAGGAAGTACGGGCTGACCCCGACGCGGTCCTCGCCGTCCCAGGTCATCGCCCAGCCGCCATCGTGCAGAAAGCGCTCCGCTTCCAGCATTTTTATCGTTGGATTCTTCGGGTCGCTGTAATCCACCAGCCAGACCTGTCCGGTTTCCTTGACGTTGACCACCCACTGCGGTTTGGCGTGCGATGCCACAATGCTGGCAACGCGCGGCTCCGGGTGATATTCGCCGGTATCGAAGGTGTAACTGCGGGTGCTGACCACTTTCAGGGGTTCCAGGGTCGCCCCGTCCAGGATGACAAAATGCGGGGGCCAGTAGCAGCCCACAATGGCGTATTCATCCTCAAATCCGGTGAATTTGCTGGTATCCACCGAGCGGGCGTCGTAGCAGACCTTGACCTCCGCCACCTTTTCGGGCTGTGGCATCCACAAATCCACCAGTGCCACCTTGCCGTCCCGCCCGATGACGTAAGCGTAACGCCCCGACGCCGACATGCGGGTGATGTGGACGGCGTAGCCGGTATCCACGGTGTTTGCCACCTCGTAGGTGTCCCCGTCAATCACGGCAACCTGCCCGGCATCCCGCAGGGTGACGACGAAATAATTTTGCCAGTCGCGGGCGGTTTGCGGCTCTGCCGGGCGCTCGGCGGGCGGGGTGAAGACCTGCCAACTGGAGATCATTTTCTCCATGGACATTTCCGGCGGCATCGGCGGCTCGTTCTGGACGAATTTCGCCATCAGTTCGGTTTCCTCCTGCGTGAGGATGCCCTGCTTGCCCCAGTCGGGCATCCCGCTCGGTTTGCCGTTGAAAATGATGGACGAGAGCAAAGCCGTCCCCATCGGGAGGGTATGGTCGGGGGTCAGGGCGGGGCCGGTTGCGCCATTGCGCAGCACGCCGTGGCAGCCCGCGCAGCGGTCGAAGAAGATTTGTGTGGCCCTGGTGAACTCTTCTTCCGTGAGGGATGGGGCAGCCCCGGAGGGCATCTGCTCGCCCTGGGGCGGCGTTTCGGGCTCTGCCTCCGGGGTGGGTTCCGTTTCCGGTTGGCTGTTCTCCCCCTGGGGCAGGGCAGCGAGATACTGAACAATGGCTTCCAGTTCCCCGTCCGTGATCAGGTCTGCCAGATTTTCCGGCATCTGACCGGGCTGGCAAGGCCCGTTAGGACACTCCGGCACGATGAAGATATCCGGCTCCAGGATGGATTCCCGGACGTATTCATCCACCGTAGTTGCGTGGCCGGTGTAGGCATCGCTTTGGATGTATTCTTCCGCCACTGTGCGCATCTCGGAGAGGTCGGGGCCGATATTGCCCACTGCGCCCGGCACACCGGGAATCACATGGCAGGCTGTGCAGCCGCCCTTCTGGAGCGCGGCGACGGCGGTTTGATTCCCGGCCGCGCTTCCTGCGGCTTCATCTGCGCCGGAAGATGCACACGCGCTGATAAAAAGACTCACAAAAAGCAGCAAAACCAGTGTTTTGAAAATGTTTTTTGACATGGGGTCTCCTGAAAATCAAGGTCGGGGCAATTGGCGAACTGCCTTAATCCTGATTGTACCTTTCCCGCGTGCTTTCTTCTTTGCGCTGGCGCAAAAAAGGCTTGCACGTTTTGCGCGCTGTTCAGGTTCCCCCATCCACCCAAACTGTGGGCTGTTCGCCGGTGGGCAGGTCCTCGGCGATTGTGACCAGTCCGTGCGGGTTGGTGATGATAATCTGCCTGCGTTTGCTGCGGGCGATGTCTTGCTTCTCCCACTCAGTCAGCACCCGGCTGACGGTGTAAAGCGTGGTGCCGGTCATTTCTGCCAAATCCTGCCGGGAAAGCGGGAGGTCAATCAGAATCCCCGCTTCGGTTTTGCGCCCGGACTGGCGCGCCAGACGCAAAACAGCCCGTGCGATCCGCTGTTCCACGCGGCGGGTTGCCAGATCGGTGACAATGCCCTGGAACTGGCGGATTTGCCCGGCCATGATGCGCATCGCGTTCGTGGTGATCTGTGGAAAATCCCCCATCAGACGGTGCAGTGCCTCGTGAGTCCAGAAACGGGCTACGCACCTTCCAACCGCCTGTGCGGAAACCGGATAGGTAGCATCCTCCAGCAGAGCGACAATGCCATAAACCCTGCCGGGCGAGAGATACCCCAGGATGACCTGCTGTCCGCTCTCCGTGACCTGTGAAAGTTTGACCTTCCCCGCAACGAGCACGAATACCCGTTCCGCCGGGTCGCCCTCCAGAAAGAAGAAGGTGCGGTCCCCCCGCTCCATCTCCAGGGATGAGCGAAACACAATCTCAACCGCCGGGCGGGGCATCCCGCTAAACAGCGCGGCCTTGCGGAGAATATCCATACCCTGGGATCAGAAGCAGCCGTTCTGACAGAATGTTAATCCCATTGGGAGGCGTCTCATTCTTCCATTGAGAACATCACCCGGTGCTGGCGCAGAAGCACCATTGGGGTTTGTGCACCCTTGATGGACGGCACCAGCGGGCAGGTCATGCGGGCATCGTAAATGGTGATAAACTCTGCCTTTGCCGCCGCGAGGTAGTTATCCGCCGTGCTGAAGGAGGCCATACGAGTCAAGCCGTCGAAACGAAAGGGCTCGATAATCGCTGTGGTTGGCACCATCTTGCGGTTGGGTTCGTTGGGATCGTAATCAACAGGCTCCGAAACCGGCGGGATCAGATGGTAGGCATTGATATTGTGAATTTGCAGATACAGAACGGGGAACTTGATTGATTTTGGCTTTACACCACCGACAAGCATCACCTGGGCATCGTAAATCGTCAGGTAATTGGGGGCCATGTCGGTCAGCAACCAGGTGCTGACCCGAATGGGTTTTTTGGAAAGTACCTTTCCCCAAACCATGCTGCTCGCGGTGTAAAACATCGCCGGGGTTAATTTGTCGTTATCCCCAAGTTGAGGGTGAAAAGTAGCATTTTGATCAGTCATAATTTCTCGCTTTCGCTAATTATCTAAAAAAGAAACATCCAGGCGAGAACAATCATCACGCACAGGCAAAGGATTGCTAAAATGAGTACAGCAAAAAATCGGAAGGTTGTAGTTACGTTTTGGCTGGGCACGCCGGATTCGGAAAGGACAGGGGAAGTATGGGAAGACGAACTGCTTGTATCCGGCCAGATATCAGCGACAGTTTCCGCCGGAGCCTCGGTCGAGCCGCTGACGACCGTGTCGTAAATTTCAAAAACTTCTTGCGGCATATCTTCCGGAGTCTCGTAAAACCTCCCGTTGACGTAAATGCCCTGGTCGTTCTCGCGGACAACAGCCAGCCGTGCAGCACCAAGCCCGTTCACATCGGCGCCCGGCCGCTTTTTTGCAAGTTCCACAGCCAGGCTAACTGCCGTTTTCAAATCCCGGAACGAATGCGGCTGAAAAATATCCGGGACGCCATCCGCGTTCGCGTCTGCAAACAGACGTTCCAGTTGCTCATAATTTTGACGGATTTTCGGCGGCATTTCGCGGACACTGTTGTACCGACGGCCGTAAAAGTAGATCACTTCGTGCGTCTCGCTCATTGGGGACCTCTGTACACCTATTATAATGCAGACTGGTTCAGATTTGTATGGGTGCAGGAAAATGGGGTGCAGGCTAATGTTGGAGAAAAAATGTTAAAATGACCTGTCACTTCTCAGGGAAAACCTCCAAAACAGTGAAATCCACCCAATAAAGGCCTTCCGTGTTTGGCACGGCTTTCAGGATGGCCTGCCCGATTTCTCCGGGCGGATCATCAAAGTTGCTCCACCAGGGCTTATCTGCCCGGTAGCCAAACTGGAATCCAACCGGTGCAGGGGCAAAAGCATCCCCCCATTCTTTAAACTCCGCCACCATGGAATCCAGCGAATCAAATTCCTGGCTGTCATCTATGAACACCAGCCCATCACGCTCGCCGGGCGGCATCCAGCCGATTTCCCAATGCTTCAGAAAAACACGGTATTGTTTCCCATGGCTGCGCGCCGCTGCCACCCAGGCACGTGCTTCCTCATCGCTAACCGGTTTCCCCTCCGGCACGTCGCCCGACCGGTACCATTCCACGTCCACGCCTACGCCAATCACGCTGGGATGATGCCCGTACTGGTTCAGCATGGCATGGATCAGATCTTCCACCGGGGCCATTCCTGGCTCCACTTGCAGCCAGACCTGCACCCCTTGCTCATCGAATAGCGTCAGGGCGGCCTCATTGCCATCCGCCGGAGTGTCCAGAATGTAAGGGCTGTCAATGCCGGTAGGAAAGTTGGCGAATGTACTCTCTCCGTTGATAATGCTGACAATCCAGATGCCTTGCGGCACCGCGCCCTCGAATTTCTCCGCCATTTGCCGCCCGACGTCAACCCAGTATTCCGGCCCCGGGTCATACGGCGGCCCATAAGAAGAGTAACGGAACCCGGCTCCTGGCGGGTAACTATCCATTTTGTCGCCTCCTGTTCCCGAAAACTGGCAACTGACCGCCACCAAACTGCCGAACACCAAAACGGCCAGCCATTGCAAATTGCGTTGCATCTTTACCTCCCGGATGAAATCCAAAAATTAGAGCAGGCGTGCTGTTCCAGAGCGCACCAGTTCCCCGCAGGAGACCCTACACCGAGACGGCTTCGGCAAGCGGATAGGATGGGCGCGTCTGCTGCAACAGCGAAACCAGCACGGGGAGCGAATCCACCAAAGTCGCCAGAAAAGCCCGGCTAATGGGGGTAAAAACCGTATCGGCTTTCCAGATCAGTTTCAGCGATCGCTTGAGCGTAATTTCCCGAATAGGAACAGCCGAAAGCACCTGTTGGGCACATTCTTTTTGTACCATGCAAAGCGGGAGAATGGTAACCCCCATACCGCTGATCACCGCCTGTTTGATCACCTCTGGATCACTGAACTCCGCAACAATTTGCGGTTCCACATGATGCTGCCGGAAAATCTTTTCTGCCCAGGCACGGGTATGGCTGTTGTGCGGGCGCATGATAAAACGCGCCTGCTCCAGTTCCTGCAAGCGAATTTCCTCGCGCTGGCTCCACGGATGCTCGCGGCTGACTACCAGATAAAGCGTGATCTCCCGAACTTCAAGGGAATGGAAATTGTCATTGCGCTTTAATTCCCCCTCGACAAAGCCCAGGTCTAACTGACTATGCACCACACGATGAACAATATCGTCTGTGATGCCGGTATGCAAGGAGGTGTTAAGCGCCGGGTATTGGCTGTGAAACTTTTGTATCCAGGTAGGCAGCAGGTAAATCGAGGCAACCGGGGTCGCCCCCAGTTTCAGTTGCCCTTCCGACAGATTTTCAACTTGCGTAACCGCAATTTCCGCCTCCGCCGCCAGGCGCAAAATCTGCTGTGCGTAATGGAGCAGATTCTCGCCCGCCTGCGTCAGGCGCACCCCTGTCGGTCCGCGCTCAAACAGTTGCGTGCCGAGTTGCTTTTCCAAACCGGCAACATGCTGGCTGATAGCGGACTGCGTCAGATACAGCCGCTTCGCCGCCCGGCTGAAACTCCCCGTTTGGGCAACTAAAGAAAAGATTTGCAGTTTGTAAAGCGTAAGCATGGGGGCCTCATTAGTTTACACTTATATCAGATTATAAGCCATTTAGGGGTTCTTGCAAACTGGCGATACCGTTATACTGACGCATGCCTATCCCCTGCCGGTAATCCGCCCCACGGAAACCGGCCGGCCGAATTTTGTTGACAGGCGCAAATTTCCCATTCATCACTTACTTTTGGAGGAGTATGCCATGAAGAAGTACCTGACCAAGCAATGGTCTTTCCTGTGGGCCGGAGTGGCCTTCGGGATCGCCCAAATCATCTACCTGATCGGCACGATGATCCCAAAGTGGGCTGCCGGAGAAACCCCCAAAGTTAAACCGATGACGGTCACATCGGATTTGGGGAAGATGTTCCGCGGGGTAGAAGTGTGGCTCTCACACACCTTCGGATTTGCCGACCCCCAAATCTACGGCAAGTCCACGGAAGTAGGCGGTGAAACCATCAGCAACGGTGGTGCATTCTACCCCGGAATTGGCTGGATCATTTTCGGGATGATGATCGGCGGTTTGCTGGTTGCCGTTTTCGAGCGCGATTCCCGCGTTTGGGTGAAATACAGCAAAAAAATGCTACTTACCTCGTTCATCGGCGGCATCATTTTCAGTTACGGCACCCGGCTGGCCGGGGGCTGCACGCTGAATCACCTGCTGGGCGGTGTTCCAATGATGAGCATCCATTCGCTGGTAGCCATTGTTTTCATGAGCATCGGCGGGCTTAGCGCCTTCTTGCTGATGGGGAAACTAAACCTCGCCCAAAACTTCAAACACCAGAATACCCGCAGTTATTCCAAGGCGGCCTGTGCCCGCGGAGATACGATGGAATGTGCCAATTACGACCCTGACTACAAGCCTGCCAAGCGGCTGATTTTCTGGGTATCGCTGACTTTTCTGGTGATTTTCTTTGGTGTAGCGGTTTACGGAGGCCTGTTTGCCCCTGAGTTTCTGGGACACCTGAAAGACGGTGCGCTCAAGCCCTTCAACAAAAGCATTGCCCATGAGGGGCTCGCCTACGTTGTGATCACCCTGATTGCCGGGATTGTCGCCGGGTTTGGGATGGCGAAATCAGGCTTCGGGACGGAATGCGCACTGGTTTCCGCGGAAGCCAGTTCAATGATCAAAAAGGATGAAGGGAAGTTCGCCAAAATGGGGCTGCCCCGAATCACGCGCACACTCTTCAAAGGGTTACTGCCTTTGCAGGGTGTTGTGGCCGCATGGGTAATCACACTAGCCGGGATAATCTTCTTCTGGGGGTTCCTGGGTTACAAGCATGGCTTCAGCGGCTCGGTGAAATACCAACTGACTGCGGGCGTTCCCATCGGAGCGCTACTGTTAGGTGCCGGTGCGGTGCTGCTGATTGGTTGTGAAATCCGCTCCTACATGCGTTTAGGGCTGGGCTACCTGAACACATGGGTCGGTTTCATGGGTTTCGCCATTGGGTATCTGCCATTCACCCTGTTTTATGAGCAGCACAAAGCCTTCCTGCAAAATACCGTAATGGTAGAGAAATACATCTGGCCTGAACTGTTCACTGCGTCACACAGCGGGCAAGTGATCATTGCGATCATCTTCTGGCTGGCGCTGGCATGGTTATTGGTTTATCTGATCAAACTTGGCGCCAAGAACACAAACACATCGGTAAACAGCGTAATCAACAAAAACACCGAAGAATTGCAACTGGAGATTGACGGTTTGGCAGCCAAAGCCGCGGACTAAAAAACGCCGCAAAAACGGGCATTCCTGATCAGGGATGCCCGTTTTGCGCTCAATCTTCTGGGTGCAGGCAAAAGATGTAGAAATTGAGTGAAGTTCCATATCGCTTTGTCCAGTATGCCCCCACCCCCTCCCCCTGCCCTCACCCCTAACCCATCTCCCACAGGGAGAGGGAAACCAAAGCGGAAATTTTGGGGAGGGGCGTGTTCGTCAGGTGTGTGTGCGGCGCACACACACCGAAAAGTCCAATCCCCCCTTCCCCGGGGAGTGCGAAGCCTGCCCGAAGGGTGGACATAGGGGGGATGGGGCTCCAAAACGGCACGGTTTGTTGGTAGATGACAATTTTTCTACAACATTTGCCTGCACCCCAATCTTCTCGTTTCCTTGACATCGCGCGCCCGCTCGGATACAATTCGGGGGCTTTGGCAATGGGCCTGTAGCGCAGTTGGGAGCGCGCATCAATCGCACTGATGAGGTCGCGGGTTCGAATCCCGCCAGGTCCACTCGGTTGACGGCTGTTTCGTTTGTGGTAAAATGCGGCTCGTTACAGTTTGGGCCCATGGCGCAGTTGGGAGCGCGTCTCAATGGCATTGAGAAGGTCGAGGGTTCGAGTCCCTCTGGGTCCACAACAACGAAACCCGGTTTCTGGATGGAGCCGGGTTTCTGCAATCAGAAAGGTTCGCAGGAGCAGTAAGCCATCTGCCAGAGAGTCGGAGCCATCGGCTGAAAGCCCCGGCATTGGCGTACGCAGAGCGCCGCAAGGCCGAACTCGCCTGTTGCCCCGTCGGGGGCAAGCCGCACGGGTGAAATCCAGTAGTCCGTGCCGGGTACGCCCGTTACAGCGCCACCGAGCGATGCAGGTGCTTGGTCGCGTAGTCGTATAGTTTGGTAGTCAGATCGCCTGACTATTGGACGACCAGACTATCGGACTACTTGGCTACCTCCTGCATAATCAGGGTGGTACCGCGGAGAGTTCCCTTCGTCCCTGAACGGATGAAGGGATTTTTTTATGAGGAGCAGCCATGCCTTTGCAAAAGTCGAAATACATCTGGTTCAACGGAAAACTCGTGCCCTGGGATGATGCCCAGGTTCACGTTTCCGTTCACGCCCTGCACTACGGATCGAGCATCTTTGAGGGAATCCGCGCTTACGAAACGCCGCGCGGCCCCGCCATACTCGGCTTGCGGCCTCACGTCCGGCGGCTGTTCGATTCCTGCCGCCTGCTGCGCTACGAGGTGCCCTACACGCAGGAAGAAATCGAAAAAGCAATCATCGAAACCGTGCGGGAGAACGAACACAAATCCTGCTACATCCGCCCGCTGGTCTTTCTCGGCTCTGAAACAATGAACCTGGATGCCCGCACCGCCCCAGTGGAAGTGCTGGTGATGACCATCGAGTGGGGCCGCTACCTCGGGGCGGAAGGCATCGAAAAAGGGATTGACGCACAGGTCAGTTCCTGGCGACGGATCGCCCCCGGCACGCACATGACAATGGCGAAGGCTGGCGGGAACTACATCAACTCCCAGATGATCGTCCGCGAAGCGAAGGAAAACGGTTTCGCCGAGGGCATCGCCCTGGACGTGAACGGCTATGTCAGCGAGGGCAGCGGCGAAAATATCTTTGTAGTGTACCGCGGCGAAATCTACACTCCCCCAATTAGCGGCTCCATTTTGCCGGGCATCACCCGCGGATACCTGATTACCCTGGCGAAGGAAATGGGCTACGCCGTACGCGAAGAACTTATCCCCCGTGAACTGCTCTACATCGCCGACGAAATCTTCATGACCGGCACCGCTGCTGAAGTCACGCCCATCCGCTCGGTAGACCGTGTCCCCGTCGGGAGCGGCAGCCGCGGGCCGATCACCCAAAAACTGCAAGAAGCCTTCTTCGGCATCGTCTCCGGTGAACTCGAAGACCGTCACGGATGGCTGACGCTGGTGGAATAGGAGGGGAGAAGCGGGTAATTGGGAAACTGGTAAACGGGTAATCAGGTAATTGGGTAATCAGGTGTTCTCTGAACCCCCAAATTCCCAATTTACCAATCCCCAGAATCCCCAGCCCTCGCTTTCTTCCCCACGCGCTCTCTCTTGGAGGTATCCATGACCGAAAAACCT
>Ga0256914_1004784_pt1 | contig 10011 bp, 5 predicted proteins | sample HulkmetaG_FD_191571 | JGI IMG/M metagenome (GOLD analysis project Ga0256914, IMG submission 191571) | Hydrothermal chimney microbial communities from Main Endeavour vent field at the Juan de Fuca Ridge, Pacific Ocean - Hulk | ecosystem: Environmental > Aquatic > Marine > Hydrothermal vents ...
GGGACTGCAACGACCCGCCACGCCGCGCGCCGGATTGTTCCTTTCCCCACGCAGGTCGGGCTACGAGGGAGGAACGCCGACTGAAGGCCCACCCATGTCCGGGGTAGGATAAGGGATCGAGGCATAATCGGGACGCTCACTCCGGACCGACGATTCCACACTCTTCGCGCTCAGGTAGACCGACATGGCCAGGGCGAAACGCTGCGGGTGCGTGGATCGCCCGGCGATCCGAAACATCTCGAGAAAGGCACGACGCTCCTCGGCACCGGCCCCCACCAGGATGTGTCGCACGGTTCGGAGCACGATTCCCATGTCGCTCAGGTCGGGTGGGACCGGAGGGATCTCGAGGCGACGGCGCAACGGTGAGCGTTCGTAGTGCTCCACGAAGACCCGGTACCGTTCCGTCACCGCACGCCAGTCGTAGAACCGGCCCAGGAGCCAGTAGGCGCCTGCCTGAAGCTGCTCGATGGTCATCCGCCTGGGAATGATGGTGAACGTATTCGTCAACGAGGGGACATGAGGACCCGGGGAAGAACGCCAGCGGGCCTGGATGGGGTCGTTGGGATCGATGTAGCGGCCTTCCTTCACCACCCGCTCCTTGAGCCGGGAACCAGGCAGGGCTTGAAGCGGATACACGAACACATTGGGGACGCCCGCCCGGGTGAAAAACTCGTACTGTTCCCTGAAAATGGACAGATCGTCGTGATCGAACCCCACCATGCACCCGCCCTGGACCAGAATCCCGTGCTCGTGGAAGCGCCGGATGTGCTCCATGGGGTCACCACGAAGGTTCTGCAGCTTGCCCGTCTCACGCAGACTCTCCGCATTGACGCTCTCCACCCCCACCCCGACGCGCAACACGCCTGCGGCTGCGGCAAGCTCGAGCAACTCATCGTCTCGAGCGGTGTCGATGGACAGGGAGGCAGCAAAGGCCATGGGGTGTCTGTGACGCCGGTTCCAGTCCCGAAGCGCCTGGAGCAACTGCCGTGCCCGGTCGCGCTGGACCGCCAGGTTCTCGTCCGTGAGCCACACGACCCGGAACCCCATGTCGTACAACTGCTGTACCTCCGCAATCACCGCAGGGATCGGCTTGTTTCGCACCACTCGACCATTCAGCGTGATTGCTGAGCAAAACTCACATCGGTAAGGACAACCGCGGCTGGTTTGCACCACGCCGCCCACGTATCGACGCAACACCCTCGAATCCAGCCCACGATAGTCGGGCATGGGCGCCGCTGACATGTCCAGGAACTCGATTTCCCGGTACTCCGGATGGTGACTTCCGGCCAGGTAGTCTTTCAGGAAACGAGGCCACGTGCGCTCTGCTTCGCCCAGGATCAGGACATCGGCCATGTCGCGCCAGCGGTCGGGATTGAGCGAGACGGCCGGTCCGCCCAGGACCCCCAACGCACCTCGACGACGAAACGCGGCAAGCACCTCGCGCACGCGATCGAACTGGGTAGGATAGGCGCTGATTCCCACGATGTCGAACCGCTCCCCGAACGGAAGCGGCTGCACGTTCTCATCGGCGAGTGTGACCTGAAAGTCTCGAGGTGTCAGTGCAGCGATGGTGCCGAGACTCGAGCTGAGAAACCCTCCCTCCTTTCGGGTCAGGGACTGAATCCCGGCAACGCATTTCTGATAGGTGTCGAGTGGATTCTTGACAAAGGCCAGCAGGATTCTCTTTTTCACGGCAATATCCGGGTTGCGCCTGGTTTCCAATCTCCCCTTTCTTTCAATAGATCCCTTGCGCCATCCATGTCAACCACAACCTCTCAAACATCCCTTTCCTTTCCTGTGACACGAACCGGAAACGGCCTCGAGACCTCCGAAGATTCTCCAACGAATCGTCCGTTCCTGCCCACCTCGGTCCCGAAAGCAGGTGGTTCTGACCCTCCACCGTCCCTGTATCGGTACGTTGCTTCGCAAAATCGTGCACTCCAGTCGGGTCAACGTTGACAGAAACCGGCATTGCGGGGCATGGTAAAAACAGGAAAGCGCTCGGCCTGAGACACAACCGGCTGTTGTTGCGTCAGGCGCCGAGCGTGCGATACCCAAGGGGCAGGCCCCGACGCCTGGACCTGTTCAACGCCCAGGAGGACGCCATGATTCTTCGAACCCTCGCCCCGATGGCCATGTTGGTGGCGGTCGCCACGACACTCGAGCCGTGTGACGGCCTGACCGACCCCACACCCACACCGGTTCCGACACCGGTGGTGGACGAATGTATCGTGACCGGCTGCTCCGGCCAGGTGTGTGCGTCGGAACCGGTAGTGACCACCTGCGAGTGGACATGCGTCTATGGATGTTACGACTACGCAATCTGCGAGGTCCAGCCCACAGGTGTATGCGGATGGACCTTGACGCCTGAATTCGAGACCTGCGCAGAGGAATGCCAGGTCGCCTACTGACCGCGCCCTCTCTTCCGTACCGAACCCACGTCTGACCCGGTCCGGGAAGTGGAAAGGAGACACCGGCCGCCTCCTGCGGGCACTGCGTTTCCTCCCTGCGCTGTGTCCATGGGAGACGTACGGCCCCGCCCCCCACGGGGCCGGGCAACGCATCCGGGAACGTGGTGAGGTGTCCCCTGTCTTTGGGGGTGGGTCGTTGGAGCCTCGGGTCCTGCATGGTATCCTGTGAACTGGAGAGGATGTCGATTGCGAGGCGCACCGTTGGAGCGGGCACTCCGGTCGGCGTGACGCCTGAACGACACCTCCACGCGCCATGCCGACGCGCGGACTCGATTCACCCAATTGACCAGGGAGGTCCCCCATGACGTCAGCTAGACACGCGACGGTATCGATTGTGAGAGCAGTGGCACTGGCCGCATCGCTGCTCGTATGCTCCGGCGCCCAGGCCTCCGGCCCCATGACCCACATGATGGACGGGCAATACTATCTGGATCTCGTCAGCATCCAGGGTCCCCTTGATCAGGCGGAAGATGTCCGACTCATCGACGATACGAACACCGAGCGTTACTTCCTGATGGGCACCATGTTTCCAGACCTGGGCTCTGCCATCGATGGGCTGGGTTTCAGCTCGCATGACCGGGCGTTGGCCATTGCGTTGCTGGACGCGGCCGAGCCTTACCGGGACACGCATCCGTGGAAGGTGGCATTTGCGCGAGGATACATTCAACACATTTGCACGGACATTTCGGCGCAATTGTTCCAGACCCAGGCGATGAACATTGCCTCCGGGCTGGGTGAGGTCGACCTGTTCGACGGGATGGACGACGATCATCCGGGTGCGGAGGATGAACTGCTGGTGGAGGCCGGAATCGATCTGTTCTATGGAGACGTGGACCTGCTCCTGGACATTCTGGACTACTTCGTGCTCGACCCGTTCCAGCATGACGCACGGCTTCAGCAGGTGGTGGACTTCTGGTGGGAGACAGCGGAGGCGCTGTACGGGGCTGGTATCATCAGCCAGGCGGATCTGGAGGATCAGATCGATGAATACGTGCACCTGGTCACCAAGTACCAGGTTTTGATCCGGGAGAATCTCATCGACCTTCTTTTCCTGCGTCTCCGGCGGCAGAGTTTGGGCGACCTGCTCGAGGACTGGATGACCAAGGCGGACCGATATCTCTCCAGGCAACCGGATGCGCCCATGCAGATGGATTTGGATGAACTGCACCGACTCGAGGACACGCCCATGTTCAGCGACCGGCGGTATCTCTCGTGGTATTTCGACGACTTCCAGTGGCTCGGACCCACGATTCACCAGCACTTCGACACGGGGGACCTGTGGTACCGGGAGTGGCCTACCTGGGACGGGCAGATCATGCGTGCCACCGGTATCCAGGGGCTTGCCATGGCGTGGCCGGAACGGTTCGATGGTTCCTGGGAGGTCATTGTGTCCAGTGCCCGATTCGTTGACGCCGCGTCCGGCCATGCCCTCGGCTCCCTCAGCCAGGGGAACCTGCCAGGTACGGTACTGGCTCAGGTGGAGGTGTATGCCACCGTGCCGGTGGATACCTGGATTCGAGTCCGGGTCATGCGCGACCTGCCGGGGGGGTACACGGCGGACGAGGTCTGCGGCGACCTGGAGACCTCGGAACGGATCGAGCTGGACCCTGCCGAGTACCACGTGGTCCCGCGGCCGGTCCTGGAAATCGCCTTCGATCCCGCCGAATGTGTCCCGGGCGCGGACGGGATCTACCTGGAAGCGGTCCTCGGCGACGTCGAAGGAGGCAAGCCATTCTACACCGCCAACTGGGAAGCGTTCGAGGGTATTCCGGGCCGTGACATCACTCAGGCGCCATACCGCAACCTGTACGCCCCGCCTGACCAACGACCGGGCTACGTGGTCGTTACCCCGTGACGCCACCCCTTCCTTGCTCCGCTTCCTGCCTCCGCTGCCTGCTCCACCGCATCCAGGCTCGCAAATGGCCCGCCGTGACTTCCGAACGTCGAATTATCCTTTACCGGTTCAATCGCCAGGCGATACACTGTGTCGAGACGAAGGCGGCCTTGCCACTCCTGACACAGAGAACTGCACGCACCGGAGCGACTCATGGACAGAAGTGACCCCTCTCACATCAGCCTATTCTTCCTCGCCCTCCTGGTACTCACCCTTGCCCCCGCAGGGTGCCCGGGGGACGATGATGACCAAACGTCACCGGCTGCCGGGGACGATGATGTCACGGAGCAAGCCGAACCCACGGCGTATCCCACGCCATCTCCCGTCACGACCCCGTCGGTCACCCCCGTGCCCACGCCGGTCCCCTTGCCCGACGGCTATCCGTATGACAGGCTGATCTACCTGCGAGGCACCTTGAATGCATGGACGGGGGACCCCATCGAACTGATTCCCTACGCCATGCTCCCGGTCGGAGAGAACACACTACAGGTCTCTGTGATGTTGCCGTTCGGCCCTCTCGAGTTCAAGACCGCGGACGATGCCTGGTCGGCCGGTACGAATTTCGGCAACCCACCTGGAACGGACGATCGCATTGTCCTCGACGTGCCCAAGGTGTTGGCCGACAACGGATTCAACCTCAAGCTGGACGTGACCGTGCCCGGCGTTTACACCTTCACGCTCGACACCACGGACCTCCAGGCGCCTCGAGTCACCGTGCACTTCGAGTACGAAGTGGAAGCGCCTTGCGCAGGCGACATCAGCAAGGCCAAGGCACGGTGGCTGGACACGAACACGCTGGTCTGGCAGACGCCGGAGGCGACGGAGTATTTCCTCTACGTGGCCCCGGAGGGCGGGATTGAGCTGGAAGACGGGGTACTTTCCGGCGGGACCGAAATCCCGGTCGCCATGTCGGGCACCCTGGAGGCCGGGGACCCACTTCTGGAGACCTACCCTTACCTCGAGGGGCAGATGACCTTCGACACCTCGGCGCTCGAGGCTCAGATCCCGACCCTGGTCACCGGGCAAGTGGTGGTGGCGAGTCGAAACGAGGAAGGGGAAGTCTGCGATGCCACCGCCGTTCAACTCGCAGGCCTGTTGGATGACCGCTTTGCCTATGACGGCCCGGACCTGGGGGTCTCGTGGCAGGACGGCACCCCGGTGCTCAAGCTGTGGGCTCCCACCGCGAAATCGGTTTCGATTCACCTGTTCGACGCCCCGGATGCGACCACTCCCGAAGCGACGATTGGCATGAGCAGGCAGGATCGGGGGGTCTGGGCGGCTACGGGCGATCCGACCTGGGCAGGAAAATACTACCTGTACGAGGTGGAAGTGTATGTGCGTTCGACCGGACAGATCGAACACAACCTGGTGACCGACCCCTACAGCGTGGCGCTGTCGATGAACAGCCAAAAGAGCCTGCTGGTGGACCTGGACGACCCGGCCCTCAAGCCCGACGGCTGGGATACCCTCGAGAAACCGCCCCTGGAAGCGTTCGAGGACATCGTTCTGTACGAACTCCACGTGCGAGATTTCAGTGCCAACGATGCCACCTGTGCACAGTCGGCTCGAGGACGGTTCGAGGCCTTTGCCCAGGAGGATTCGGCCGGAGTGACTCACTTGACCGATTTGGCCCGGGCGGGATTGACCCACGTCCATCTTCTTCCGGCGTTCGACTTTGCCACGGTGAACGAAGATGTGTCGAGCCAGGTCGTGCCCGACATACCCGAGGACGCCGGCCCCGCCTCGGACGCGCAACAAGCTGCCGTGGCAGCAGTCAAGGATCAAGATGCCTACAACTGGGGATACGACCCGTACCACTACCTGGTCCCGGAGGGAAGCTACAGCAGCGACCCGGACGGAACGGCCCGTATCCTCGAATTCCGGCGCATGATTCAAGCCCTCAACAACGTGGGGTTGCGTGTGGTGCTCGACCAGGTCTACAACCACACGCACGCGTCGGGCCAGGATCCACAGTCCGTGTTGGACCGCATTGTTCCCGACTACTATCATCGTCTTGACGACGAGGGGAACATCCAGTCGACAAGCTGCTGCCCGGACACGGCGACCGAGCACGTCATGATGGAAAAACTGATGATCGACGCCGTGGTACACTGGGCGACACAGTACAAGGTGGATGGGTTCCGGTTCGATCTGATGGGCCACCACACCCGGGCCAACATGGAACACGTGCGCGCCGCCCTCGATGCGCTGACACTGGACCAGGACGGGGTGGACGGCCGGAAGATCTACGTCTATGGCGAGGCCTGGAAGTTTGGTTCCCTGGACGCGATCCTCCCCGATGAGGCGTTCAGCCAGGCCAACACCTATGGAGCCGGTATCGGGTCGTTCAATGACCGGATTCGGGACTCCATCCGTGGGGGCAACCCGTTTGCAGACCTGCGGGAACAGGGGTTCGTCACCGGTCTCTACTATGACGACAACCTGGCTTGGCTCGACGAGGAGGACATCCCGGGCGCATCGGCCACACCAGCGACTGAGGGTACCCCCACGCCGGAAGAGCCGACGAGGACTCCTGAACCGGCTCCAACCGCGTATGACAGCTACCTCGAGAGCCATCGTCAACAACTCCTGGAACTCATGGACGACATCCGTATCGGGTTGGCAGGCAATCTGCGTGACTATGCCTTCACCAGCGCCAGCGGCGAAGTGCTCACCGGCGCGGAGTTGACTTACCGGGGTGCTCCGGGAGCGGGTTACACCGCCGACCCGCAGGAGGACATCAACTATGTTTCGGCCCACGACAACCAGACACTGTGGGACAATATTGAGGCGAAAGCGCCATTCGAGGTTCCGGGCCGGGTCCCGGGGACTGCTACCGTTGCTGAGCGGGTACGCATGCACCAGATGGGCCTGGCCCTCGTCGCGCTCGGCCAGGGGATTCCGTTCTTTCACGCAGGCACTGACATGCTCCGTTCCAAGTCGGGTGATGGGGACAGCTATGACTCGGGCGACTGGTTCAACCGGATCGACTTCACCCTCGGGGACAACAACTGGGGTGTCGGACTGCCCATTGCGGACAAGAACGAATATGCCTGGGACATCTGGGCACCCCGGCTTGCCGACCCGGCCCTCGAGCCGGGCGAGGAGGAGATCCGGGACACCGTGCGCTATTTCCAGGATCTGCTGCGTATCAGGGCCGGCTCGCCTTTGTTCCGGCTTCGCACTGCAGCCGACATCATGAACCGCGTTCGTTTTCTCAACGCGGAAAGCGGTCCCGACCAGATACCGGGGCTCATTGTGATGCTCATCCTGGATGAAGGCGAGGGGATCGATGATCTGGACCCCCAGGTCACCCGAATCGCCTGTCTCTTCAATGCCACGACTTCGCCGGTGATCTTTCAGCACGAAGACCTGGCCGTACCCATGACCCTGCACGAGATACTCCAGTCGTCGCCTGACGTGGTGGTCAACAGTGCCAACTGCGGCGTCGGTGACGGTCGTATTGCGGTGCCCGCCAGGACCACCCTGGTCTGCCTGGCGCCTCAATGAGCAAGGCCGGGATTCCCATAGCACCTCCAGCGGCCGCCGCCTTGTACATTGGGGGGCACCCGCTGTCGATTCCTGTCCCACTCGGCCACCGTCCGGCAGAAACCCGGATGAGAGGCCTGCAGGAGCAACCATGGCCCTTGGCTTGGCTGCATTCGAAGAAGCGGTTCGCACTCAAGGTCCGATCCTTCGCCGCATCCTTTGCCGCATGACGTGTGGTCGAGAGGACGATGCCGATGATCTCCTGCAACGCACGTTCGAGCGCGCGTGGGTGAAGCGAAACGAGTTCCGTGGGGGCGATCCCGGTCCGTGGCTCCATGGGATCGCGCGGTTCGAGTATCTCACGTACCTGCGATGCCAGCAGCGATTTCTTCGGTTGCGCGACGCGGTCGGCGCTGCGCCTCATGACGCGGTGGAGGTGGAACGCGACGCGGATTGGCGAACGTTGTCCCTGGACGAATGTCTCGAGAGACTCCGGCCGCTCGATCGGACCATCGTGGACCGCTACTACGGACGGTGCGACGTTGGGAAAGAAGGGGATCCGGCGCCACCGATGACCGACGTTCAGGTTGCGGAAGTGCTCAACCAGGATCCTGCGTGGGCGTCGCAAGGTCCGTGGCGGGGGGACCGGGTCCGGAAGCGGCGACACCGAGCGCTTGCGCAACTCAGGCGATGTGTGGAGCGACGGGGGCGGACAGGGGCAGCCAGGCCGGGGATCGATGCGAGGAGACCCGGGATGGATCAGGGCAAGAGCACACTCGAGAGACGCAACCGCCTGTCCACGGAGGCGTTGTTGCGATACCTGGAGGAGCCTGACGCAGCGGAGAACGCGCATGTCCGTGCCCGTGTGGCGGCGAACGAAACGGACCGGGGAGATCTGGCTGCCGTGATGGCGCTCGAGGCGGCCTTGTTGCACCCTGTGTGGGAGCAATTCGCAGCGTTGTCAGATCCGTGCACGCCTCTCGAGCCTGGACTCGAGACGCGGCTCCTTTCCATTCCGGGAATGGAACGAAGCACCCGCTCGACCCGCACCGACCCTTTCTCCACGATATCGGGAAAAGGCCTTCGTCTGATCTCAGCGCGGCCGGGTCCTACCCACAAGACTGGCCACGATTCCATTCCGGAGCGCCCGTTGAGTGGTCATGTGAGATGGTACCGGGGTGCGGCCGTGGCTGCTGTGCTGCTGGCAGGTGTGGCCACGTGGTACCGGTTCGTGGAAACTGGGGGTGTTCAGCCGGGTGATTTTCGATGGAAGGGTGAGACCTCGGAGTCTGGGTCGGACCATGAACCGGAGTTCCTGCCGGTGGCCCTATGGGTCGAGGTGGACGACGGTGTGGCGAGAAGTGTCCTGTTGAAACCCACGGGGGAAGGGGTGCTCGAGGCTCGAGTTCCGCCGGAGTCGCGTCTGCAAGTCCGAGTCAACCGACCCGAGCGCCTCGAGCCCGGGTCCGGGTGGAGGGCAGAGATGACATTGTTCCTCGAGGACCATGGCGTGCGCCGCCGGTTGCCGGTTCCGGTCGTTCGAGGGGAAGCGGATCCTACCGATGTGGACCTGCTGCTGGGAGGCACTCTGAATCTGGGTTCCTTGAGCCGGTACGGGTTGGCCCGTGGGAGCTGGCTGGTCGTCGAGGTGGTACAGGGTGGATCGATACACGAAGTGCGGATCCACCTTGAGGACACAGAGGGGGACGATCCGTGAAGCACGCATGGCCGGTCTGGTGCGGATGGCTGCTCATGCTTGTGGTTCCTGGGAGTGCTCTGTGTGCCGACGACGTGGTAGATCTCGCCCTGGTCATCGGCAACAATCACTATGTGGGCGATCCGACGCGGGATCTCCGCTACGCCGACGACGATGCCCTGTCTGCCGCGGAGAACTTCCTGGAGCTGCACCCATACGGCGCACTTTGGCTGTTGGTGGACCCGGATGCCGAAACGCTCGCCATCCGACCATCGGCCCGGCTCCTGGCTCACAGGCCCCCGACCATTGACGCCTGGGACCAGGCCTTGACCGAGATGGCACGGGTGGTTTCTGAAGCCCGGTCCCGACCAAACGTTCGCATCCACCTGTTTCTTCATTTTTCGGGACACGGAGAGCGAGGAGGTATCCTTCACTTTGCCGACCAGCGTCTCCCTGCCCGA
>Ga0256914_1004785_pt1 | contig 10009 bp, 9 predicted proteins | sample HulkmetaG_FD_191571 | JGI IMG/M metagenome (GOLD analysis project Ga0256914, IMG submission 191571) | Hydrothermal chimney microbial communities from Main Endeavour vent field at the Juan de Fuca Ridge, Pacific Ocean - Hulk | ecosystem: Environmental > Aquatic > Marine > Hydrothermal vents ...
CACGCGTGAGGAGGAGCAGATTAACTCCACATACTCTTCAGGTTCATGTAACACCGTGAAGAGCTTTGCCAAATCATCCTCATACTTCACATAAAAGTAATTTCCAAGCAAAAGCTCCATACCCAACCCTTTAAAAAAATCTGAATTGGAAAGAATAATCTTATTCGCATCTGAATCCCCCAAGAAAAAGAGTGTTTTCTCCTCTTTTTTATGCTTGTTAAAGTAGATATCGTTTACTATAATGGAAGAGAGACACGCCTCATCCGTACACTCAATCTCCAACATAATCTCCCCATGAATACTTCTGTCTTCATCACTCGTAGCAAACCTAAAAACCTTTTCAAAGTCACTCATATACTTCACCAGTCGCCCATGGTCATCTTCAGGCGAGTCAATAATCACACTGTCCCCCGTCTCTGCAATTGCATCTATATCCTGTATCCCTTCAATGGTAATAGCACCAAAAACACCATATTCTCTTGCCACAAGTCCTGCTCTAAAGTCATTAACCAAAAGAACTGTCTCAATCCCACTCTCTTCTAATTTCTTTAAAATAACCACTGCTTTTTTAACCCTATCAAGTCCTATTTTATGTCCTGTGTGTGCGTAGTAGTATAGTTTCATTAATTTACCTTATTTCTAATTTTTTTCATTTTATTTTTCATTTTAATAGAAATAGATTAAAGTTAGCTCAAGAGGGGGATAAGATGGTGAGACTTGACAACTTTGTATTATTTTGAGATAGAAAGTACTGTTCTAATTGATATAAATAACAACATGAATTTATATTTTGTATGCTCGTTAATAACTTTTTTTTATATAGACAGATAAATAATCTAAATTTTTAGTTATTTCTTACTAATAATAGTGAATAATAAGATATCAATAAAACTGAGGAGAGTAATATGTTAAATAGATTTATGGGGTCAATGGTGCTTAGTGCTATTTTATTAGCTGGGGTTACGGGATGTGGAGACTCATCATCAACGTGTGAAGATAGTAACACAACAACACCAGTAGCATCTACAGAGGATACTTCCGATATAAAAGATACAAATAGCTCTGAAAATAGTCTTAAAAGTTTAATAAGTGGACTAGAGACAGCCTCTGCCACTGCTGTAACAGCATCACTAGTAGATGTGGCTGAAGATGACAAAATACCATTTGGAGATGGTAGTTTCTCTCCGTTTGAGAGAGTGGCTATTTTGGATGTGGTCTATGATGCCAATGGGAGTGTGGATTATGAAGCAACCAATAAGAAAGCAAATGATATCGCTACCAAAATTGCTCTCTCCGTTGCCAATGTCAACGAGCCAAAAGAGGATAATGCTACCTTTAAAGCGAGTGATTGGATTGTAATTGATAAGAAAAAAGTAGGAGATGTGAATTTGACAGATGAAGATATCAAGCATCATATTATTCACATCCCAACCAGTAAACCGTGGAATCCAACCAAGCCTTATTCGGCTAGTAATACCAACAAAGTACACCTTGTCGAACTTTGTAACCCATTGTATGCGGCACAAGCAGTAGGAAACAAAATAGTAGGAGGAGAAGAGGGTGCAAACGTGCCAAACGGAACTTATCATGCTACAGCATTACCGTGTGAAGTGACTGTTTATAGCGATAACCAAGCGATTTACGTGGATATGTTGAACCCTGAAACCATCTTTACACTCTTTTTTACCGATGTTTTCTCTCATGATGTGATGAAAAATGAGAAGTTTAAAACAGCCATGATGGCACTGCCAACACAGGTTAAAAAAGAGGTGACTGCTCTTATTCATAATTCACTGGATATGCAAGGTGAGACCTACACCAAAACAGCTATTAAGATGGGACCTATCTACTCGTCCTTCTCAAAAGCGATGCAAGTACCAGAAAAAGGTGCACCTTATACCCACTTTAATTACACAGGAGACAAAGAGTATAGCATTGCTGATGCCAAAGCGATTGCTCTTGAGATTATGAAAGTAATGACCATTCACGGAGAGGAGAATGCAGGAACTCAAGATGAGCCACTGCTCTCTAGCCTACCAAGTATGTCACAAGACAAAGCCGTGCAACCAAAATGGCGTTCTGCTCGTGAAGAGCCATTTAAAATCCCTGGGGGTGTTTGGGTAATAGAGGCGTGTTCTCCTGTCTATGCCAAAGAGGCACTTAACACAGGTGAGTATCATACTCCTGCTCTTCCTTGTGAGGTTGCTGTCAATGTTAATCCTGATAATAACAACTCCATTAATGTGGCTATCTTAAATCCTGACTTTATGTTTAATGCACTCTTCTCTGATGGCATGGCAAAAATGAGCAGTGAAGAGATTACAGCATTTCAAGTTATTATCGACAATATTAATGGTGACCTTAGCACGATGGTAGATTATGCAATTGAGCATAAAGTAGAGGGGTTAGACCATGCCACCAAAAAAGAGTTAACCCCAATTGATTATAGCAAATAGGGTATTTATATCTTGTGTAACATTTGTTACATAAGATAGATTCATACTATGTTATAATCTTTTATAATTTAAAATCAAAGGAAAACAGACATGAAAAAATTACTTATAGGTTCACTATTGGCGTTCTCTCTTATCTCAATGGTAGGATGTAGCTCTGGAACAAGTGATGCACCAAAATCTGCTAAATGTGGAGAGGGTAAATGTGGTGGTGATGCCAAAAAAATGAAGTGTGGTGAAGGTAAGTGTGGAGGGGCTAAGTAGCAACTACTTAACTTATTCAATTTAACAAACACTCTTAAATCAAAATTTCCCACAAGAATAGTTTTTAAGAGAGATGTTTTCTCTCTTATTCTACTTCTCTGATATACCCTTAACAAAACTCATATTTAACCCCAACCAGCTCTCCAGTCCACCTCGATACCATTTTATCTTATTGGCAGGGTAGCCCAGTTTTAGGAGGGATTTTACCATAAGTGTAGATTGTGTACACCATACGGCATTACAGAAGACAGCGATGGTTTTTGCCTCTTTGAAATCATATGGTTTTTTATCCCCTTTTATCTCTAATCTTTTGAGTGTTTTTTTGAACTCTTTGGGGTACTCATCTGCTTTGTAGATATACTCAAATGAGATATTAATGGCTCCTGGGATGGTTCGTTTTTCAAACCATAGGGGTTTTCTAATATCTATGAGTAGCATATCTTCATCTGCTTGTAGCTCATCTACAAAGTTTAAAATTTCAAGCTCTCCAAAGGTCTCTACCCCTTTGGCAACGCTTATGGGAGAGAGTTTACCTGCTGTTTTGACAAATGTGGATTTGCACTCATCGGCTATATGTTCTCCTGCATAGTTGCTACTCCAAAATGAGTGAATGGCAATGGGGATTTTTTTACATTTTGCATCAATTTTTCTACCGATAATAATAGAGGTATCATCTGTTAACTCCACTTCAATGGTATTGGTAAGAGAGCTATTGCCCTCTGCCATTGAAGAGAGTGTATATATCATGGTTAATAGTAGTATTTTTAACATCTGTTTTTCCTATAAAATTTTATTGTTTTTAAAAATAATTATAGTTAAAATAGCTTTACTCTTCGGCTATTATCTCCAAATAGTCAAAAAATTCATCAGGCTCTTGATAGCCATATACATTCTCATCTTTTAACTCCTCTCCCTCTCTGTCAAAAAAGACGAATGCAGGAGGACCAAAGATATTAAATTTCTTTTTAATTGCTTGGGTTTTTTCATTCTCTTTGTCTGTCATGTTAACTTGTACTGCAACATAATTCCTTTTTAACTCAGACATCACTCGACTGTCTGCAAAGGTGGTTCGTTTGAGTTTGGCACAGACAGGACACCAATCGGTATAGAAGTAGATAACCAATAGTTTTTCAGTATCCTCTGCCTCCTCTTTTTTGCTCTCAAGCTCATCAAGGCTTTTGATGGTGCTAAATGGAGTTGCTTTTTTATGTTCAGGAGTATCACCAGTTGAAACAGTGATAGTTGATGCTTTTGGTAGAGGTGCAAGAGGGTTGGACTCGCCATATCCTGCACCCACCAAAAGAAGTGTTCCCCAAATAAGCATTACCACTCCTGCTCCTTTTTGAAGTTTCCTCCATCCATTAAATGGCTCGTTAATAGCATCCATAGCCCCCAAATAGATGGCAATAATCACCAAAAAAATACCCCAAGGAAACAGAGGAGAGACCAGATGTAGCGTATTAAAGAGATAGATAGCTACCCCCAGAAGCATCACCCCAAAGAAGTACTTTATCTTGTCCATCCATGCCCCTGCTTTTGGCAATATGTGTCCTGCTCCAAGACCCAAGATGACAAGAGGTACACCCATCCCCAGTGCCATAGAGAACATGGTAATCGCTCCTAGAAAGGGGTCTCCATTTGATATCGCTACACCCAAGAATGAGATAAGCACAGGGGAGACACACGCTCCGATAATCAGTGCTGAAACCATTCCTAAGAGAAACACCATCGACGCAGAGCCACCTTTGATATTATGGGATTTGGAGTTTAATCGTGATTGGATAAACGAAGGAAGTTCAATATTGTAAAGCCCAAACATAGAGAGTGCCATAATGATGAAAATAATGACCATTGCTCCTACTGCCCATACATTTTGAAAATAGGACTGTAACTGCTCCCCTGTTGCCCCTGCCAATGCCCCCATGAGAGCATAAGTAACAGCCGTTCCCAACACATAAAACAGAGAGAGAGAGACAGCTTTGGCTTTGGAAATCTCCTCTCCTTGCCCTGCAATAATACTTGACAAGATAGGAATCATGGGTAAAACACAGGGGGTAAAGGTGAGAAGAACCCCTGCAATAAAGGCTCCAAAAATAATACTCAAGATCCCTTGGTTTACAAGTTGTGTATCGGAAGCAAACAGCATACTTCCCAGTATAGATATCAATAACATATATCTAGCGAGGTGACGATGGTTCATCTTTTTATCCTTTTGATATGATTATAATCTATTATAACTAATTAGATTAAAATAACAATAAGATTATTGTTATCTTAAAGTTTAGGGAACCGAGATGGTTAAAAAATCCTTCTTTTTTTCATTAACTTAACATTTACTTTTTGTTGTTCATCTATTTATCACTTAGTGCTATAATACACTTATGAAAGATAAGAAGTTATTAATTTTTCTCCTTTATTAATGATTTTTTATATGAGTTGGGGTTGATTGAATAGTTTTATTCTTTACCTCCTTTGTATTTACTCCCTTTGTAATAGAACCTCCAACTCATTCTTTCTTATTTGTTCTGGCTTCACTTAGCCAGACCTCTTTCTATGACTCACAAGGACAACCATCATGCATAAATTAAAAACTTACATTAATAATTTTATACCTTTAGAAGATAATGATTGGATGAAGATGATGAAACTCTTTAAATCCTACTCTTATAAGAAAGGGGAGTTTATCTACGGTTCATCAGACATTCCTTCTGAAATCAACTTTATTATCTCAGGTGTGGTTCGCTCTTTTAAGATGGAAGAGGAGGGCAGAGATTTTACATGGGCATTCTACTATCTAAATGATGAGGTGATGGAGCATCGCATGATTGCCGATGTCTGTGTGGTGGATTATGCCAGTTTTATTCGAGGTCGTTCTGCTGAATTGGCGTTTGAAGTGTTAGAGGATTGTACCATTATGACCATTACCAAAAGTGATTTACATCAACTCTATGAGAGTGATGAGAAGTGGCAGATGTTTGCCACCAAAGTTGCCGAAGATGCCTATTGTGCTACGCGTGATAGAACCTTGACCCTTCTGACCAAGAGTGCCAAAGAGAGGCTAGAGATACTCGAAGCGTACTTTCCTGATATCTTCAAACGGGTCTCTCAACAGCATATCTCCTCCTATCTTGGCATCACCCGACAATCCTTAAATAGACTTAGACGAGAGCGTGAATAAGATGTGAATAACTTTTGTAACATTTATTACATAAGTTATTTTAATACTATGCTATAATTTGATTACATTTTAATTAACAAGGATACAAACATGAAAAAGATAATTTTTGGAACAATGACCCTCTTGGCATTGGTAGCTTTTAGTAGCAACGCATATGCAGGTGAAGACCATAACTCCAGTGCCAAGTGTGGGCAGGGTAAATGTAATGGGGACAAACCCATGAAATGTGGTGCTGGAAAGTGTGGTGGAGGAAAATAGTAATTAACCCTTAAAATTAATTTAGTATTATTCCTCCTCGTGGGCATCTCCGCCCACACCCTTACACAACCTATATTAAGGATATGTTATGTTAGAAAAAATATATACCCTCTCAACGAATGTTTTGCAATATTTCCAATCAATCGCCTTGCTTTTAGCACGGTTTGTTGTAGCCTATGGTTTTTTAGACCCCGCACTTAACAAATGGAAAGACATAGATGCAGTTGCGGGTTGGTTTAGTTCGATGGGGATACCATTTCCTACACTCAATGCCTACATGGCTGCCTCTACTGAAATTATTGGTGTGGTGCTGTTAACCCTTGGACTCTTTACACGACTAATCTCTATTCCTCTAATGGTTATTATGGTGGTAGCCATTGCAACTGTGCATTTGGCAAATGGTTTTTCAGCAGGTGACAACGGTTTTGAGATACCACTTTACTATATATTGTTTCTCTTTATCTTTCTCTCTCATGGTGGAGGAAAATTCTCTGTAGATTACTGGATATTTGAGAAGAAATAATAGTATACTCTTTGCGTATTTTACAACAATAATATTTTAGGAAACAGTACATGAATTTAAAAGAGTTTTATTTAGAGTTATCGGTTTTATTTGACTATTTTCAAAGTTTTTCACTTCTTTTTGCAAGGGTTACTCTTGCTTATGGTTTCTATGAACCTGCCTTGACCAAGTGGAATAATTTTGATACGACAGCAGAGTGGTTTAGCTCATTGGGCATTCCCTTCTCCTCCTTTGCCACACTGCTAACAGCCTCGGTTGAGATTATGGGGGTAGTACTTTTAACATTGGGACTCTTTACACGTCTTATCACCATACCTTTACTTTTTGTTATGATTATTGCAACCCTTACGGTACATTTTCCTCATGGTTTCTCTGTGGCGAATAATGGATTTGAGATTCCTCTTTATTATATCTTGTTTCTTCTTCTTCTACTCTCTCATGGTGCAGGGAAGTTCTCTTTGGACTTTTTTGTTTTTGGAAAAAAAAGGTAAGTTATGGAAGCACTATTAAATTTTAGTCAACACCTTATCTCCCACCAATGGAATCTATTTTTTAAAGTTTTTGCAATTCTTTTAATCTTAATATTGGTCAACATCTATATCTATGATAGGTTTATCCAAAGAACAAATCAGCTTTTAATTAACTACCCACTTATTGGTAGAATACGTTATTTTTTTCACCTTCTTCGTGACCCAATGCGTCAATATTTTGGGGATGAGACCTATTATGACTCTTATGAGAAGGTTGACTGGGTCAATAAAGCCTCTCATAACAAATCTCTGATGTACTCTTTTTCCCTTACAAGACCCTTTGGGCTTAGTAAACCCTATGGTGAAAATCACAATTTTTTTCGTCATGCCAACTTTGTACTCAATGATGATGAGGTTAACAGTAATCTAAGCGTCACCTTTGGAGAACAACATAAGTTTCCCTTTGTCACCAAAAGTGTCATCGGACGAAGTGCCATGAGTGATGGTTCCATTAGTCCTGAGGGGACACGAGCCTTTGCCCAAGGTGCATATATCGGACAGTTTCCCATTAACACAGGGGAGGGGTCATTGACCTCAAATTTTTTAAAGAGTCATGAGTGTAGCCACAACCCTAATGAGAACCGTTTTTTGACAATCAAAGAGGGTACATGGTTTGCCAAAACCATCTACTCTATTGTCAAGATAGTACTCAATGAGTATATTGCCATTGGTCTCTATCGAAGCATGGTAATTCGCTCCAATGAAAAAGAGACCTACAGTTTTGATGCCAATGGAAAGTTGCTCTACCGTATCGACTGGACACAACCCTTAGAGTTTTTTCCAAAAACACCACTAGAGAGTATTCCTGATATTGTTCTACAGATTGGTTCAGGACTCTATGGGGTAAAAGATGATGATGGCAACTTTGATGGTGTTCGCTACCAAAAAGTGATGACCTTTTGTAAAATGACCGAGATAAAAATAGCCCAAGGTGCAAAACAGACAGGAGGAAAACTTCTGGCTGAAAAGGTAACTGCATCGGTCGCCTATAATCGAGGAGTTCCCATTGGAGAACCCCTCTACAGCCCCAATCGTTTCCCCTATGCCTCTAGCGTACAAGAGCTATTTGATTTTATAGGAGAGCTTCAGAAACTCTCCGACAAACCCGTGGGGGTCAAGATTGTCATCTCCACCAAAGAGAATTTTCAAGAGTACTCGAAAGAGATGAAAAAACGCATAGATGAGGGACGACCCTACCCCGACTTTTTAACCCTTGATGGGGGTGATGGTGGAAGTGCCACAGCCCCTAGAGAGATGATGAGTCGTGTGGGAATGTCCATCCAAAATTCACTGGATATCGTGGTTAAAGAGCTTGAATCAGAAGGGATAAGAGACAAAATAAAACTAATCGCCAGTGAAAAGGTACTCACCCCCGATGATGCCGTCGAGCTTTTCGCCTATGGGGCAGATTTTATCAACATTGCCCGAGGGTTTATGATAAGTGCAGGGTGCATTCGAGCCAGACACTGTTCAGGAGCAGGAGGGCATGAATGTCCTGTAGGGTTAGCCACCATGGACAAAGAGAAACGTTCCCGATTTTTAGTAGCCAAAAAAGCCAAAACAGTTGCCAACTATCACGATGCACTCATTACAGGTATACGCTCTCTACTCGCCATTATGGGGAAACGAGATATAACTGAGTTGAAGAGAGAGGATTTGATATAAGCCTAATTTTCAGATAAAAATAAATTAAAATCTTATTAACACTTTTTAACCAAAATTACGCTAAAATATACAGTTAAATAATAAATTATTTGGGAGATATCAATGGCAGAATATGGTGCTAGTAATATTAAAGTCCTCAAAGGGCTAGAGGCAGTTAGAAAAAGACCAGGAATGTATATTGGAGACACTTCAACTCGTGGTCTTCACCATCTTGTATATGAAGTTGTTGATAACTCTATTGATGAAGCAATGGCAGGATTTTGTGACACAATCAAGGTAACTCTAACCAAAAATGGTTCAGCCATTATAGAAGACAATGGTCGAGGTATTCCTGTGGGAATGCACCCTACCGAAGGCATATCTGCTGCAACCGTGGTACTAACCGTACTTCACGCAGGTGGTAAGTTTGACAAAGATACCTACAAAGTCTCTGGTGGACTTCATGGAGTTGGGGTTTCGGTGGTAAATGCCCTTTCCAAAGACCTACACTTAACTGTTTTTAAAGAGGGTGAGATTTATGAACAAGATTTTAAAGCAGGAATCCCTCAAGAAGCACTAGCCATGACAGGCACAACCCGTAAAAAAGGGACCAAGATAGAATTTTGGGCCGATGAGACCATCTTTACGGAAACTACTACATTCCAAAAAGAGATTTTGATGAAGAGGTTCAAAGAACTTGCTTACTTGAACCCTAAAATCACCATCGACTTTAGAGATGAGCGTGATGGAACAAAAGAGCTGTTTCATTTTGAAGGAGGAATCCAACAGTTTGTAGAGGACATGAACACAAAAGAGCCTCTCTCAAATGCACAATTCTTCCAAGGAAAAGCAGATGATATCGAGATAGATATCGCATTGATGTATTGTGATGCTGATTCTGAAAAATCCCTCTCTTTTGTCAACAACATCAAAACAGCCGATGGGGGTACACACGAAGCAGGATTTAGAGCAGGACTGACACGCTCGATGTCAAGCTATATCTCAAAAAATGCCAATGCCAAAGAGAAAGGAACAAAAATCACAGGAGAGGATTGTAAAGAGGGGCTAATCGCCATCATCTCTGTGCGTGTTCCTGAACCTCAATTTGAGGGACAGACCAAAGGAAAACTTGGCTCTTCTTACGTTCGTCCACTGGTTC